>Ga0247840_10001560_pt1 | contig 44550 bp, 13 predicted proteins | sample LaCruzMarch2015__FD_192404 | JGI IMG/M metagenome (GOLD analysis project Ga0247840, IMG submission 192404) | Freshwater microbial communities from meromictic Lake La Cruz, Castile-La Mancha, Spain - LaCruzMarch2015_17m | ecosystem: Environmental > Aquatic > Freshwater > Lake | place: Spain... | reverse complement strand
AGAATATGTTTGCAAATTATCTCAAGAACTTACTGTTAATGAGGTGAAAAGTATTACTAGATTCAGCTATATATTCTCAAATCCATTTTGGACTATCTTATAATTCACTTTGGTATTATTTATAAAGAGCAAAAATATTATTTTTTATTCATTAAGAACATTTCAATCCGATTTACCTAAAATTTCAATATCAGCTATTTTATGCAATAGAGCCTGCATCCATCGGATACAGGCTCTATTAGTTTAAATAGTTAATTAGATATCAATCTCCTAATTCCTAATTTTTAATTCGTAATTCATGTTATTTCCAACTCACTTTCACATTTTGTGTAGCAATCGAAGTTTTTACTCTTACCATATACACAGCCGGAGCTAATTGTAACTTAGTATTAAATACATTAGTGTTGCCTTCTGCTTTGAATACGCAAGCACCAGTGAGTGAATATACTTCAACTGTTTGCAAGTCTTCGCCTGTTTGGGCTATGATATTGAGTTCGTTGTTGTTTTCAAACACTTTTACATCTGAAGTGGTCAATGCAGTATTTGAATTGTTGAAACGGATAAAGAATCTACCAATTAAATTTTCTGTTGGTAACTCAAATTCGTAAGCCGTGTTTTCTGTTAAACTGATTAGCTTTCCTTTGAATCTGTCTTCCAAATAGACCTGTTCGGCTGTTTCTAATGCAAATGCGGTTATCTTTACTTTCTTGCCTGCATTGCCTCTTATTCCTAATGGAATAATGTTGTTTGCTGTAACATTGATGGTATTGATAACTAAATTTTCGCCACTTGCTGATTGTGAATAGATTTCTACCGGTGAATCATTAAACAGTTTTTCTGAATCAAATTGTTCAAAATCAAGTTTAGAATTTTCGTTTTTGCAAATTACCAATTCATCTGTGCCTTCTTCTGTTTCGGTTTGTAAACGAACTAAGATTTCTGTATTTGATGCGTCTTTGTAGTAAGTGATTGGTTTATGTACACGAGCCGATGGGGCAAAAGCAAGTTTGGGTGATGTGTAAACTGCTTTTACAAAGAAGCCTTGCAATGGTGCTATGTATGATAAAGTTCCTGCCGGCACTCCTACTCCATTGCACGAATTATAGGTGCGCATATACGATGCACTGGCTATTGGCGTTACGTTGGGCTTGTAGGCGTTATCCCAATAATACAATGTACTGCTCAAATTGGTTTTTCCTAACAAATTAAAGTCAATAGATGCAGTATAAGGATTGGCAACTAAATTCCAGCTTTGATTAGCTGATGTTCCATTATAAATTAATGAAGTGGTATAATCTGCTGGTATGGCACTGTAATACAAATTACCGGTAAAAGATGCTGTATTTGTTGTACTTGGCTTAATAGCATAACCTACTGTGGGTACAAATAAAGTTACTGGTGATGTAGTAGTAGTTCCCCATCCTGTTCCATTGGTATAAGGCATCATTTGTGTAGTACCTGTTATATTTGCCAACATAGCTCCGGTATTTTTCTTAAACGGTGATCCAAACAAATGCCATACATTGGTTAAATTGCGTTGCACGGTTGCTGGCAAATCCACTGTATTGTGTATAAACGATGCTCCAGAGGCTATTTGCAATCCTGCGGGTCCTTTGGCAGTGTTGTTTATTGCTCCGGTTACCGTTAGTTTACTGCCACTCGACAAGGTTAACACTTTTCCGGCATTGATGGTTATGTTAGTGCCACTTCCTGTTATCGTTATACCATTAGTAAGGTTACTATTATTAAGTGTAACGTTTTTATTAATATTCAACGTTCCTGAAGTGAGGGTGATGGTTTGACCATTAACTCCATAATCAAAAGTAACAGTTCCTCCTGCATTTACATTGGCAATAGCATCGCGTAAAGAGCCATAACCTGCATCGGTATTATTGAGTACAATTGCTGTCAAAGGATTATTAATACTAAGTGTTCCGTTTTGAAAACTAATAGCATAATTTATTGAAGTGAGATTTGATGGCGTGATGGTGTAGTTACCCACATTTGTTGCTGTGGTTGCATTGCCACTGAATAATAATGTTCCACTCAAAACTGCTGATGTTTCTCCTGTTACCAAACCTGTATATGTTACAGTATAAAGGCTTGGATTGTAAATCAACCCATCATAGTTTTTCGATTTATCTTCGGCTTTAATGGTAAGTGCTTTTGTATTAACTATTACTTTTAATGAATCTGATGCTTTTTCAGTACAAGCTCCGCTTTTTACAACTGCTCTGTAAAACCAGTTGCCTGCTGCAGTTGGTATTTCTGAATAAGTTGTATTGGTATTGGAAATATCAATCCAGCCTCCTGTATTAAACTTTTTCTGCCATTTTTGAACGGTTCCTGTATAACTTCCTAATGTCATAGTTCCAGTTGATGTTCCATAGGTTATGGTTGATGTTCCAGTAACGCTACCTCCAATGCTTACTGGGTTAATACTTACTTTTACTGTATCACTGGTAGTAGAACAACTTATCCCATTCAATACTGAAGTTACTTCTCTCTTAAACCAAGTATCAGCAATTAATGCATTTGTAGTATAATCTTGAGATGTTCCATTAGTAGAAACTGGTAAATAAACGCCTCCAAGTGTGCTGCAACTTGTCCATTGATAAGATATTACACTGCCTGATGCACCGCTTACCAAACTGCCTGTTAAATCAGCTGTTGTATTATAACAAATAGCTTGTGTTCCTGATATTGTATTTGAAGTCGGATTATTTTTAATAACCTCTCCTGAAATATAATAAGTTGCTGCCGGACTATCAATATAAGGGGTATAATCCGGTGTAACTCCGGTAAACTCACAAGCAAGCCCCTGAATATCTTCAGCAAAGTTCAAGGCTGTTGTTGAAGCAAAACTTCCTAAATCAAATCTTAAAGTAAATAATACGGAATTAGGTGCTAGACTTACTGCATCGGCTGCATTAAAGCTCAAAGCGGAAACTTTATAGCTTCCTGCTGCAAGCAATCCTGCGTCTGTAGTAAACTCAAACGGATCCCATTCATGACCTGATAAGTCAAAAATAGGATTTCTGCTTACCATCACTGGATTGGACAACTCTGTCGGATTAAACCCAAAAGTTAAGGAAAAACTACCTACATTACTTAAATTGGATACAGTTATTGGTATATCTACCGTGGTGGCTGATGTACATACCGTAACTGCTGATGCAGTAACTGTTGGAGATAAAACAGAAGACTCTCCATCCAGATTAGGATAACCATCATTGTAAGATGACGATATTGACCAAACTGGGGTAGTAAAATCAAATCCGGTAAACGTTGATTGGGTTTTCATTTCTGAAGTGAGTTTAGGAGTACCTCCTATAAATCCATTACTTACATTGCTTAGTTGACCATCCCAATAAGTATTCGTGATATTTACATGAGTTCCAGCATAATTACTTTGCCCTAATATACCACCGGGTATGGCTCCAATTCCCAAAGCAGTAAGTGTATTTGCTGCATAAGAATTTGTCATCGTAAAGCCCATACTAGTATCTGGTATGCCAATTCCTCCATTTGAAAAAGTATTTTCAAAATCAAAACCACCTATTAAACCACCAATATTATAATCTCCGGTAACACTTCCTCGAGCATAACAATCGGTAATGATAGTAGCATTACCATCAATATTTCCAATTAAACCACCTAATTGTCCTGTATAATCAATTCCAAAATCAATTCCAGGAGGAATAAAACCATTAACGTTCGCATTGCTATAACAACTTTGTACTGAAATATTTTTTCCATATCCTATTAAGCCACCACCTGCTATCAGCGTATTTACATTACCTGAAGTACTGCATAATTCAATCGTAGAATTTGATACAGCTCCACTTAGTATCCCAGCTGCTATAAATGAATTTGCTACAGCATTGGTAAGATGAATGTCATGAAGGTTAGCACTATCTACAGTAAAGAACATACCTGCGAAAAATCCTTGCATATTGTTTACAAACAAACTATCAATGGTAAATCCACCGCCATTATAATGTCCGTTAAAAGCAATATCATAGTCACCAATACCAGGGAAACCTGCACCGGAATACCATATTGTGGTGCTTCCAGCATTAATATTTGCAGTTTGCAAGAAATAAGAAGAATTATTCCAAACACTTTTGGTTAGTTGTAACCAAGTAAGATTCTCTAAATTAGCAATAAGATAAGGATTGCTTATACTACCATCTCCTGTTGGAGTAGTAAAATTAGGACTTACAATAAATACTCCCGAATAATTATTGGTCCATTGTGTTCCACAATCTCCACTTACTTCACAATAATAAAACAATCTGCTGCTGACAGCTCCGGCTTGCGGTGTATAAGTATCGGTTTGTGCACCATTGGCAGTATCAAGGGAAATTCCTCCTAAATTATCATTTATAGTATTACTATACCATTGGTAGGTAAGATTGCTTCCGATTGCACTTACACTTATCGGAGTGAAACTCCCATTGATAACAGTTGTTTGTGCATCTGCTGATAGGCTGCTGATGAATGTAGCAGGTTTCACTATAAATGCCCCTGATACTGCACTGGTATCTGCTCCGCAACTGCCAGTAACCACACAATAATAATATAATGTTCCAGCTTCAGTTGACTGTGGGGTATAGGTTTCGGATTGTGCTAAATAAAAACCAAGCGATGTTCCTCCGATAGAGTCCGCTGTTGTATTGCTATACCATTGATAGCTTAAACTATCTCCTGTTGCAGTTACACTTATTGCATCAAATGTTCCATTTAAACATTGAGTTTGGGTTAATGAGGATTGGCTGCTGATGGATGTAGCAGGTTTCACTATAAATGCCCCTGATACTGCACTGGTATCTGCTCCGCAACTGCCAGTAACCACACAATAATAATATAATGTTCCAGCTTCAGTTGACTGTGGGGTATAGGTATTGGCATTTCCTCCAACCGCTATTCCATCTGATGAGCTTTCAATTGTATTGCTATACCATTGATAGCTTAAACTATCTCCTGTTGCAGTTACACTTATTGCATCAAATGTTCCATATAAACATTGAGTTTCGGTGGTATTTGGCATTGTAAGTACTGCTGTGGCTGGCGTTAAACTATAAATATCATTGACGACTAAATTACCCGCACCAACAAGCGGTAAAGTGTATGGGGGAGCTACTGACCCATTATTGTAACCAAACAAAACTGAAGCTACTGGCATGTTGCCCAAAAACGCTGGTGTAGCAGAAGAAAACGTACTGTAAAATCCATAGTCTAAGTAAGCATCGCCAATTCCAGTTGCATAATTACCACCCTGATCTGTAGAATCTACGAGGACGATGTTTAGATTAGGAGAAGGCAAAGCATTGTAGTTACCATGATTCGTGATGCTAATGGCGAAAGATTCAGCGGCGTAGATGCCTATTCCACCATAAGGTGAGGAATTATTGGCAGGGTAGAAAGTAGCTGTGATATCAAAAGGCGTTTCAACACCAAAGGCAGTACCGTTTAATGTTGAGGTAGGTCCGAAGCTACCCATGTAATGCAGCGTCATGGGTTGACCAACAGTTACAATAGCTCCCACAGTGGTATTGGCTTTCGTTATAAATGCCCCCGATACTGCACTGGTATCTACTCCGCAAGTTCCGCTTACCACACAATAATAATACAAAGTATCTGCTGAGGTTGCCTGTGGTGTATAGCTATTGGTTTGTGCTCCATTGAGAGAATCAAGGCTTGTTCCCCCTATAGAATTTGCAGTGGCATTGCTATACCATTGATAGCTTAAACTATCTCCTGTTGCAGTTACACTTATTGCATCAAAAGTACCACCAGCACATTGTGTGTTTCCGGCAGTGGACTGACTGCTAATGGACGGGGCGGTACATAATGTGTATTCCCAGGCACCCATTGCAGGTATAGTTAAGCTTCTGCTTGCTGAATCGTAATCTAATAAAACACCTGTTCCACTTACTGCTTGCAATGTTGGTTGCGAAGGCTTATAATTTTCAGCTAAAGTACCTCCTGCACTTGCATAGATTGGATTCGCATTTTTACTGTGGATGTCACCACCGGAAGAAGTCTTCCAGTTTGCCAACGTCGCTTTATCATCACCATTAAATATTCCCAATACCCCGTTTGGGGCATAATAATCATTATAATTTATGGTTAAATCAGTGTTGTTCGAAAGTGATATAGCGTAGTGTTTCCCTGTTGTGCCTCCTGAGCGCGAGTTGTTGAAAATATTATTTCTATAATTTCTAGCAAAAGTTGCACCATTTGATAGAGCAAAAGTACTGTTTGTAGTACCCGAAACAGTTCCGCCAATATACACCGTATTGTAATACATATTAATAGTTGCATCACTAGTTGCAGCCATTTTAATCCCGTAAATTTCATTTCCGGTTGTAACATCTGAACCTAAGCTAATGATATTATTGGAATAAGTGATGGGTCCGCTATTGTGGAATATACCATATAATGCGGTATTATTAGAGGAAGATGACAAACTGTGAATAAAGTTGCCATTAACAGTTGATGAAGTTACAGAGCTATTATAATCAATTCCTTTTACGGTTCCTCCTGTTGTAGAATTTGCATTGGTCAAATTAGCAATGGTATTTCCTGTAATATTATTGCTACCTGTATTATCACAACGTATTCCAGACACATTTTGAGCAGTTGATGTGGATATTGAAGTTGCATTGATGCTTGCTGCTTCAGTTGTACTGCCAATGATATTATTGCTGATGACTGCATTTCTGGGTCCTCCTCCCAATTTAATACCATAAAAATTTGCAGCATAAGCGGCATTACTATGCCCCAATGTAAAAGATCCAATCGTATTGTTCCGTATGTTGGCTGTACCTGAATTCTGGCATAAGATTCCATATACATCACCACTTGAATTTCCACCCTGATTAACTTGGATGGAGGCTGTTCCAACTGGTGATCCTATTGTATTTCCGGTAATGTTTCCAATATTAACATTTCCTGTCGAGACAAAAATCCCAAACCATGGACTCGAACCATTATTTGACCAATTTATATTTTTGATTGTATTGCCCTGAATACTACTTGCAATCACTTCATCTGTAACTAAGTATATTCCGTAAAAATGATTACTATTCGCAGCCGATTTTTCCCAAATTCCATTACAATTGGCAGAACTGCCTCCCATAAAGTTATTGGTTATCTCATAATTGTTGCCAGAATTAATGACAATCATACCATAAGAATCTCCTGCAGCTGGTACAAAAGATGTAGTTTCATAAAAACTATTACCAGTAATTTTCCATGCACTGGAATTGGAGTAAAGATGAATTCCAAGGGAATTATATAATGGATTTGAATAATCGTAAATATTGTTATTACTTATAATAATTCCACTGTTTTCACTTGATGAACTCCCTATTGACAAAACTGCAATGGTTGCTCTTCCTGCAGTACTACTTGTAATATCACAATTATCGATGGTATCTGAATCGTTGCCATTACCTGTTGATGAAGCAGCAAAATAAATAATACCACAATATACTGGATTTTGTTCTATGGCAGATCCCTTTACTTTACAATATTTAATTATATTATTTTCAGCCGATTCAATAAATCTAAGGGTTGAAGTTCCTTCGATACCTGAAGTACTTGTGTTTGTTATAATAAGATCTTTTGTTGACCCTGTTGCATTTACTCTTCCGTCAATGCTTACGTTGTCCGCCCCGTTCAAATCAATTAGTGGTCCATCAATGGCACCGCTGATGGAAAGGCCGGTAACGGTCGGGTAAATGGTTACGGCCGAATAGACCGCACTTCCGCTGCCGTTAGCATTAAGTTTAGCACTTGCTGTTTCTATAATGCTGCCTTTTATTTGTATAGTTATTACACCCTTATGATAACCTGAATTTATTGAATCAAAGGCTGCTTTTAAAGTGGTATAGACGCCAGTTGTTGTACCTAAAGATGCTGTAACCTGAACAGGATTTATTTGCCTGATTACCGATATGTCTTTGGATTCAGCAGGATTAGACACTACCAAATCAGGTTTGCCATCGCCATCAATATCGCCTATACTTACAGAACTAGGATAATTGCCTGCTGCGAAATCAACTTTGGCTGCAAAACTGACTGTTCCTGAAATAGAGGTGTTGCGAAATACTGTTACTGTGTTATTATTACTATTAGGCAGTGCTAAATCAGGTTTGCCATCACCATCTATATCTCCTATACTTACTGAATATGGATCAGAGGCTGTTGCAAAATCAACCTTAGTAGCAAAACTCACGCTGCCTGAGCTGGAGGTGTTGCGCAATACAGATACGTCGTTGCTTTCAGTATTTACAACTGCCAAATCAGCTTTTCCGTCACCATCTATATCCCCTATACTTACAAAATAAGAATAATTGCCTGTTGCGAAATCAACTTTGGCTGCAAAACTAACTGTTCCTGAAATTGAGGTGTTGCGCAATAACGATACAGTGTTACTAAAATTAGCCACAGCTAAATCAACTTTGCCATCGCCATCTATATCCCCTATACTTACGGAATTAGGACCATCGCCTGTTAAGAAATCAACTTTAGTTGCAAAACTCACGCTGCCCAAAGTGGAGGTGTTAAGAAATACCGATACGGTGTTACCCCAATTTATATCTGTTGGGCTATTATTAGCCACTACCAAATCAGGTTTGCCATCGCCATCTATATCTCCTATAATTAATGAATTAGGACCACTGCCTGTTGGAAAATCAACTTTAGTTGCAAAACTCACGCTGCCCGGAGTGGAGGTGTTAAGAAATACCGATATGATGTTGCTTAACAAATTAGCCACAACTAAATCAGGTTTGCCATCGCCATCAATATCCCCTATACTTACTGATATAAAACCAGTGCTTTTTGCGGAATCAACTTTAGCTGCAAAACTCAAGCTGCCAGAACTGGAGGTGTTGCGCAATATTGATACGGCAACATATGGATAAGCATTACTAATCCCAACTAAATCAGGTTTGCCATCGCCATCTATATCCATTATGCTTACATTTCCAGCTTCACGGTATGCTTTGAAACTAACTTCGTCTGTAAAAGTCATACTGCCAGCTAAGGTAACATTAAAAGGTTTTGCTGAGTAAGCCGTTAGCTGAGTAGCAAGGTTGGTTACCGTCAGGTACTGATAAGTAGCACCTAATGGAACTGTTACTGTTAAGCTGAGGGCACTGGCCGCTGTAACCACTGCCTTGGTAGCACCAAAGAAAACAATGTTTTGGGCTGCAGTAGCATTGAAATTTGTACCTGTTATGGTTACACTGCTTCCAATAGCACCTGATTCGGGGGTGAAAGAGGTGATGGTAGGAGCAGGCGATGGAAATACCTGCCAGGCCAAATACGGGTAGCCATCGTTATTAGTAGCAGCAATACTCCAGTAATCATTAGTTCCGTTGGTAGTTTCACCGGTAAAATCCCAACCTGTAAAAATGGCTTGTGTTTTCATTTCGGCTGTAGTTTTTGCAGTGGCAGTTGTCGCATTAACACAATCATCAGTTTGCTCACTTGCTTCACTATCAAAAAAGTTGTTAGTATATGTGCCACCATTATTGAATCCCACAAAACCCTTGTCTTTGTTACTACCTTCATTCCAAATTGTACCGGCAGAACTATATACTTTCCCAGTTGAGTAACAATATTGTATTGTGGAACTGAAATTCACTCCAACTAAGCCACCGAAATATGTAAATGCATCGGAAGAGCGTGTAACATTTCCCAAACTATAACTATTGCTGATAGTTGCGCTGATAGTTGACGTTATATTCGTTCCAACTAAGCCACCGACTTGATTTTTACCACTGACACTTCCTGTTGAATAACTATTGCTGATACTACTATCGTAATTATATCCAACTAAGCCACCGACTTGAGTATTACCACCACTGACACTTCCTGTTGAATAACTATTGCTGATACTACTACTGTTATTATATCCAACTAAGCCACCACCGACACTACCACTAGCAGTGACACTTCCTGTTGAATAACTATTGCTGATGCTGCTATTATTATAATTAGTTCCAACTAAGCCACCGACATAGGTTTTACCTGTAATATTACAACTAATAATACCAATATTTGATATAGTTGCACCGTTAGTGTAGCCAAATAATCCGATGTTATCAGTGGTGCTTCGATTGATAAAAAGATTAGAGATTGTGTGGTTTTGTCCGTTGTAAGTGCCTTGGAATTTTGTAGTGCCGTTTCCGATAGGCGAAAATCCTGCACCTGAGTGCCATGTACTTGTTGCCGAAGCATCAATATCGGCAGTTTGGATATAGTATTTACTCCATTCAGCAGAATTTTGACTTAACCAATACAAATTATCAATGGTGGCAATCTGATATGGATCTGCAGATGTGCCGCTGCCAGCAGCAGGTGCTGTTGCCGTTTGTGCTGTAATTGTTGTTGTGCCGCCCAACAGCAAAACAAAAAGTAATGCTAAAATTGTAATAATTTTTTTCATAAAACATGGAATTTGGTTAATAATAAATATAATTTATTGTAAATATTAATTTTTATTTCTTGTTTGTATTCATAAATCAGAAAACGCAACGCCTATAGCACAATATTTATCAGATGTTTAGCTCATTTTATATTATTTGTTACAGAAATAACAGAGCAAAGATAATATTTTTTTTCTCTAATAAATAGTATTTGTACATGTTTTTATTCTATTTAGCAGGCATTATAGAAATATAGTAGAACAATTTAAAATTACCCTCAATCAATCTGTAATTTTAATTTAAATTGATTTTAATCTATTTCCACAATTCATCATTTATAAGCTTCCAAAATTACATTTACTAGGGAAATAAGTGTTTCATGTACCTGTGCACTTTCACATCTTATAAAAACTCGCGTTTTATGTACCTGTGCACTTTCACATCTTAACAAAAGACGTGTTTTGTGTACCTGTGCACTTTCACACCTTTATAAAACTCGGGTTTTATGTACCTGTGCACTTTCACACCTTAGCAAAACTCGCGTTATGTCTGTTCGTGTACATACACATCGTATAAAAATTAAAATTTAGATTAATTGTGTAATATGATGGATTAAAATTTATCATTTCTTTAAAATATTTTTTCTGAATATTGCTCTTTTGTCATCGAAAGCATTGGCAGATAATATCTGCTTGTATTGTAATTCAGATCAACAATACTATTTCGATGGTATTCTTAATGGCTTTTATTCATTTACCCTGTTGAATGTCATACCAAGGGTTTTATTTGTTGATATTATTGAATTCATTTTTATAATTCAGGTATTGCTATTATAAAAATAAAAGAAGAAGGAAATAAATCCCTTCTTCTTCTTTTATTTTAATTTGTATAATAACAATTTCATACGTATTATTTTTAGTTTTTTACAATTCCCCTGCAATACCAGCGTCTCACTTAATGGAGACGCTGGTATATTTGGGAAAAGAAGAATTTAGCGATTGCAAATTAATTTAATGGTACGAACCATTTCATTATTTTCGCTTTTTACGATAAGAGTAGCCATATAAACACCTGCAGGTAAACTGCCAGCATCCAATTTAAGGCTATGATTTCCTTTTAATTGTTGCTCGCTTACCAATGATTTTACACGACTTCCTAAATAGTTATATATTTCAATACTTACATTTCCATCAAAAGGAAGTTCGTAATTAATTATCGTTGAACCATTAAATGGATTAGGACGATTGCTTAACGTAAGTGTATTTACATTGCTTTGTTCGGAAATACCAACTGCTGAAGCATTGATAACATCAACACTTAATACAGCATTGCTGATAACATTAAACTGAGCATCTGCCAATTCATTCAATGGGTCGGAAGCCAACGTTAATTGAATGTTTTCACCATTAACAAAGGCTGCAGTTGTCTTTAATTTTAGTGTTATCATTTCAGCTGCATTAGCCAAGGTAACCGGAGTTTGTGAGTTCCATCCTATTCTTAATTCGTTTCCATTTACTGACCAATCGAGCTGTTCATTGGTTGCACTCAACAATACATCCTGTACTTCTACTAAATTAGCAGGGAAATTAAGGATTAATGAAATAGCTCCTATACTGTTAGCATCTACTATATAAAGTGGTAAATCAAACGCCTGATTGTTGCTTATTTGCTTGTTGCCAGCATAGATAAGATTCAAGCTTGAACTTGCTGATTTTGCCAATGAAGGATTAAAACTACGGTTGAAATCGCCCATACACAATCCATACATATTCTGTACTAAATCAGTATTTGCAAGTGTTACAGTTGGAGTGCTTTGTGCTGTAGAAGTGTTGCTACTAATAGTAGTTTCACCAACTTTCCAGAAAATCCAGTTTGAAGAACTTTCAAAAGCAGTTCCGTTGACAAAATTCTGTTGAATTCTTTGTGCATCTAAAGAGTTGAGGAAATAGTTATTACCCTTTACATCACCTGCATAAAATCTACCATTCTCTATTGCATAAGGACTTACTCCCCAAGCATTCACTTGACCTGCATCAGTAGTATTTACACTTCCAGCTATAGGATGGGTTGATGTAGCTACAATTTCATAAGTATCAGGGCAAAGGTTGGTAAATTCATAAGTACCAGTGCCACTATTTACATCCATTTGAGCTACAAAAGAATGATCGGATTGCTTTTGTAATACTACGTGTATTAAATGAGTAAGTGGGGTATTGGCAACATTATTATAGTTAAATGTTCCACTGATTTTTTGAAGTTGGTTTACAGTAACGGTCCATGTACCGGTTGAAACTACAAAAGAAGTATTACATAATGCATCATGCGCATAACGACGATATGATGTTGTAGCTGTTAAACTAACTGAAGGAGTATAAGTTGCAGATGTTGCGCCGCTTATTGCTGTGGCATAAGCATCAGCAGAAGATCTCCATTCGTAAGTAATGGTTCCATGTCCGCCACTTGCATCTGTTGCACTTCCTATTTGTGTTGCAGGTGTTGCTCCAGTACAAATAGTTTCACCTGTAGTTGTAATTTCGCCTGTTGTGAATTGATCATAAACAGTTACAGTCCATGTTCCTGTTGAAACAGTAGCAGATGTATTGCAAGTTGCATCATAAGCATAACGACGATAGCTGGTAGTTGTAGTTAAGCTAACAGCTGGAGTATAGGTTGAAGATATTGCGCCGCTTATTGCTGTTGCATAAGCATCGGCAGAAGATCTCCATTCATAAGTAATCGTTCCGTGTCCGCCACTTGCGTCGGTTGTACTACCTATTTCTGATGCAGGAGTATCTCCATAACAAATAGCTTCGCCTGTTGTTGCAATTTCGCCTGTTGTAAATTGATCATAAACAGTTACAGTATAAGTACCTGCTGATAATTCAAAAGAAGTATTACAAAATGCATCATGAGCATAACGTTGATAGCTTGTAGTTGCTGTTAAACCAGCAGCAGGAGTATAGGTTGAAGAAGTTGCGCCGCTTATTGCTGTAGCATAAGCATCAGCAGAAGATCTCCATTCATAAGTTATGGTTCCGTGTCCGCCACTGGCATCAGTTGTACTACCTATTTCTGTTGCAGGAGTACCTCCATAACAAATAGCTTCGCCTGTTGTTGCAGCAATTGCACCTGTTGTGAATTGATCATAAACAGTTACAGTATAAGTACCTGCTGATAATTCAAAAGAAGTATTACAAAATGCATCATGAGCATAACGTTGATAGCTTGTAGTTGCTGTTAAACCAGCAGCAGGAGTATAGGTTGAAGAAGTTGCGCCGCTTATTGCTGTAGCATAAGCATCAGCAGAAGATCTCCATTCATAAGTTATGGTTCCGTGTCCGCCACTGGCATCAGTCGTACTACCTATTTCTGTTGCAGGAGTACCTCCATAACAAATAGCTTCGCCTGTTGTTGCAATTGCACCTGTAATGAAATTAGAATATACTGTCATTTCAACTACATTAGATTCAACAGCTCCTGTCCAATCGCTTTCACAATCAACACGTGCCAAACGTTTGTACCAGGTAGTCTGTGAAATACTTCCCGGATCATAGGTTGTGGTATTACTTAATATATCATGAACATCACTTACAAAGTTATCTGTACTGTATTGCCACTTATATTCCAAGGTGCCATTTTCACCTGATGCATCAACACTACTTGTTATTCCAGCAGGATCAAAAGTACTGCAATGCGTTTGGGGATTTCCGATAGTACCAGGTGAGGTTGGATTGATACATGCATAATCAGCTGTGATAACAATGTCATAATATCCAGTCGATTGAGTATTATCATTAACAATAACTGTTGGGTTTTGCCACAATGTTGCATTAATTACATTTGGAATGCCTGTTACAATAGGTGCTGTTAAAGTCTTAACTAAAATAAATGTACGAGAAGAACCAGGTGTCCCAACTATATTGTTAAAGTCAACTAATATGTTTTTTGAAACATCAATTGCATTATCTACTGATTTGTCAGTATAGAAAGTGTTTGTATACAGTTTATAATTTCCTGACATACCAAGTTTGAATTTAACATAACCAGCATGAGCATCATTATAGTCTGTAATAAACAAACCACCAGCTAAATATAAAGAAGAAGTAAGATTGGTCATATCAAGCATACCATACTTTCCTAATGCAATAGTATTCATATTTGATTCACCACTTAAAATTGCTCCAGTAGTTGGATTAATACTAGTTGTAGCCGAGGTACCTGTCGCTTCAAAATAAGCAGGAGTATTAGATGCCAAGGTTAAATTAGAAGCGTCTGCCACACTAATTTTACCATAATAATTAGACAAATCACCAGATAAGGTAATTTGTTCTGCTGAACCACTTCCAATTTGTAGAAATGCATTAGAAAAATTGCTTGATGTAGTACTTACAAAATTATCAGTATAGTCTGAGGCTGTTAATATCATCAAGCCACCATCAGCAATTTCATTAGTTACAAAAGAAGAACCGGCAGTTAAAATCACAGAAGCATTAGGAGAAACTTTTAATTTATCTAATTTATTATTAAAACGAGCATCATTGTTTGCCCATGAGTAAGCAATACTTGTTGTTCCATCTCCAATTCTTACAGTTCCGGATGAACCATATGGGCTAATTGAAAAACTTGAACCTAAAGTAGCTTTAGCTGATAAAATATGCAACATACTTGTTACATCTCCAAAAGTTAGTTTTCCATCAAACACACCATTTGGTGCAGTTCCTGATTCGTCACTTGTTAAACGGAATGTTTTACTTGAAGAAATGGTATTATTGCTAAAACTATTATTAGAAAAAATATGTCCATTCAAATCTAAAGATACATCACTAGTTATAGTTACATCACTGGTTTGAATATAATCTTTAAGTTGGGTAATACTACCATTACCAAATGATAAGATTCCATTCCAGGTTAAACTATAGTTAGGAGGATAAGCATTATCCATAAAATAAGGAGCCAACACTTGAACAGAAATATCCTGAGTAGCTGTACATCCATTAGCAGTGGTAATAGTCATAGTTCCATAATAGGTAGCAGTATCTATAATTGCAGGAATTACTATTCCTGTTATCGGGCCACTAGTACCATCTGAAGTAAAGCTAAATGAAGTAGAACTCTGATTAGAGAAACCTGCTGTTTGAGCATCCGAATCCCATACGATACTATATGAAGTAGGAGTATTAGTAGTTGCAGTATAATCAAGAGTTGTTGTTTGGCTAGCTGCACTGTAACATACTGAAGTTGCTGTTCCTGTTGTAGTAATAGTAGGTAAAGGATTTACTGTTACAATCCATGTGCCGGTTGAAACTGTAGCACTCGTATTACATGTTGCATCATAAGCATAACGACGATAGCTGGTGGTTGTAGTTAAACTAACAGAAGGAGTATAGGTTGAAGAAGTTGCTCCGCTTATTGCTGTAGCATAAGCATCTGCTGATGATCTCCATTCGTAAGTGATAGTTCCGTGTCCGCCACTTGCATCTGTTGTACTTCCTATTTCTGTCGCAGGTGTTGCTCCATAACAAATAGCTTCGCCTGTAGTTGCAATTGCACCTGTTGTGAATTGATCATAAACAGTTACAGTCCAGGTACCAGTTGAAACTTCAAAAGAAATATTACAGCTTCCATCATGTGCATAACGACGATAACTGGTGGTTGCTGTTAAACCAGCAGCTGGAGTATAGGTTGAAGATATTGCGCCACTAATTACAGAACCTGCTGTTGCAAATCCATCCAATGAAGATTCCCATTTGTAAGTAATGAATTCATTGCCACCACTGGCAACAACATCATTACCTATTTCGCTTGGATTACCATTATAACATATAACTTCGCCAGTTGTTAATATAGCACCGGGAGTGAAATTATTGTAAACAGTTATTTTTACTGCATCACTCGTAGTAGAGCAAGATACACCATTCAATACTGAAGTAGCAATTCTTTGATACCAAGTTGAAGTTGTTAATACACCAGGCTGATAACTTGTTGCTGTATAGGTTCCTGTTGCTAAATTTGCAAAACTACTACCATCGGTAGAACTTTGCCATTGATAAGTAATGGTACCTCCTACCACAGTACTTCCTGTTAACAAATTTGGAGCAGTATTGTAACATATTGATTGTGCATCTGCTATTGTATTTGGAGATAAGTTGTTTATTATTACACTGCCATCAAAATAACTGGTAGCTGTTGGCATATCACCATAAGGAACATACGTAGGAGCAACACCTGTAAATTCACAAGCTGTTCCCTGTACATCTTCATTAAAAGTAAGTGCTGCTGTATTAGCAATACTACCTATATTGAATCTTAATGTAAACAGAACTGCATCATTTGCTAAACTAACTCCATCTGATGGAGCATCTCCCTTTCCTGAAATTTTATATACACCAGCAGCAAGCATAGCAGAATCTGAAGTTACTTCAAAATCTAGCCATATATGACCCGTTGCATCAAATGCAGTATTTCTGCTTACAACTATTGGAGCAGTTAGCTGAACAGGAGTAAATCCTAAGGTTAAGGAGAAACCACCAACATTGTTAAGTTGAGATGCTTTAATCGGAATATCCACAGTAGTAGCTTCAGTACAAATAGTTACATTAGAAGCTGTAATTACAGGACCACCACCAAATGGATCGTATTCTACATAATCTTTACCTGCACCAACAATAGAAAAACCTATACCACTAGGATTAGATGCGATGGTTGGACCTGTTGGGTTGCCCCAATCATTGCCTATAGCACTTAGAGTTACAAGTGGAACATTATCAATAGCTGAGCCAATTCCGTTCACAACAAATTTATTGCCACCCTGAAGTAAAGTTGTTCCTGCATCTACTGTTCCACCTTCCACTTTCAAGCAAGCCTGATCACCAATAGTTGATTCGTTGATAATACAATCACGTAGTGTTAATTCGCCACCAGTAACCAAAATTGTAGGAGCATCTGTATTTTGTATAAATTCAATACCATCTTTTATAACAATATTACCTGAGGTTACAGTTAAAGCTGGAGAAGCTCCACTCAACTTTGATTGACCAGGAATACCAGATCCACTAATATAAACAGTTTTGCCAGATGTAGTGTCATTATAAATTGTTCCGCTAACAGTTCCAGGGGCTACATAAAGAGTTTGCCCGTCATCAGCAGCATCTAAAGCAGTACCAAGTTCAGCAGCAGCATAAACTTCACCTGTAGTTGTATTAACAATAGCACCTGCGGGAGCACATTTTGATGTCATAGCTGCATCGCACCACCATGGTATAAAAGATACATTATTACCAACAGAATTACCTAAGCCTGCAGAATTTAAAGTTGTATGAAGCGGTCCAGTTGCATCACCCCAATAGTTATTACTGGCATTAATTGTAAGCGACCCTTGATTTTCAAATCCGATACTTGTATTTCCGGTAATTGAATTATTACTGAATTCATTTCCAGTAAAAAGAACATTATCCCAAAATTGGATGCCTGTGTAATTGTCCTTTATAATATTGTTAGTAAAAATATTATCACTAACTATTAAAGGATTAGGAGTATATGATTGGATTTTTATACCCTGACCATTTGTTCCATTTATAAAGTTTTTTATCGTATTGCCATCGATATTATTACCGGAAGTATTACCGGCATAAGAAAGATTATCGCCATCAGGATAATCACCGTTAGCATTTCTTAATCTGATTCCGATAATAGCATTGGCATACCATGCATCGTGGTTATTACCATCAATTACATTTCTACTGATAGTATTGTTTTGAGAATGGAAAATATTAATCCCATATCCAAAATATCCACCACCGGTAATATCGAAAACTGGATTAATTATATTACCACTCACAGTCGTATTTGAAGAGCCCGCCAAAGATATTCCAAACACTACATTCGAAATTGAATTATTGGAAAAAGTATTATATGTATTGATACTATTACTCCCAGATTCAATAATTGGACCACCGGATGAAAATATACCATCAAGTGTTGAAAATGATGATGAACTCTTACCATCTATAATACAATTAGTGATGGTATTATAATCAGATCCGTTCCATAAAAAGATTTCATACCAACCATTATTCAAAAGTTTTACATTATCAATCAAACAATTATCGCTGTTACTAATGAGTATTCCCTGTGCTTCATTATCATCCCAATTAGTACTTGCCAGTGATTTTGCATCTTTAATAGTTATATTTTTAATAATAACATTATTAGTATTAAGAATAGCTATACCCGTTCCTCCTTGTGGTGATGCAAGTTGTGCATTGATAATAACATTATCTCTTGATGCACCAATGATGCTTAAAGGTTTCGTTATACTAAGGTTTTCAGTATAAATTCCTGCAGCTACATTAATTACATCATTTGCAGTTGCAGCATTAATAGCTGCTTGTATGGTACAATATCCAATTCCTGTATTAATATTCTTAACTGGGAAAATTGTAAAACCAGCATCCTTGTAATACAGGCAATATTTAATTTTTCCATCAATTATAGTGCTGAAATCGGGAGTAGCAGAACCCCAGTAATTCATTGAAAGATCCTGCTGTGTATAATTTGCATCAGTAGAAGCTATCTCTGTAAATGGATAAGGTGAAGTATTAGAAATAAAGCCATATCGAGCTGCTGTTTCATAATTAGTAATACTATTTTTATCACTTAATTTAATATCAATATCTTTAAAACCGCCTGAAGCATAAACTTGACTTGCTAAAACAATTCCATCTTTAAATCCATTAATGGTATTATTATATACACTTCCGTTGAATGAATAGTTGGCATCACCTGTGCGTGATGTATATTGATGACCTGATAAAAGTAATCCTACTTCTCTTTCAGAGTATCCTGTATAATCATTTGTAAATAAATCGTCACTACCCACATTCGTAAGCGTATTATTATATATTAGCATCGGATCAGCATCGGAACCTGCACCAGTAACAACAATGCCAGTGCCTCCCTTACCCATTGTAATAGTATTGTGGTGTATGGCAAAGCCCCAAGTGTTTTCCCAACCTGTTTCTATTCCTAAACCACCATTACCAGTCAGATTTAATGTATTATAAGAAATTTCGCTACCATCGCCACCTCTTACTATATAAATACCAGTATTATCAGCAACATTGGCTGTAAATGAGTTATTTTTTACAGTAATGACATTGCTTTGTTTACACCAGAAATTAATTCCAATATCAAAAGGAGTAGCTGTTAGCCCCGTTAAAGCTGTAATAACATTATCTTGTATAGATAGCGTTCCTCCAACCACGTTGCAGTTTCCTAAAATAGCACCCGTAACATTTGAAATGATACAATGTTCTACCTTTCCAGAGCCATTGAATTTTATTGCATGTCCGTATCCTTCACCATTGTTAACCCCTGTTACATTATTAATAGTACAATAGGTAACTTCATTTCCTGATATAGTTTCAGGAAAAGTAGAAATGCCTCTTCTATCAACATTTTTTATAGTTACATGGGTAAAGATGCAATTGTTTCCACCAGCCTGTAGTTCAGGGCTTGCATTATTTCCAAAATGAATACCATCTTTAAAATGAGCAACTCCCGTAGCTAAGCCTGCATTGGCAAAACCATCGATAGTCAGATTTTGTATTGTTATATTGTTAGAGTTATATAAACTTATCCCATTGTTATTAAGTGCAAAAGCACGAACTGGAGCTATTACAGTTAATCCTTCGCCTGCACCTGTTAATGTAAGATTGGTTTTACCACTAATTAAAACTTCTTCGTAGTAGGTGCCTTCAGCCACGGTAATTTCATCGCCAGCTAAAGTTGAAGTTGCATTTATAGCAGCCTGAATGGTAGAATAACCGCTGATTGTTACACCAGAACGTTTTACCAAAACTGGAGGAGTACCTGTACAGGCACCACCATCAGCAATTTTATAAGGAATATATGAAACATTACCTATAATTTTGGAAGTAATTGTTGAAGCATCTGTAGTTCCATACCAGTTGCAGCTAGCATCAATTGTTTCACCAATACCAGAATTAATAGCATTTGTATTGTTGGTGATTGTGTTTGAATTAACAGCAAGGCCTGCACCAGTAGGAATACTTCCATAGATATTAGTTACAAAATTGTAAACAGCGAGACCATTTAAAAAGCCACTGATGTTATTGTTCTGGATATTAATATCAGCAGTTGACGACATTGGTCCATAACCGGTAAAGTTACTTTGGAGAACAATACCGGATGTGGCTGGCATATTGGTACTCGATCCTCCTGCACTGTTTCCATTAATCGTGTTACCGGTTATATCAATATTCTTAATAGGACCACGAAATACCATTCCCCAAGTGGAGAGTGTAAACGGACCCGTAAAAGCAATATCGTTATTTGTAATGGCAATCTGGCTGGTTGCCGATTCTAAACCATTCCTGAAATCAATCATCGCAACTCCATTGCCATTTACAATAGCTGAACTCTGTGTAAAAGTATTGTTATCAATGGCAATTGGGCCTTCAAGTATTGCTGAGCCACTAGTACCAGTCAGATCGCTTGCCATCAATCGAATACCACTAGAGTATATGGAATTAGTGAAAGTATTGTCTTTGATATCAACCTTTTTTATTTTTTCACCAAGCCTATAATCCCAGAAATATATCCCTCTGGCGTACGATGTAAACGTATTATTGTTGATGGTGATATTGTTGATATCGAAAAGTCCAACAGGACCATCTCCAACATAGATACCGGCAGCAGCAGCCTGGCAATCCTGCACTTCCTGAGGACCAAATGTATTGTACGTTGCTGTTAATCCATCTATTTCAGATCTGATGTCAATTCCGGTGAAGAAATATTCAAAGGTGTTATGATCAATCTGAAAAGTGCTATAAGTGTAATTGGCGGGTGCATAAATACACATAACCCTTGAGTACGATCCTAAATTTGTTGCAATGAATTCTGAATTACTAACTGTAAGGTTGGAAAACGAATTCATAATTTGTATGCCAAACGCATTGCCTGGCCCTGGGTTATTTCCAAGATTAGTAAAATTGACAAAATCTATGGTTAGGCCTGAAGTAGCAGCAGCTATGCGAATACCCTCAACTACCTGTGTAGCATTGGTAATTCCCAGGTTTTTAATAGTAGCGCCATTTGATGCAACTATAATACCTGGTATAGCTCCTGTTGTTGTGATAAAAGTGGCAGTAGGGCCTGCTCCTTGCAGAGTAATGGCCTTGTTAACTGTTAGCGATTCGGCATAGTTACCAGCAGCTACATTAATAATATCACCTGCTATTGCTGCATCTATTGCAGCTTGTATTGTTACGTATGTTCCAGGCACCTCACGTGTAGTTTGTGCCCAGCTACTTAATGCTACAAACAGCAACATTAAGATAATTAGTAATTGTTTTTTCATTTTTATTTGATTTAAATTAATAATTTGATTTCATTAAAATTTGATTTTTTAGACTTTTTTCATTGGCACAAAACTAATTAATTAATAAGGTTAAGATTATTTTTTTTATATTAAAGTATTAAATTCAACAATATGGAAAATACTAATGTCTAAAATTTTACTTAATTATTTGTTAATATTATTATTAATAGAAATATTGTTTATAACAATTAAAAAAATAAGAACTAAATTATTAGTTTATAAAACAAGTTATAAAGATACAACAAATTCATCCTTTATTATCAATTAATTAATTTTTATTAATAATTCAGAATGTAAATGTATTTCTTTAATAAATATATTCTTGTAAGAAAAATCTGATTTTAGTGTAAGGGATAACTTACAAAAAGCATTAAATATTGATTATTAAAACAATATCTTAAAATATTAAAAAACTATTTGTTATTTAACTTTAAAAAATAAATTACAAATATACAAAATATTTACCATTTAATTAATAACAATACATCGTAAATTTTTTATATATAGCTAATAATTAAAGTTTTAACAAAGTCGTATTAATTTATATATTATATCAATTGTCTATTTTTGGAGACTTTCTTAAAGTATTAGCAAAAATAAAATTTAAGGTACTTTAAATATCTTTGAAAATCAGTTTAATAATGTTTTATTAATTTCACAGAGAACTTTTGTGACATCTATATTTTTAAAATTAATAAACTATCTTAAATATATTCAAAAAAAATTTGCTTTCCACTTAAATTTATTTCTTACTTTTGTTAATTCAATAACAACTCAATTATACCTTATAAAAAATGAAATTTACACCCGAAATATGTAGTATCAAAGATCAGAGAATGAAACCATTCATTGATCCTGCTGAAATTTGGAACTACATCAACAATACCGTATCAACAAAAGAAAAAGTAAGAAATATTATTGCAAAATCACTAAGTAAGCAAAGACTTACATTAGAAGAAACTGCTGTACTTATCAATGCCACCGATCCCGAGTTAATTGAAGAAATAAAGCAAGGTGCACGTTTTTTAAAACAAACCGTTTATGGCAATCGAATAGTTTTGTTTGCTCCTTTATATGTTGGCAATAAATGCGTAAATAATTGCAAATATTGCGGTTTTCGCACCGAAAACAAAGCTGCTATTCGCAAAACATTATCCGATGAGGAATTGATACAAGAAGTAGAAGCACTGGAAGATAATGGACAAAAACGTTTGATTTTGGTGTATGGTGAACACCCTGCTTATTCTCCCGAATACATTGCGCATACTGTTAATGTTGTGTATGGTGTGAAAAAAGGTAATGGAGAAATAAGAAGAGTAAATATCAATGCTGCCCCATTGGATATTGACGGTTTTAGAACTGTAAAAGACTCCGGAGTAGGTACTTATCAGGTATTTCAAGAAACATACAATCCAGAAGCATATAAAATTTACCATTTAGGAGGTAAAAAAATGGATTTCGAATACCGATTAACATCTTTAGACAGAGCTCAGGAAGCAGGTTTAGACGATGTAGGTATTGGAGCTTTATTTGGTTTATATGATTGGCGTTTTGAAGTGTTAGGATTGGTACGTCACACCAATCATTTAGAAGCCTGCTACAATGTAGGACCTCACACTATTTCATTTCCACGCATTCAAAGTGCATCATCCTTAGATATTGATGGCAAATATATTGTAACAGATGAGGAATTTGCCAGATTGGTTGCCATTCTTCGTTTAGCCGTTCCTTATACAGGTATGATACTTACTGCTCGAGAAAGTGCAGCCATCAGAGATGAAGTTATCAGCTTTGGTGTTTCACAAATTGATGGTGGAACAAAATTAGAATTAGGAAGTTATGCTGCAGCTAAAAACGAAACCCAAGACTTAAACCGCGAACAATTTACCATCAACGATAATCGTTCTCTCAACGAAATTATCGATGATTTATTAGAAAAAGATTATTTACCTTCTTTTTGTACCGCTTGCTATCGTTTAGGAAGAACAGGTGAACATTTCATGGAGTTTTCGGTACCAGGTTTTATCAAAAGATATTGCACACCCAATGCCATCTTAACATTGTCGGAATACATTTGCGATTACGCGCCCAATGATACTGCACACAAAGGCTGGCAAGTTATAGAGAAGAATGTTGAAAAATTAGAAGACGAAAAAAGCAAAATAGAACTCAGAAACAGAATAGAAAAAATTAAAAATGGCGAAAGAGACCTTTATTTTTAATCAAATAAAAGCATTATATTATGGAAATGAGAATATTAGGCTTAATGATTACCGATAGAATCAAAGAAGCCGGCAGAACACAAAAAGTACTAACTCGAAATTCGCATATTATTAAATCGAGATTAGGTTTTCACGAAGTATCGGAAGATATTTGCAGTAGAGTTGGCATGGTTTTACTTCAATTAGGTGGAAAACCAAGTGAATGGGAACAACTTGAACATGATTTACACCAAATAGAAGGTCTAGAAATTCAAAAAATGAATTTTCAATATTAAAAAATAAACACAAGAAACATTCATGACAATACAATTTTGACAAGCAGGAAAATGATTATAATTTGGAGATAATAGTTGGAAGATGGAAGACAGAAGACAGAAGATGGAAGATGGAAGACAGAATTTGGAAGTTGTAGTCATTGAGTTAAACCTAAATAAAAACACAGATTAAACGGATTAAAATCAGTTTTAATCAGCGTTTACGGAACGTATCCGGCATATCCGCGTTCCAATTTATAACTTTCTTAGTGTTTTGCAGAAAATTTCAAATAACTGAATATCAACAAATAAATAAATATAAACACATGAAAAAAATTGTAATTTTAGGCTTACATATTACTGATAGAGTAAAAGAGGCCATTAGAGTTCAGGATGTTTTAACAAAATTTGGTTGTTCCATTAAAACCCGTCTTGGCTTACACGAAGTACAAGAAAACTTTTGCAGTTCAAATGGTTTAATTATTTTAGAATTAACCGGAAATGCCGAAGAAATGGCTAAATTAGAAAAAGAATTGTTGAAAATAGAAGGCTTAGAAGTTCAGAAAATGACTTTCTAAAAGTTTTAATCTTTTTTTTATTGCAAAAACCACAAAATCAACTTAGTTTTGTGGTTTTCTTTTTATATAAATTTACAATGCAAAAAACATTTCTAATTTTATTTTTCACATTCATTTGTAGCACTTTACAGATAACAGCACAAGAAAGCAATTTGAAATTCAGGGGAAGTACTATCTATTTAGGAAGTATTGAAGAAGACAAACTACCTGCAACTGTGAGTTTTTCTTATATTAATAATAGCAAAGCTGCCATTAAAATAATTGAAATCAAAGCATCCAACGATTGTAAAATAACAAATTGGAACAAACAAAAATCGATCAATCCTGGCACAACAGGTGTTTTTAGTGTAGTTTATGAAAATAAAAACATTGGAGTCTTTAATGAAAAACTAATCGTACGTACCAATGAAACTGGAAGCAAAGAAACTTCCTTGTCTTTTGGAGGAGAAATTGTTCCACGAAAAAAAACTAGAGCTGATTATTATGCAATTAAAAATGGATCACTGAGTTTCAAGAAAAATAGTTTAAATTTTGGAGAAATAAAAAATTCATTAAAGAAAATTACAGATACATTATATATAACTAACAACTCTAAGAAAAGCATTTCATTGGAAACTAATCCTTTAAACCCTCCTTATGTAAGCATGCAATTTTCGGAAACAGAAATAAAACCATCGGCCATCGAAAAAATAATTATCTCTTACAATGCAAGCATACGAAATGCTTTTGGAAAAACAAAAGATACAGTTTCTATTCAAACCGATGATGATGTAAATCCGCTGAAAGAAATTTATTTGTCAGCTGATATTTTTGAAGATTTCTCGAAAATAAAACCTGAAAAGTTAAAATTAGCTCCTGAAGCCTATCTGATAAATACAACTCATGATTTTAGATATGCAAAAAAAGGCAGTGATGTAAAAGCAATCTTTAATGTCAAAAACAAGGGAAAAACTCAATTGGTAATTCGGAAAATTGATTTAAGCTGCGATTGCATCAAAGTTAATTATCCAGATAAAATACGGTTTGATAGAGACTCCCCTATTGAAATAACAATAAATACTACCTATTTGAAAGGAATGGTTCACGAAACTGTTACACTTATTACCAATGATCCAAAAAATGCTCGTATAGTCTTACATTTAACTGGTTTGGTGGATTAGCAAAAATGATGACAGTTCTTATTTTACAATTTTAATTGTCTTAAAAAACTCATTTTCACCATTTTTCAAACTTATAGTTGCCATATAAATACCGTATGATAAGAAATTGGCATCAAAATTCAAGCTATAATAACCTTTAATTTGAAATTCATTCTTTAACTCACTTACACAACTTCCAGTATAATTGTATAGTTTAAGTTTTACCGTCCCATCAAATGGAAGTATATAATTTATCGTTATTTTATCATTAAAGGGATTAGGGAAAATTGATAATATATCTTGATTTTCATCGGTTTCAATATTACTGGTTTTTAAATTCATAAAGTCAATAATATTTCCGTTTCCATCTGCAAATTCAGTGTTATTAGTAAAACTTATCAAATTTGCTGAAGAACTTATTCTAGTTTTTAAACTAAGTTTGAGAGTTAACAATACATCATTTGGCTGAAAATTAACAGCTTCGCAATCAGCCCAAACAATTCGTATTTTTTCATTAATGATATTGAATTTCAGATTATTAAGTGAAGAATTTAAACCTATAACATCAATCAAATTAGCATCATATAATATTTCTAATGTTACAGCTCCAAGGCTTAAAAAATCATTTACTTTAATCGGCAATTCAACGATATCATTTTGTGATGCATATATAATTCCATCTTTCAAAAAATTTGTATAAACAATTCCTTTAGAGACACTTGGGATATATGATTGATTTGCATCACCAGTAGCTAAAGCCTTAAAATCATGGGTTGTTACCCCATTTACACTAACATTAGTATCACCATACACCCAATCCCCAGCTTGAAATTGATCAATACTTCCAACTGTTCGCAGTTGTATGAGCAAAGCATCCGTTGAATTTATAGCTTTTGACAAATTCACATCGGCTGCAATTTTGGGAAGATCTGTTAAAAAATCAAAGCCAACTGTATGTTGTAATATTCTTAATACATCGGTTGAATTTACACCACCCCACATCATCGATGAATTTATTCTTAATGAGTAATTTTTATTATAAATATTGGGAAATTCATAATAACCTTCTTTTACAATTGGATTGTTGGGAATTGAATTATCAATATAAGTTGCTGTAGTTGTGTTAGCCACAACAACATTCGCACTATCTATCAGCTTAATTGTAAAACCATTTAATGGAGTGCTTACCGAATTATTGTAACTAAGCTGCCCTCTTAGCTTATTGCCAGTACCCACTTTTCCATTATTATAAAAATCTGAAATTGGCATATCAATGAGAACATTTCCTGATCCATCAGCATATTCGCATGATGGACCATTATCAAAAAATTTCAAATCAGTATAATTTCCTCCAGCAAGGTAAATAAAATTAAGTGTACAAAGTACTGCCCCATTTGTTAAACTCAATGCTGTGCCATACCATTGAATAACAATTTGTTTTTTGCTTCCTGTTGCAGCACTATTGCCCACCAAAAAAGATGAGTTAAAAGCAGCATTTTTTGTAAATGTATTTTGATATTTAATTACGGTTGTATCATATTCCAAGTATAAAGTAAGAGCTCCAATACTAGAAAAATTATTTACGGTTAGAGGTATTGATAAGTTTCCTATGTGGGGACTTGGAATAATTGGTGCAAAAATAAATGGTGCACTCCGATTGGAAATACCTCCATTTATATAAAAAAGGTATTTAGGATTGTCATTCAGAGCAGTAAGACTTACCCCAACATAGGTTTTATATTGACATATTGCACCATAAGTATAAGCCCAGCTTATAGTACCTGTGGCAGTCGTATAAGAAAAATTCAAATTTGCTAATTCAGAACCATCAGACAAACTTTTGTTAGAAGAAGCAGTATATGTAAATATAAGCTTCCCTTGGGTATTCCCAACAGGTGATGAATATGATATAGACATTCCACTTAGGGATGGGTTGGGTATTGCAGAAACAAAACGTACTTTTGTAGTATCAAACTTCATGGTAAGTGTAAACTGTCCAATATTGTTAAAGTTGTTTACTTTTACTGGTATAGAGAGCGAAGAAGATCCTGGTATAGCATTGGTAATACTACTAATAGTAGCAATTGGAGCATCTTGTGCATTCAAAAAAAATGAAAAAAAAACGAGAAACAAAGAGAGTATCGTTTTTATAGTACAGTATTGCCTTGTGATCAATCTCATTATTAGCGTTGTGAGTTCATAAGAAATATATTTGTATAACATCTAAATGACAACTATCATAAGCTATCATTTTAAAATCTTTAGCTAAAATACACTATTTTTAAGCTTAAAGCAAATAATACTTTGTTTTATAAAAAACCCAATATTGTATTTGCAAGAAAACTATCAGAATTAAAGCATTTTAGGTATTTTAAAACATCATGTTTTTTTATTTCATATTTATATAAAAAGAGATATTCTATCATACTTCCATATTAAAGAAATTCAGTAGCAACTTGTTTATAAAAAAGAATGGGGATTTGTAAAGTTTACAAATCCCCATTCTAAAACTAAGCTAATTTATTTATTATTAACGATTTTTATAGTACGAACGATTTCTTTAGATTCGCTCTTCAGTTTAAGTGTAGCCATATATATACCAGAAGGCAGACTATTGGCATCCAATTTAAAATTATAATTACCTTGAATCTGATTTTCGCTAACCAAAACCTTTACACGAGTTCCAATATAATTGAAAATTTCTAAACTCACGGTTCCATTAAATGGAAGTGAATAGCTTATAATCGTATTACCATTAAAAGGATTGGGTTGGTTGCTTAATTTCAGTCCGTTTGCAATACTTTGTTGATTTATAATTCCAACTGTTGAAGCATTTACTAAATCAATATTCAATATGGCATTGCTGATAACTTTAAACTGTCCATCTGCCAATTCATTCAATGGTGTAGCAGCTAAAACAAATTTAATTTGAGCTCCATTGGCAAAAGTAGCTTTTGATTTCAACTTAAGTGTTAATAGATTTTCCAATACGTTCAGATTAATTGGAATTGATGAATACCATCCAATTCTAAGTTCGTTACCATTCACTGACCATTGAATTGTTCCTTCGCTTGAATTCATGATTACATCTTGTATTTCAACCAAATCAGCAGGGAAATTTAACACCAAAGAAGAAGCAGCTATTGAATATTGATCCATAACTCGAAGTGGAAGATCAAATTCCTCATTGCTGTTCACTTGCACATTACCTGAATAAGTAATATCAAGCGTAGTACTACTTGCTTTTGTTAATGCAGGATTAAAGCTACGGTTGAAATCACCTGTACATAAACCATACATATTGGCTGTTTTATCACTTCCAACTTCCAAAGTAACACTTGGATATGATTCTGTAGGTGGAGTATTTTGGTTTGCTATAGTATCTAAAGTTTTCCAAAAAGTCCATTTATTTCTATCAAAGCTAGTTCCATTGACAAAATTCTTTAGGATTAAAGAAGCATCTGTTGAATTAATGAAGAAACTTCCTCCATCTTTTACATCACCAGCATAAAACCTAACTTTTTCAATTATATAAGGATTAGCACTCCAATAGTTAACTTGCGCAGCATCGGTACCATTGACAGCACCATTAGTCAGAATAGATGAAGTAGCTTTTAAGTAATAAGTATCAGAGTAAAGGTCATTAAAATGATATTCACCAGAATTTGTTGTTTGAGTATTATTACTCGAAGTTTTTGTAACAAGCTGTGTGCAATTTGCATCGGAATATAATCCAACAGTTACACTATTACCCAATGATGAACTTGCCAAATTATAATACATGAAATTTCCACTGAGATTAACTTTTTTATCGCCAATTTGAAAATCTCCAAACACTATAGCTCCGGTTATTTTAGAACTGGAACTTGTTAATGTACTCATGTTAGGATAGCTCCACGTAGAACTACTATAATTGCCTATATATGCTTTTGAAAAATCAAAGCCCGCATCCTGATCGTTACTTACCCAATTGAAAGTTGCATCATAATCAGTGAAAACAATCCCACTATTAGTCAATGTCCAAATTCTATTCACTGTATGAGTAGGATCAAAGGTGCTTGTGGCAATATTCGTATGGTCACCCATGATAGAGGAGGCTATTAGGTTACCTGCATTACTAACAGAATTAAACATTATGTCGATAGGTTCGTAATTGGCTATTGAGTCACCACCAATTTCAAACCTTCTTGTAATAGATGTTCCAGTAGAAACATTCTTTTGCAAATTGCCATATATATGCCCAGTTGTATTTGAAGCTCCACTAACACTACCTCCGTTTGCGATTATAACTTTGTTAGTTAAGGTGTTCAACACACCAGCATTAAAAGTAAGTTCTCCATTAATGTTAACATCTGCATCGCTTATATACATACCGTTTAAATTATTCATTGTAAGATTATTAAAGGTTGAGGCTATTGTTCCCCCAATAGTTTGCATTGTAGTTCCATTAAAATTAAAAGTACTTCCTGCACTATTTAATGTAGCACCATTGTTCATGAAATTACCTTTAATCGTATGAATTAACGACCCTGAAGTAAAAGAAGTTCCTGACCCTAGAGTTACATTTCCATCGAAAACCATTGCAGCAGCAGCAGTTGCATTGGCTGTTCCAGCCATATAAAAATCTCCTACAATTTCCAATGCTGTTGAAGGCATTGTTTTTATACCTGTACCACTTAAAATTAGCGTACTATATCTGTTTGTCGCAGGATTTGGCACTACTACAGTTTGTGATTCCCCATTATATTCTACTGTTGTAATTCCATTAATTACGGTACGCCAAGTTCCATTATTAGTTACTGCTCCAGCTACTCTTATTGTACTACCTAAAGTCATCCAAAGTGTTGAAATATTGCTTATTGACAAATTATTAAATGATGTAGTTCCAGAAATAGTTGCTGCTGTATTTGTAAATGTCACATTACCTGAACCTGGATTAAAGCTTCCTCCATTATTACTCCATGCGCCATTTGCACCGTTTATAGTAAGTATAGATGAACCAGAAACTGACAAAACTGCATTCGATTCAAGAGACAAAGTCTTAATTTCAGTACTTGAAACCAAAGTTGGCGAATAAAGTGTTGTTGAGGCATCTGGAATAATCACATTCGAATTATTGTTCGGAACAGTATTTCCTACCCAATTGTGAAAATCGTCCCATGAAGTATTATCAGATCCATCCCATACATTTGACTCCAATTCTGAACTGCCAAGTGTTTGCCCTTTTTCACCAAAACTTAAAGGAAAGAATTGAAAATTAATATAATTTATAGTTGTCCAATTTTCGATTAAACTATGCGTAACATTACCGTATTCAACAGTTGTAGACGGTGCTGTAAAATTCCACAGTACCAAATGTTCTTCGGATATGCCATTTAACTCAGAATCGAGATAATGTGCCGAAAGTGATGCTGTACAACCTACACCGCCAGTTCTGACTAAATCGTAACTTCTCAAAATGGCATTTGGTTTCCAACTTGGAGCCATTCATATATTAACTTTAAACAAAACCTCTGTTGGTAAAATACCGCCATTATCAAATGTGATAAATGAGTATTGATTTCCGAAAGTATAGGCTGTATTGTGGCTAAAAGTTGTTCTTCGAATTATACCTGTCACATCTCCAAGCCCAACGGTGGTAGCATTGGCACCCATACTAAGGGTTTTTAGAACTACTCCATCCCACATATCTAAAACTCCTTTAGTTGCAGATGGGTTTTCGCTTTGTAAGTGGAGTATGCCGTTTATTGTAAAATCGCTGCTTGCTGTAACGCCACCTGTACCATTAATGGTCAAGTTATTCACATTCCCAGTAAAAATTGATTCGGGGAGGATGATTGCTTCAGAATTGGTAAATAATAAGGTTGACGAAGCATTACTTGCATCTATAAATCCGGCAGAACTTCCTTTTGTTGGTGAACTTCCGGCTATTGTTAAGCTATTTGCAGCCAAACTGAGTGTCCCTGCCTGTAAATTCAACAATCCATTTACTGCCATGCTTTGGTTGCCCAAGGTTACACCTTCAGAGCGGTTGATAGTCAAATTATTTATCGTTGGTGTATTTGAGAATAAATCATTGTTTAGTACAATAGCTCCTGTTCCACCAAAACTTAAGGAAGATAAAGATGAAACTTCGATATGTCCGGTTGTCCGGCTAATAGTACCGTTAATTCCCAATGTATGTTCGTTTACAATTATATTTCCGGTAATGAGTGTTAGTTCTTCATTAATATTGATGTTATTGTATAAACTCAAATGTTCTTCATTATTTAAAATTAAATTTGTGAAGTTTGTTATATTTCCACCACTATTTATCTGATTATTAATCCCCATAAAAGTGATGGATTTCCCGGTTGCTGCCGTAAATGTACCGAAATTAAAAAAGTCACCTCTTACAATGTGATTAAAATTGCCAGTATTCCAAGTGGCATTATCTGTAATATTTAGATCGCCAACTATTGTCATTGCCGAAGCCGAAGTTACTGATGCAGCATCAGTGATCGTTAAATCATTCAAAATGGTCAAGGTTGTGGAGGGCATGGTTTTGGCACCGCTGCCACTTAATACTAGATTGTAAAATCCGGCAGTAGCTCCATTTGGATTAATAATTGATTGACTTGAACCGCTATAATCGACTGTATTCGGAAACTCTGTAGCATCTAACGAACCAGAATTGGTAATAGTACCACCAATATTGATGTGGCAATTTGTAGTTAATGTAAGCGTTGCATCTGCATTTATGGTAATATCATAAAAATTAGTTTCTCCAGTCATTGTTGCTGCAGCATTGGTAAAGATCACATTACTTGTTCCAGGGTTAAAACTACCCCTGTTAAACCAGGCAGAACTTGCTCCGTTAATCGTTATTGTATTAGTTGTAGTGGCATTCACAACTGCTCCATTTTCAATATTTATGGAATTAATTGAAATATTTGCAGGCACTGTTGGGTAGTATACACGACCAGAAGGAATAAGCACATTGCTTATGCTGGTTGGCACAACTCCTCCTACCCAATTCATATTCTGGTTCCAGTCGGTTTCATTTCCTGGCACTGCACCCAGCCATGTAAAATTAGCTGCTTCCTGTGGCGATAAAGACCATTCTCTTATTCCATAAACTTCGGGTGCAAATTCAATACTTCCACTTAGCGACACCCAGTTATTTGTTTCATCCGAATTGATTCTTCCATATTCATTTATTGAAGAATTACTGTTTAAATAACCAAAAAATACTAGATGAGATTCATTATTATTGTTTAATTCAGCATCTTTATAATGAAGCTTTACTGTTGGAAAACTACCCGTTCCACCTGTTCTGATAATATCATAAGTCCGTTTAATGGCAGTTGACTTCCAACTTGGTGAAGTACCAATTTTTACTTTAAATTCCCAATTTGTTGGCAAAGTACCAGTATTTGGAAAAGTTACAGTTGTGTAAGGATTACCGAAAGAATAAACCACATTGGGCAAAAATGAAGTACGACGAATTATCCCTATAACATCTCCAATTCCAACTGTTGTTGCATTAGCACCCATAGTCAGCGTTTTCATGGCAGTGCCATCCCACATATCCAAACTACCTTTAGTAGCAGATACATTCTCCGATTGAAGATTCAGAATTCCATTTACAACTAAATCCCCAGCAGAAGTTATACCTCCTGTTGAATTTACAGTTAAATTATTTACAGTGTTACTTACAAAAAGTGAAGCGGGTAAAGTTATAGTTGCTGCATTGGTGAATACAACTGAAGCATTGGCATGGCTTGCATCAATATTCCCACTTGTAATTATTGGGGCATTGGTTGTAATTGTCAATGTGTTTGCTCCAACAGTTAAAGTTCCGGAAGTCAAGGTTAGTGTACCAACGATATTTAGATTACCGTATAAGTTTACGCCATTTGCGCGATTAATTGTCAAATTATTAAGTGTAAATTCGGGCATATTGATACTTGCGCCTGTTCCGCCAATTATCATATTGGTAGAACTGCCACCGGTAACCGAACCGTTCATAGCAGTTACTTCCCCGTTAAATATTAAGGTGTTTGGACCGATATTGAAATTTCCTGCATTCAGTGCAATTCCTTTTTCAATAGTAAAATCTCCATTTAAAGTAAAACCGTTAGCATTTGTAATGGATAGAAAATCGATCTTACTGTCCACAAACGAACCCGAAGGGATATTTTGTGCAGAAGTACCATTAAAATCAATGTGAGATTCAGAAGCAGTACCATCAATTTGTGCACTGCCGGTAAAATCAAGATTTCCTGTAAGTGTAAGTTTTTTGCCATTCATCACAAATTTTTTCGCGCTCTGCCCATTAATAATCGATTTTACAGTACGGTTTTGATCCAACACGCAATGATTGTTAGGATTGGCAGCAAATGTTATATCTGCTCCATCAGTCGGCACAACTCCGCCTGTCCAGTTTCCGGCAGTTGCAAAATCAGAACTCACAGAACCTTGCCATGTGTAATTATTGGCTTCCAAAGCGCCCATTTTGGGAGTTGTATTTCGGGAAATATTATTATAATCTGTAGAAATTCCTGTTCCATCAACTCCAGCTAAAATAACCGAAATATAATAATCTTCAATTGTATTTCCTCCAGCATTTGTAAATCCGGGCGAAATATTTACACTATTTGCATCTTGATTTGTAGCTGTTTTCCAAAGAGCTAATGTTGATCTTTCGTTTGCACTAATTTTTCCAAGTACTCCATTTGGACAAAAATAATCATTATAATCAATGCTTGTGTTAGCTGTTCCTGCCAAAAATATTGAAAAATGTTTACCTCCACTTCCAGCAGAACGATTGTTTACAAACAAATTATTGCGGTAATTGCGGATTGCTCCGTTGAAATTATTCCACAATGCTGCAGTATTTGAAGTTGCCCCTGAACTTACAGCTCCGTCTATATAAACTGTATTGAAATAAACTGAATTATTGCTGGTTGCATTACCCTCGTCCCATATACCATTTATTAAATAACCAGTTGTAATACCTCCACCAATATTTATTATATTGTTTGAAACAGTAATCATACCATTAAAAATAACAAGCCCATTTATTTCAGAACCAATATCGGAAGACGATGCATTGATAGTATGTATGAAGTTTCCATTTACAAGGTGTGATCCTGTTGTAGGACCCGAATAATACATTCCAATCGCACTTGTCTTTGCAGTGGCATTTGTATTGGAAATTGCATAAACAATATTGTTGCTAACTATTTGTATTGTACCAGCTGTTGATGATGATTGTGAAATACCAATTACTGATGCACTTACTTTTTTACCATTATTTCCACTTGAAGCTGAAAGATTGCGAACAATATTATTTTGAATGGTATTTGAACCTGATATCGTTTGAATCCCTCGTGTTTTTGAGCCTGAATTTGTTCCTTGATCTCCATTCGTTAAGTTGGCAATAGTATTTCCAGTAATGATTGTATTTCCAACCGATGAGCTGTAAATACCATAAACGTCTTGTTTTACTATTGAGTTTGCAGCACTTGAACTTGTATAAATACTATTTGGAGTGGTTAAACTACCGTATAAATTATTGGTAATAGTCGTATTCGCCGATGTGTTAAGTGTTCGCACATAAATGGATTCGAAACCATGCGAATAAGTTGAAGAACCAACTGTTGTGATTGATCCTGTTTTATTATTACTGATGTTAACTGTTCCAGAGCTATTTTGTATAATCCCGTGGGAGGTGGAATATAAAGCTCCATCAAAGCTAACCGACGGCACACTGGTATAGCCAGAACCTCCTGAATTTAAGGTTATACTTGTAACCACACCATCTGTTAAATTGGCAGTTGCTATAGCTGGAATAGTACTTCCCGCTGTTGAGAAAGTAATAGAGGGGGGAACAGTGTAACCACTTCCACCACCAACTATATTGATGGCCACAACTTCTCCTCCCGATACAATTGCTGTGGCAGAAGCTACTGGAGTTGTTATAATTATCGATCCAGTGCCTGTTTCAGCGCCTATTGTATTACCAGTAACATCCACATTTCCTGAGTTGATATAAATTCCGTCCCAGGGGTTAGAATTTGTACTCGTGTAGTTCATATTACGAATAATATTATTGGATATAATACTCTTATTGGTTAATCCTCCATTAATAAATATTGCAGCGTAATAATGCACAAAACTCGAATTGATAGTCAAAGGACTACCGGCACATTCCGGTTCAGTTCCCCCTAAATAATTATTGCTCACAAGATGGTTATTGCCAGTATTAATATAAATATAAAAATATTTATTATCATTTGTAGGAACAAGCGTAGTTGTTTCGTAAAAACTGTTGTTCGAAATTGTCCAATCGCTTGAGCTATTTGATATATTAATAGTATATGAATACGCTGATGGACTAAAAACATCATAAAAATTATTGTTTCTGATAATATTGTATTTGTTTTCGCGCCCCGAAGTTCCAGAGGTAAAAACAGCATTTCGCGGACGTCCCGAACTATTACATGTAATATCACAGTATTCCACAATATTGTTGTTATTCCCATTTCCAGAATCAGAGTTTGTAAAATACAAAATTCCGGTACCTACGCTGTTTGGCGAAGCTTTCAGTGTACAATACTTAATAGTGTTGAATTCAGCTGAATTAATATATCTGACTATTACGGCTCCTGTAGCTGTACTGTTGTTCATAATGGTTAAATCTTTTGTAAAACCAACTGCATTTAAGCGTCCGTCAATAGTAACATTGTCAGCTCCCAAAAAATAAATGATTGGTAAAGTCAGATTTCCAGTAATTGATTTACCACTTACTGTAGGATAAATAATAACAGAGCTATAACTAGCACTTCCCATACCACTTGCATTCAATGTGGCAGTGGCAGTTTCTGTGGTATTGTCAATAATTTGCAGGATAATCTGCCCTTGGATGGTTCCGGCATTAATCGCATCGAATGCCAGTTTCAATGTGGAGTAGTTTGCGCCTGTTGCACCTACTGTTTTTGTTGTTTGAGCTTGTGCAAACTCAATCAATACAAATAAAATGCTTATTGCAATAAGTAATTTTTTTTTCATAATATATAAATTTACAAGCAATTAGTATTAAATATTTAATTTTGAAGAAATTTTAAAATAGCTTCTGAAAAATTGATTCTTCTATACACAATAAATAATAAATATAAGAACTTATGAAAATCTATTTTAATGATATCCTATGACAAAGGTACAACATTAAATTTCTAATTATCAACTTCTATTAACATTTTCGATGAATTTGTTAAAGAAATAACAGAAAAAAAAACAAAATAAAGAAAAAGTCATGTATAACACTAATAATCAGATAATAAAAAATCATTAATTTTTGTAAGATAAATCTGATTTTTTTGTAAGATAAACCTTAAAAATATAGATTATCAGCATAAAAAAACCCACATCGATTTGATGTAGGTTATCTCTTTAACAACAATAATTTTTCGTTGTTAAACAAATATTTTCAACTAATTTTATTATACAATGTATTTGCACAATAAATATTGAATGTAGCATTATAATAAGTAATGACATAATTTTTCGAAATTTGCTCACTTTGTATATAAGTATGATTAGTAATATCCGTTGCAAATATAGCAGCACCTGCAAATTTTAAGATTCCTTCTATAAAAATTCATCTTAACTTACTATAAATATGATCTATATCAGTATATCATTAAATACCATTCACACTAGAAGTATCATTAAACAATTGATCATTATCTTTACCCAATAAATTATCGTAGTTTTCGTATCCAGCTTTTGGTATCTTAATTTCGTAAGTCTTTTTGGTTTTATTGGTAAGTTGTTTGTTTCGCAACCATGGATTAAAGTCTTTTAATAAACGGTAGGTAATATTATTGCTCTTTGCAAAACTTACCAAATTACTAATGCTCGAATCTATGGTAAGAATTTTACAAGGAATAGGCGGATATAAATCCTTTAAACGAAGATAATAACCATATTTAACAGGATGTGAATATATGAGCTTAAGTGCCAAAATTCGATAAACATATCTCGAAGTTTCATCGTTTAGATATAAATCGTAATAAGAACTAACATTTTGACTTTCGAGCGAACGTTTTACACCAAACTCTCCCATATTATAAGCAGCAGCAGCAAGGGTCCAATTGTCAAAAATATTATAGGTAGTTTTTATAAACTTGCAAGCAGCTTCGGTAGCTTTTTCAAGATGATAACGTTCATCTACTTCTTCTGTAATTTCCAAGCCATATTTTTGTCCAGTAGGCTTTATAAATTGCCAAAATCCGGCAGCATTAGCAGGCGAAACCACATTAAGAAAACCACTTTCAATTAGAGCCAAATATTTAAAATCGTCAGGAATATCATTCTTTTTCAAAATTGGTTCAATAATAGGAAACCAGCGATAAGCTCGCTTTAACATCAACATGGTATTCGATTGCCAAAAAGTATTGGTAAGCAATTCGCGTTCTAACGACTCGCGGACATAAAACATTTTTATAGGAACATCTTCATTGCAAAACATTAATTTAGAAGGCACTTCTGCTGAAAAAATCTTATAATTGGTTTGAAAAGCTTTACGGTAAGTTTCGTCAGAATTTTTTTCTCTTTGAGAAGAATAAATAAAATATTTGCCTGAAACTAATGTTAAAACAGTAAAGAAAACAACAAAAAGTAAACGTTTTATATTCATAATGAAAGTCTATAGAAATGGAATGTAAAATTAACGTCCAATAGCTTTATATATTGCGCAAAAATAGGAAAAATATCTGGTAGATAAGCTCTGAATTTTCCTGAATTTGATTAAAAAACCTTAATTTTTGGTAAGTTTCAGAATATAAATATGTAATTTTCTTATACTCAAATTTAAATATAAAACTTCTTTAATAAAAAAATTTATTAAAATCAACGAAATAAGTATTCTGAAAATGATTGAGATTTTAATTAAGTTTCTTTGACTTCATTAATCTTGATGACATTTACCCTTTTTACTTAATAATTCCTGAATTTCATTATAATTATAATCATTCGTAAGCTTAAGTAAATATTGAGCCAATTCAGGGTATAAAGGAGTGATACTATTAATGACAGATAACATCAAATCAATATCGGCAACAGCTATTGCATCAGACAAATTTTTAATAATGGTAAGGGGTAAGTTTTCTACAGCCTCTAAAATTTGTTTTTCATTGAAGTTTTCATTTATAGATTGGGAAAGCAAAACTTTATCATGATTGTTTTTTTTATTTATTTCATTTTTAATAATAGTAAGCATATCATTATGATTAATTGGCTTATTCAAATATTGATTACATCCTGCCTTTATGGCTTTCTCTTTGTCACCAGAAAACGCATAAGCGGTCTGTGCTATAATAATGATATCAGTATTAAATTCTCTTATTAGTCGGATAGCTTCAATTCCATCCATTTCAGGCATTTGAATATCCATAAGTACTAAATCAATATCTTTTCGTAGGCGACAAATATTAACAGCTTCAATACCATTATTTGCGATTAAGACTTCTTTGGAAAATGTATTAAACTCGATACTGATTATCATTTGAGACAATTTATCGTCATCCACAATTAATATCACAAGATTTTCTAATTCGTCTTCATTATTTTGAGGTAATACATTATTTACTAAAGGTATTTCTTCATGAACTGATTCCATATAAGGAATTGAAATACTAAAAACAGAACCCTTTCCCTCTTCACTTAAAAGACTAATACTTCCTCCGAGAATTTCAGCATGCGCTTTAGCAATAGATAAACCTAATCCCATACCTTCATATTTTCTGGTACTTGAAACATCAGCTTGCATAAATCTTTCAAAAATTATTTTTTGAATACTTTTAGGAATCCCCAAGCCAGTATCTTTAACTGAAAAAACTACAAAATCAGATTCTAGTTTAACATTAATTTCCACTTCGCCTTTTAGTGTAAATTTTATAGCATTGCCAACAAATATTGATAGAATTGAATTAAGTTTCAACCCATCTGTCGATAGGTATTTATTTGAATCAGACAATTCATTTTTGACTATGAACTTTAAGTCTTTGCTGTCAGCATTTTTTTTGTTTTGAACATAAATATCATCAATCAAACTTTTAATATTTATTTCAGATTTATCCAATTTTATCAAACCTGCCTGAATTTGTGAAATTTCGATAACATCATTAATGGTAATCATAAGGCGATTAGCACTTTTGTTAATAATGCTAATATATTCATCTCTATCTTCTTTGTTAAGTTTCTCATTTTGAATCATTGAAAGAAATCCGAGTAAACCAACAAAAGGTGTACGAATTTCGTGTGAAATATTATTAAGAAATGCTGTTTTAAGGCGATCACTCTCCTCAGCTTTATTTTTAGCTATTATTAATTCTGAATTCTTTAACTGTAATTCCAGTGTTCGTTCTTTTACTTTTTTATCTAATATTTTATTTTGATTTTTAAGTTGTTGATAAAGAAAGCGGGTTTGAAGCAGATTTCTAATTCTAAGATCAACTTCATTCAAATTAAAAGGTTTGGCTATAAAATCTTTTGCTCCGCCAGACAATGCTCGTTGTTTTGCTTCCTCAGTTAAATCAGCTGTAAGTACCAATATGGGTAAGAAAGTATCCTTAGGAATTAGATCTCTTAACTGTTCCATCACTTCATATCCCGAAAAATAAGGCATCATTAAATCAAGCAGAATTATATCAGGATTAAAATTTTTGAACAAATTTACTACCGTACGAGGATCAGTTGTAGTTTTAATATTAGTATAGCTTTGAAATTCGAGCAAGCCGACAAGGATATCAATATTAGCTTCTTTATCATCTACAATTAAAATATTTGCATTTTTTAAGCTTGAATCCATCATGATTAGTTCCTCCATTTATGTAAATTAGTTAGCAGAAAAAATATTTTAAATCAACTGATATATTTTTAAATAGCAGATTTAAAAAATTTCATTTTCACATTACTTATTTTTTGCAATATTAATATTTTTCTACTTTAAAACCCTCTTTTGCAATTTTTTTATTTGTTATTTAATTAAGTATAAAGAATGATTTATTGTTATATTTTAATTAAAAACATCAAATCATCGGATTTTTTTGTTTTGAAGACTGACAATATAGTCAGCTGATGCGAAATGCTGTTTTAAAAAGAAATTAAACAACTACAAATCATATTTAAATCAATTCGCAAATAGTTGGGTTTGCAAAATATATATGTTTTATTTATGTTTTGATATTTTTTTAGGGGCGGAAGGTAATTTTTCAAGCACGGAAGATGATTTTCCAAGTAAATTTTGCCTTTCGTCCTTGATTTTTTTTATTTTTCCCCTTTATTCAATATACACTCATCTATTTCCTTCAAAAGCATTTCAATTTCAAAAGGCTTCGTAAGATATTTTTTTGCACCTGCATCCATTAATTTTTGTATTTGCTTTGGCATTGCATCAGCACTAACAATAATAACGGGTATTTTGCTTGTTTTTTCATTCGTCTGCAAAAGTTCAAGCACTTCAGCTCCATTAATATCAGGCAAATTAATATCTAACAATATTAAATCGGGATTGTATTCCAACGCCAGATTTACAGTTTCACTTCCATTTATATTAGAAATTAAACGAATTCCAGGACGTTCATTAAATAAAATCTGTTCTACCAGTTCAATATTTGATTTATTGTCTTCAATATATAAAATAGTTGAAGAAATTTGTTTAATGGATAATTTTTGATCGGATTTATTGAGCAGATTTTTATTTACATCAAATTGACTTTCGCATTGAGGTAATTCAATCCAAAATGTGCTTCCTTCATCTTTTGTGCTATAAACACCAATCTTTCCACCCATAGCATCCATTATTTTTTTAACTATGGTAAGACCGAGTCCGGTACCTTCGGTTTCAGTTTTTTCGGCACCCATCCTTTCAAAAGGAAGAAAAAGATGTTCGATGTTTTCAGCACTTATGCCCTTTCCATTATCGCTAATCGAAATTCTAAGCCAGTTGATACCATTGTTATCTTTAACTTTCTGCTCGATACTAACAACAATATTGCCTTTTTCGGTATTATATTTCACCGCATTATTAATTAAATTAAGCAATACCTGTTTCAAGCGTTGTATGTCAGCTTTTACAAAAAGCTGGTTATCCGACGAATCAATCAAAGTTGTAGTTAAATTCAGCTTAGATAAATTTGGTTGAACGATATCGATAAGTTCCAGAATAATTCCTTTGGGTTGAACAGCTTCCAGACTAAGAGATATTTTACCTGCTTCAATGCTGGAGATATCAAGTACTTCATTAATCAAATCCAGCAAATGCCTTCCGCTATTTAAAATATGATTAACTGCTTTTTTGTGTGAAGTTTCAAGCACACCCATATCCATCAACTGAGCAAATCCAAGTATCGAATTCATAGGCGTTCTAAGCTCATGACTCATACGTGAAAGAAATTCACTTTTGGCATGATTTGCTTTTTCAGCTTCGCTCCGAGCTCTATTGATTTCGGTAATAGCCTGTTTACTTTCGGTTATATCCCTAAAAGACCATATCCTGCCAAAAGCTTTTCCGTCTTCCCCTTTCACTGGGGCTGAATATCTGTCCAATATTATTCCGTTGATGAGTTCAATCTCATCACGGCTGACTTCTTCATCATGTTCATAAAGATACATTACTTTTTTAAGAAAATCATCGGGGTATTTGCATAAGCTTACAACATACTTTAATAATGCAGCATCATTTTCATCTTCCAGAATATATAAAGGGACATTAAATATTTCAATGGTTCTATTATTAATTAAAATGCGTTTTAGATTATTATCGATCACCAATATGCCATCAAGCGTAGCATTTTTTTGTGCTTCAAGCATAGCCATTTTCGATTGCAATGCCTCTTCTACTTGCTTTCTTTTGGTAATATCAACAAAAGTAACTACAGCTCCTTCTATTATTCCGTTAAAAAATATCGGGTAAGACCAATATTCAGCAGGAAAAGAAGTGCCATCTGCCCGCCATAAGACTTCATCGTCTACATGGGTACCTTTGCCCTCAATAAAAGCTTTAAAAATCCTGCAATCATTTACTTCAAAAGTACTCCCATCTTCATGTGTATGATGTATCAAGTCATGCATATTCTTCCCTAATAATTGTTCTGAACTTTTATAGCCCAGCAATTTATGACAAGCCGAATTTGAAAAAATACAATTTCCGTTCATATCCAGTCCGTATATTGCCTCAGCAGTGGAATTAATTAAAATTTTAAAACGTTCTTGTCTTTCTTTGATCTCTATGGTTAACTTATCTGCAATCTGTTGCGCCCTTTGCCTGGTAGTGTATAATGATAAAGATAAAGAATACAATAATAAACTGATAAAAACACAGGCAGCTAAAAAAGATATAACTTCCAGGTGTGTATTATTATAAGCTTTATTTGATTTTGTAAAAAGTAATATCCATTTTTTACCGTTAAACTCTATCGGTATTTTGATAGTTAAGTCAGTAGCATCATTGTTATTAATTGAATCATTTTTCTGAGAATCAAGTAATATGGATTTAGTAGAAATACTATCATCAAATATCTGTAAATGAATACGTTCTTTATCCAACAGATCCCAACGACCTAAAATCCCTTGCATTAAATCATTCATACGATAAGGACTGTACACCCAACCTTTGATAGCCAGACGACGTTGTTCAATTGTATTCACAGGCATACCTTTACAATAAACAGGCACATACATCAAAGTGCCAATCTGAACATCTTTATTAGATTCCTGCACTAAAACTACTTTTCCAGTCAGCATTGCAATATCTTCATCTCTGGATTTTTCCATGGCAGTTCTTCTGGTTTTATCTGAAAACATGTCGTAACCGAAAGCCTTTAGATTTCTTCCTGAAAATGGCTCTAGATAAATAATTGAAGTATATATTTCTCTATCTCCTTCAGGTTTTAATGTATAATCAGGAAATCCTTGTTTACGAATGCTTTGGATATGCTGTTGTAGTTCATTTTTAGGAATTATCACAGTATAGCCTAAGCCTTGTATTCCAGGTAAGTTTTTTTCAATTTTAGATTTTTTATTAAAAACTTTCCAATCATTTCGAGTAACGCTATCAGAAGCTGCAAAAAAAGCAGAACCGGTTCTTAATAGCTGGGCATGCGAATGAAGTCGGGTTGATATTTTATTTGAAATTTCATTACAGATTGAGGTAAATTCTACTTTAAGCTGTATCGATACCTGACGATGAATGTAAAATGCTACAACAAAGCTAACAATAAGCCCTGTTATTAAAATCAGAATTGCTTTTCTACGGTTTTTTCTGTTAATATCAGAAAGAGAGAACAGATATTTTAAGTTGTTTATTTTCATGTATTATTATTTTTATAATTATGGTGGGTTCTAAAAATCCATTTTTTTGATTACTTCATGCACAAATTTGAACCCATTTAAATCTGTGCTGAAAAAGTAAGACAAATTTACATATTATTTTTAGTATTTGTTGAAAAAACTTAAATAT
>Ga0247840_10001559_pt1 | contig 44577 bp, 41 predicted proteins | sample LaCruzMarch2015__FD_192404 | JGI IMG/M metagenome (GOLD analysis project Ga0247840, IMG submission 192404) | Freshwater microbial communities from meromictic Lake La Cruz, Castile-La Mancha, Spain - LaCruzMarch2015_17m | ecosystem: Environmental > Aquatic > Freshwater > Lake | place: Spain... | reverse complement strand
CCGCGCCTGACCTGGACGGACGTGTCGATTCCTTTGATTTTCCTGACACCGATCCAGTACGAACTCTTCGCGGGGACTCCCAACTTGTCGCACGGCGCGGTTCCGCTGCTCCTGCTGATGCTGTATGTTCTCGTCTGGGTGGCCTGGCGCGGTCCAGTGCGATGTGCGGCAATCCTTACGCTGAACTTTCTGTTGATCTATACCGGGTTTGGTGTCTTCGTCGGGATAATCACGCCATGCCTTTTTGGAGCGGAGGCCATCCACGCACATCGCACGCACGACCAGAAAGGTCTTTGGCTCGCTCTGATCGGAGTGGTGGTTTCTCTCTTATCGGCGTGGTCATTTTTTGTTGGATACCAATTCGATCCGGCGGTGGACGGGTTCAAGTTTCCGATCAACGAATGGTGGCGCTATCTGCAATTCATTGCGGTTATGCTGGCCAATTTCTGCGGTATCAAGGGTGTCACACCGGTGTCTTACGCCTTCGGTTTTTTCATACTCTTGCTCATGATTGCCTTGATGATCATCCATGTAATCCGAGCGCTTCGTCACAGGGAGTCCGCTCCTGAATATCCGGCTGATGCAGTTATTGCCGTTTTAATATCCTTCACTCTCATCTTCTGCGCCAACACTGCGATCGGGCGAATCTCTCTGGGTCTTCCAAGCGCGCAGTCTTCGCGCTACGTTACCTATGTAATTCCAGGGTTCCTAGGCATTTATTTTTGGCTAGTCTCCCTGCAACCGGCTGTCCTGCGGAGTTTCCTGCTGGTGACTGCTGTTGCCGGCTTGATCGCCGCGAGCTTTCCTCTGCGAGAAGCGGATCGCAGTACGCTAAACTGGTACGCGGAGGGAAAGTCCCGATGGAAGGCCGTATATCTGCAAACTGAAGATATAGAAGTGGCGACCCGCGCAGCCAATTTTCCCATTTATCCCGCGCCGGAGCGCACTCGCTTGAAGCAGAAACTGGAATATCTTAAGAGTGAAAGGCTCAATCTCTATTTGGATGTCCCGGCGGCCGCAGTTGCACCATTGCAATCTGGAGCGCCATCGCCCAAGTAAAATTAAGGTATACGGTGCTTACAATGGGTTTTGCCAGAAAGGTCTTCAGTGTTTTTAGGTGACATTAGCATACACAGAATAGCAAAGACGGCTTGCAATTTTATTTATTCTACAACTCCTACATTTGAAAGATGACATGATTCCAAAAAGTGTAATGACAACAGCATCATTTATCCAAAAGTCAATTAAATCATGGGGTACTTGGTTGGGGCAACAATTTAAACGTGTTAATCGTATCGCTGCGCTTACGTCTGATGCTATTCAGCGTCAGGATGGGTTGAGAAGCGTTCTCAAGAAAGCTATCCAGTTATACCGCTACGAGGGCTTGGCTGGTATAATGCATCGTTTCAGAATATTTGCAGTATTGTTCAGAATCGAATCAATTCACAAGCAAATCTATCCATGCCGGGGACTTTGCATTGCTGATGACCCAACCACTGACAAAACTATCCGTCCGATTCTGGAGATTTATACAAAAGAAGATACGCGTATCAAGAATAAAGTAAAAATTATTTCAGGTCATTCTGAAAAAGGAGGATCTACAACGGCATTTATAAATTTAACAAATTTCTTTAACAAGAATGGCATTGATTGTACTTTTTATGGACCACACACGTATCATTTAGATAAATGTAAATCTGATATGTTAAATAATTTAACCTTTGATAAAGGTGATATAATCATTTCACATTATTTAAAGTTTGATAAAAGACCAAATGTAAAAAAAGTGATATTATCGTGTCACGAAAAATGGTGGTTTAGGCTTGCCGAAATTAAACAATATTGGGATGTTGCAGTATTTTTGCACTATCGACATAGAGAATATCACAGAGATTATAAAGGGGAATCAACAATAATTCCAAATTTGAAAGAAAATTTAGTACATAGTAATAAAGAAGGTTTTGATAAAATAGCCGGAATAGTTGGGAGCATAGAAGACCGGAAACAAACTCATATTTCAATACAACGAGCATTAAATGATGGATGTGAAAAAATTTATCTTTTTGGACATATTGGTGAACAAGATTATTATGAAAACAATGTTAAGCCATTACTTGATGATAAAGTAATTTTAAAAGGACATACTCTAAATAAGCAACAAATGTATGATAGTATTGGTAGAGTGTACCATAGCTCAAAAGGTGAAGTTGCTTGTTTAGTGAAAGATGAATGTTATTTAACAAGCACTAAATTTTTTGGTAATTCAGAAACGGAGAATGAAGTTTCAACATTAACAAATGATGAAGTATTAACTTTATGGGGGAATTTATTTAATATAGCTCAACCTGTATATTCGTTAATTCTAACAGTTCACAATAAGGGATTCTTGTTAAAAGATTCATTAGAAAGACTTAAAATTTTCACAAAGGGTAATTACGAATTAATTGTTGTATTAGATGGATGTTCGGATGATAGCGAACAAGTACTTTTGAAATTTATTAAATTAAATCCAAAAATTAAAATAAAAATTAAATACTCAGATGACGTATTTGAAACAAAGGCAAATAATATCGGATTAAAAGAAGCGGAATCCGAATATGTTATAATTATTCAGGATGATATGTTAATAAATGAGGGTAATTGGAATACAAGATTAACTCATCCATTCAGGCGATTTAATGACGTATTTGCAGTTTCCGCGAATTGTTCACATAATTGGAAATTTAACCGCAATAGTAAACATCTCAATATGGTTGAGGATCTTGATAATTGTTGGTGTGATATTATAAGTCACGTTGATCATGCTGGTAAACATTGGGGATTATCTAGAGATATTTTTGCAGTAAGACAATGTGTTAATAGAGGTCCATTGGCGATAAATCACTCAGATTTAATAACAATGAATTATTTTGATGAAAAATTTGCACCACAAGATATGGATGATCACGATTTATGTTTTAGGATGATGAAGCAATTAGGGAAAGTTGTTGGGTGTTATTGGATAGATTTTATAAGTGATTTTTCTTGGGGAGGGACTCGTGAAAATGGGAGGCATAAGCCTTGGTTGTTAAAGGCTAATCATAAGAACATGAAATTAGTATGGGAAAGACATTCAGATCTTATTAGAACAACAAGAAAAAATGAAAGTAGAAATTTAAAATTCTAACGTTTGCCAATCAAAGATACATTTTGAGGCATGCATATTTTAGGAGAAAATATTCAGCGTTGTGAAGTTCAGCAGATATAGAACTATGCAAAGTTATCAACCATATGTTGTTTTCGAATATTCCTCCACGACATCAGGTGCTTTGCCTATCATGCGCACCAGGTGGTTCTCAATCCACAGAACGCGATCGCACAAACCCATAATATCAGACATGGAGTGGGATATTAAGACCATGGTTACTCCACTTTTTCTAAAACTCAACATTTTATCCATGCACTTTTTCTGGAAATTGCTGTCGCCGACTGCCAGAATTTCGTCAAGCAACAAGAGCTCCGGATCCAGGCAGGAAACCACAGAAAACCCCAGGCGAGCCAGCATTCCTGACGAATAGACCCGGATGGGTTGATCGATAAACTCTCCGAGTTCAGAGAATGCGATTATCTCATCGGCTTTCATGGCCACTTCTTTACGAGTCAAACCCATGAGCACACCGTTGAGAAAAATATTTTCCCTACCGGACAAATCATTGTGAAAACCAGCGCCGAGTTCCAGCAAAGGCGAGACCCGCTGTTTTACGATCACTTTTCCCATGGTTGGTTTTAACACTCCGGCGATCAGCCCAAGCGTTGTGCTTTTGCCAGCGCCGTTACGACCGATTATCCCGAAACACTCTCCTTTTTTAATCTCAAAGGAAATGTCTCGCAAAGATTCGTAACGAGCATTTTTAATAGCCCGCAAAGCCTTGGGCAAATTAAACAATAAGCTCTTGAATCCACCTGTAATATGATGGTATTGATGGTAGCTTTTTCCAACTTTATCAAAAACAATAACCGGCTCGTTCATAGTACCTCAGCAAATTTCCAAGATAGCTTTTTGTAGATTATTGATCCGATGGCTAAAAATAGGAGAGCGTAAGCGAAGCTAATGGCTAGTTGCATGAAATCCAATTGATTGTGCAAAAATAGGTTTCGCCAACTCGCCATCAGTGGTGTCAAGGGATTGAGATTGACCAGTTTGGCATATTTAGCTGGAATCATGGTTTCCGGATATATAATCGGGGTGAAATAAAAAGCCAATGTGATGAAGATGCCGGTCAAGCGTTCCAAGTCCCTAAAAAATAAGTTCAAGGATGAAATGGCAAGGGCAACGCCGTATATAAAGATGAACTGGATGATCAGCAACAGCGGAATACCAACCAGCCAAATCCAGCCCGGCGTAATATTGTATATCAGCATAAATAAAACAATCACCGGAATACTCAGGACAAAATGTATCATGTCCTGGAGCACGATGGTAAATGGAATGATGTTTCTGGGGAAATTAACTTTTTTTATGATGGACACATTGGCCAAAAAAACCGTCGGTGCCGTGCCTACGGAAGTAGCAAGCCATTGCCAGGGGAAAAGCCCGGAGATGAGGAAAACCATATAATCCTGCAGAGGGATTTTAATGACAATCTTAAAGGCGATGTAGAAAACCAAGGCGAATGCGAGGGGATGGGCAATAGACCAAAAATATCCCAATACATTGTTTTTGTACTTGGATTTGAGTTCTTTTTGAGTGATCACTATGATCAAGTCCAGATAGTGCTGAACACTTCGATTCAAAAGTTTTCTCCTTTTAGTTGCCCGTATAGTTCACGTATTTTTATTACATCATCAAACAGCTTGTTCTATAAGATGTGCCACGACTCTATCACTCTAACAAACCATTGTCAAACCGGCAGAGGTGACGGTGGCCAAGATTTTCTTGACAGAAATAATTACAATATATTATTAGTTTTTCGCTCCTGCGAAAGTTGCGTTATAGTTGTTAATTCCAAATTTTTGTTTTAGGAATTATGAAATACTTAACTGCTTTTATTGTAGGCATTACGGCTAGTTGTTCGACTGCAATGGATAAAACACGTGAAGCAAAAAAATAGCACCGCAATATCGCACAGGCCTTTCGTCTCGGTCATTTTGCCATCATATAACCATGCCAACTTTGTCACCGCTGCGATCGAGTCGGTCTTGGGGCAAAGCTTTCATAATATTGAGTTGATTGTCGTCGATGATGGTTCCACTGATGGAACACCAGAGATGGTAGCTGCCATAACCGACAAAAGGGTGAAGTTGGTGCGGCTGGAGCAAAACCGTCTTAGGCAGACGCGCAACCTGGCTATAAAAATGGCAGAGGGAAATTATATCGCCTTCCAAAACTCAGATGATGAATGGTTGCAGGATAAACTGCAAGCACAAATCGATGTTTTGGAAAAACGCAGAGATGTATCGGTTTGTTTTACAGGGGTTGAACTAATTGATGAAAATAACCAAATTGTGACAAATTCCTGGGCAAACGGTTTATTCACGACAAAAAACCGTTCGAACATTTCTTGGCTGCGTCTGTTTTTTGAGCAGGGGAATTGTCTGTGTATTACTTCGGCGGTTATTCGTCGCGACAAACTAGATTCTATCGGATTGTTTAACGGTAGTTTGATTCAGGTCTCTGATTTCGATTTATGGATACGACTGGCAGCTACAGGCCAGTTCCATATTGTTGAGGAGAAATTAACCAGAATGAGAATAGTCGGAGTTCAAAAGTCTCAATTGGGCACAGATCGCAACCTCGAGCTTTTACATTGGGCAGCAGCTCCTATGATGCGCCAGTTCCGCCGTGCCGCCGGATTGGTACTGCCCGTTTCGATAAAATCTCGAGTAAAGACTTTTTTCGATGACAAAAACATTCATGTTGAGTCAACAGACCAGAATTTAAGCGCTCCCAAAGCCAGTACTACCAATCGCGCAGCATTTGAATTTGCCGAGGTATTGGAAAATTTTTCCAAGTATCCTATTCAGGATCTGCTCCCGCTAATATTCGCAGATGTAATGCCGACTTCGATTAACACGGTATCTACGCGAAAAGCATGGCTGATAAAATATGCTTGGACAAAAAAATCGCCGGCTCATCATCTATTCGCAAATGTATTAATGGCTGCCATGCTTGCAAATGATACTGTGCGAGGAGAAATCACCTCCGAATTTGGAGCGGAAATAGTGAAGGAATACATAAATCGCCGTGGCGAATTATCGCTTAGATTTCAATTGATGGATAAAAAACATGGAATCTGAAAATGCAGTTAGGACTTGGGTTTCAGATGTTTGCGAACAATCCCACCTGGAAATATCCAAAATTAATTTCAATAAATCCGAGGAATGGTTTTTCTCGGAAGGTGGTTGGCTTCAACATCGTTCAGGGCGTTTTTTCCAAGTAGCCGGTGTCCGCTGGGTAGGGAAGGATGGTGTAAAATTATGCCAACCCATAATTGTTCAGCAGGAGGTCGGTATACTCGGCTTCATCCTGAATGATTTTCAACTATTGGTACAGGCCAAGGTGGAGCCGGGGAATGTGGGTGCCACACAGTTGGCTCCCACCTGTCAGGCAACAGCCAGCAATTTACAGCAAATTCATAGTGGCAAAGCGCCCTTGTTTTCAGAGCTGTTTTTGTCTCCGTGCGGTAATCTGCTACACGATTCCATGCAAAGTGAACAGGGCTCACGTTTTTTGGGAAAATTCAATCGCAATATGCTCCTGCAAACGAATGTTCATAGACCTCTAGAACCTGCCTATTGTTGGTTGCCGGTTGATGCCGTATTAGAACTTGCGAAAGCTGATTTTTTGATGAACACCGATGCCCGCTCAGTAATGGTTTGCAGTCCATGGGAACAGTTGGTTAAGCGAAGTCCTTTTACGCGTTTTACAGATTCTTATTCGTGCGAACTTGCCGATTCATTCTCCACAACAAGTACATATCAATCACTGACTGATATGTATAAAACAATACACATGCTTCGCAGTCATATCTATCCACCGGAACTGGTTCGACTGGATGAACTGGATGGATGGGTAATGCACGATGATGCGATAATCTCGTTGAAAGGCAGACCTTTTCATGTTCTGCAGATTGATGTAAGGGTTGATGGACGTGAGGTGGCTAATTGGGATCAGCCCATGATTTCCAGCGCTGGAAATGGATATGTGGAATTGGTTTGCGGTCGCAAAGACGGGATTTTATTTTTTTTGTTTGTTTTCCAGATTGAAGTGGGACTGCAGAACAAGGTGGAGCTCGGTCCAACTTTGCTTGTAGAACCGGGTGAAACGATATCTAACTGTACTTATCTTTCGTTCCCTGGTGCGATTATTCTTACTGAATGTCAACAGTCCGATGAAGGAGGTCGCTTTTATCATGACATCTCAATGTATCGAATGGTCGATGTCGGATTGGTATTTGAGCCGCCAGAAAACGGCTACTGGCTAACTCTGTCCCAGATTAGCAAGTTACTTCGTGAAGGTGGGTGGTTTACAAACGAAGCACGGAGTATGCTTTCTTTGTTGCTGCCCTGGCTGTGAGTTACTTTATCGTGCGCCTTCTTTTTTTATAACTACATATATCGTCTTTATAAGAATGACGATATCCAACCACAAGTTCCAGTTTCTAACATACCAAGCGTCGAGTGTCAGGCGTTGTTCGTGGGAGGAATCGCTTCTGCCGCTTACCTGCCATAACCCGGTTATTCCCGGCTGCACGCAATTGATTGTTTCGCTATACTCTTTGAGCCAGTCCCACTCGCGTGGGATGTAAGGCCGGGGGCCGATAAGACTCATTTCGCCTTTAAGGATATTTATTATCTGGGGTACCTCATCTAAAGAAGTCTTGCGCAAAAACATTCCGAAGGCGGTAACTCGTGGATCATTTTTTAGTTTCCAGTAGGTTTCCCATTCTTTTTTTGCCTCAGGATCATTGCCCAGGATTACTTCCAATCTCTCATCAGCATCATGATACATAGTTCTAAATTTGTAACAAGTGAACGACTTGCTGTTTTTGCCGATGCGCTCCTGCTTAAGGATGGCCGGGCCTTTGGAGGTGATCCTGATCAGGGCAGCGATGATTCCGATGGGGATGATGAGCAGAATAAAAAAGATAAAACCGAACACATAATCAAAGAGTCGTTTGGTATAATAATTGAGCGGCTGTGCCAGATTGTTCTTGATTTCGAGGGCAAATGCCTGATCCTGAAAGAAGTGACGAAGTTCAGTTCCCATAACAATCAGCCCTGAAAAATCAGGAAAGTAAAGGATGCTTGTAGCCTTATGTTGGAGACGGTTGACTAAAGAAGAAAGTTGCTTTTTATCGAACTCCGGTAGGGCGATCACTACATCCTGGACATCACCGTTTTTCAGGTAGCGTTCCACATGTTCTATATGGCCATGCACTTTAGTCCCTTCAAAGTATCGGTTTTTTGTCTTTGCCAGATCATCGATAAAGCCGACAACACGGTAGCCGAGGTTTTTCTCTTTAATCATGGCATTGAGTGCGAGGCGTCCCGTATCGTTTGCGCCAAGAATAAGCGTCTTACTCGTTGAGATGCCCAATTTGAAGAGCCATTGTTTAACCGCTGTTCTCAATATTGGGAATATGATCAGGGACAACAATCCGATTATAATTATGATGGTTCTCGATACGGTATTGCCCATTTTGCCCAGAAAAAAGACAGCAAGAATAGCGAGCGTTGAAAAAAGCGTGACCTTCCAAAGCATCCGAACTTCATCCCAGAACGTAAATTTTCTAGTATAGGCTCCTTCATAAGTCAGTATTGACAGCCATATCGGGAAAAACCACCAGGCGTAATTAATATTTATCAACAAAGCGGGAAATACGGGGATAATAGAGGTAAGAAAATCTCGAATGACAACGGCTAGAAAGGTAATAAAAAAAAGAACGACAAGATCCGAAAAAAATAAGATAATTATACCCAATCTTCGCCTGTATGAACGCATTAAGAATTCCTTTCACTGATTTTTTTTGCCTCTTCCAGAAGCATTATCGGAATATCATTTTTAATTTCGTAAATTAATTTGCACTGGTCGCAAATTAAGCCGCTTGAACTTTCATTTAAATGAACCTTGCCATGGCATTGCGGGCAGGCTAAAATTTCCAGTAGATTTTTGTTCAATGACATAGGTCACCTCTTTGTTAATTTATTTTCCACCACTGTGAATACTTGTTCGGGCAAAATTTCTTTCATACATTGTTTTGTCGGACATTTCTTTAAAAAGCAAGGGCTGCACGGAAGTCCCGTCCGGACTATAGTGTGACTTTTACCATAAGGCCCTGTCCTTGCCGGATCCGTAGGCCCAAACAGAGCGACAACAGATGTTCCCACAGCTGCCGCCAGATGCATGGGGCCGGAATCGGTTGTGATCACAAGTCGCGCTTTTTTGTAAAGACAGGCAAGTTCAAGAAGCGTTGTCTGCCCTCCTAAATTTATTCCTTTCGTTTTCATCTTGGAAGTAATTCTTTCGATGGTACTCTTTTCACTTCCCGTAAAAACAACATCCATCTTCAAATTTTCTTTAATCAAATCAGCCAGCCGGGCAAAATTATTCTCATCCCAGAGCTTGGTTTCCCAATAGGCAATAGGATTTATGGCGATAATTTTTTTGTCATCCAGGCCATATTGATTAAGCAGAAGCTGTGTATTTGCTTCTGCTTTTTCGTTAATAGGAAGGATAAACTCAGCGTTTTCGACATTTGCTCCCAGATAACGTGGAAAATTAAGGTAGCGATCGACGGCGTGCTTGTTCATATCTTCAGGTATTTTTTCGTTAACGAATAAACCGCTTAATTCCTGAAGCGAATCATAACCCAGTTTTCTTTTGCCGTGGCTGAAATAGACAATGACAGAACTTTTCAGCAAACCGTGAAAATCAACGACGAGGTCATAGGGGCGCTGCCGGAGTTGCTTAAAAAACAGATTTATTTCCCCAAGCGGGTGGCTCAACTGCCCGGCCTTAAAATATTTAACCCAGCTTTTGCGCCGTAAAACTATAACTTCATCAAGATAGGGGTGGTTTTTAATTATATCCGCCGCTGCTTCTTCCACAACCCAGGTTATATGAGCGTCAGGATATAAACCGCGCAGTGCCGCAAGTGATGGCAGAGTGTGAATTACATCGCCAATTGCGCTCAGTTTTACGATTAATATATTCACTTTATCCTATCTTTCATTATCCACTTTACCGCATCCAGAATATCTTCCGCGACAAAATCAGGTTTGTTGTCGGCTGCCGTTACATCAGAACCAAACTCCAGCAACTCTTCCCGCCCATATCCAGTCTTTACCAAAATCCCCTTGACCCCGGCTTTTTTCGCTGTTTCCATGTCACGGCATGTGTCTCCAATCATGTAAGAGCTTCCCAGTTCTATATCTAAATCATCTGCGGCTTGCAGCAGCATACCCGGCAAGGGTTTGCGGCAGGTACAATTTTGCAGGTAGATTCCTGTTCCTTCCGTGGGATGATGCGGGCAGTAATAGAATTTATCTATACTTGCTTTTTCCTGCTGCAAAGCGGCCTGCAGGATTTCATGGGTTTGCCTGACGAATTCTTCGGAGAAAAATCCTCTAGCCACACCTGCCTGATTGGTGACTACTATTGCCTTCATGCAGCTTTTATTAATCAATCTAATTGCTTCATAAGCGGCAGGAATAATCTTGAGTTTGTCGAGGCTATCGAGATAGCCGACTTCTTCATTAATTGTTCCGTCTCTGTCTAAAAATACAGCAATATTTTTTCCCATAAAAATTTTCTCAATTATTTATACCAAGTTGCTTTCAAAAATAAAATATGAATTTTTGAAAGCTTACTTGGTATTATGCCCGGTAAATCAACCTTTTAATGTTTGATAGCTACTTGGTATTAATATATTTTTAGCTGCCACAAAAACATTCTCCACGGATATTAATTTCATGCAACTAAAATCAGTTGGACATATTTCTTCAAGACAGGGACTGCAGGAAACGTTTTGATGAACGATAGTTGTCTTATTCCCGGCAGGGGAAGTAGTAACGGGATTAGTTGAGCCGAAAATAGCCACAGTTGGAATGTTCAGCGCTCCCGCAATGTGCATCAGGCCGGAATCGTTGCTAATAAATAAACGGCACTGTGAGATTAAGTAAATTGCATCCTGAAGATTTGTTTTGCCGGCAAGGTTAATTAGCTTAGTACGCGCCGCTAATCGAACTTCTTCCGCCACATCCCAATCAGCCTTGCTGCCAAAGAGAATTCCCTGCATCGGGAAACTCTCGCTGAGCTTATCTGCCACAGCGGCAAATCTATCCGGCAACCAACGCTTTGCCTGGCCATAAGTGGCCCCCGGAGCGATTCCGATAATAGTCTTGTTTGTTTCCGATATATATATTTGTACAATGTTTTTGGCATCCTGAAGGTTAATCCTGGTTTCCAACCGCATTTTCCGATCTACTGTAACACAACCCAAAGCCTTGACCATTTCCAGATAATAATTAATCTGGTGAACTTTTCTTATTTCTTTAGTGCGTTTTACGCTATGGGTTAAAAGAAGGCCGCGTGCATCAGAGTTGTAACCGGCGCGCAGAGGAATTCTGGCCACAAAAGCAATGATTGCCGCCTCGATCGCGTTTTGCAGAAGAATTGCCGCGTCAAAGTTTTTCTCTTTGAGCATATTTGCCAGACGAAATACTCCTGCCGGAGTGTCATACTTATCTTCATAGATAATTATTTCATCCACATCAGAAAAAATTTTATAAATATCAGACACCCACGGTTTGACAAGAACTGCAATATGAGCGCGCGGATATGTGGCACGGATGGATGCCATTGCCGGTAGCGTCAAAATGGCATCGCCAATCCAGTTAGTGCCGCGAATAAGAATATTATTTATGCCTTCCTGCGGGAAGGTTTTGCTTTTTTGAAGAATCAATTGTTTACCCTCTTTGTTTTGCCTGGCAGAGCTTTGTCTTCCAGCGCTGATGTACCCAAAACCATTGTTCGGGATATTGACGAATATGCTCTTCGATAATTTTAGTAAAATTCTGCGTATTGATTAATGCATCAGCATCGCGGTTTCCGGAGTTGACAACTTCAACCTTTTTGCCGATCTCCAGCAAATATTTACCATCGGGCAGACGGCGGGTAAAGACAGGCAACACCGGTGCTTTTGTATGTGAGGTAAGCAGAGCCAGACCAGACGTTGTACAGGCTTTGCGGCCGAAAAAGTCAACAAACACTCCATCATACCAGGCAACATTTTGATCAATGAGGAGATTAATTGTGGCACCTTTTTTCAACAAGCGCAGTATCGGTCGCATGGCATTGTCTTTAGATAGGGAAATATTACCGTAAGAATTACGTACATCGGTGATGCCTATTTCTAAAAAAGGGCTGTCGAAAATACGGTACACGAATATAAACGGCTTTGTCATTATCGCTAAAGCTGCATTGCCTATCTCCCAGTTACCAAAATGAGCACTGAAAAGCAATACGCCTTTTCCTTCTTTACAGGCGTTTGTGTAATTATCCAATCCTTCGATGCTGATCCACTGATACAAATTTTCTTTGCTTAAATATGGGACATCAAAAAAATCGACGACAAGCAGAGCAGAGCTTGTATATGAATCTTTCGCCAGCCGAATAATTTCCTCAAGCGGCCTATCGGGGAAAGATCGTAATAAATTATGAATGGCGATAAGCCGATGTTTTAGAGAAAGATAGTAAGCTAACCTGGCTATAACGAAGGCTAAACTTCTTCTGAAGCTCAAGGGGATGCGTCTTACTAAACTTACAATTAATCTTTGCTTCAAACAGATATCCTCTTAGTTAGCCAATTTTTTGCGCAATCGCTAGCCGGTCCAATATAAAATTCTCAAATGATTCACTAGATGGAATAAACTCCATCTCTATTCGCAACAGATAAATCATATTGGAAAATTCGGGGAACTCCTGAACGCGCATACCATCTTTTTGTGTTGTTATTATTAAATCAGCACGGCAATCGATAAATTTGGCTTTAATTTTTTCCAATTCGTTTTTATTAAAGCGGTGGTGATCGGGGAAAATATCGAAGGATAAAATCTGCGCTCCGGTATCGAGTAAAGTTTTTTTAAATGAATCGGGCTTGGCGATGCCACAAAAGGCGCACACCTTTTTTCCTTTTAGTTCGGCAATTGGCCATTGCTCGCTGTAATCTCCCTTGACTATATCTTTCGGCGTGTGAGTACTCATAAAAATGGGGATATTTTCAGTCTTTGCTAATTGTTCAATCGTCTTATTTTTTCCCTGCCCCTCATTGGCACGCGTGAGCACAAAGGCACTGGCTCTTCTAAGGCCTGTTATCGATTCACGTAGCTTTCCCCGCGGCAGGACATGTCCATTGCCCAATGGATCATGGCTATCTAATAAAACAAGATTAATGTCCCTAAATATTTGCCGGTGCTGCATGGTATCATCACAAATAAGCACATTTGCTCCGAATAGGTTTATTGCTACTATACCTGTTTTTATTCTTCGTGGTCCGACGATAATGGGGATACTTCTGAGCGATTTTGCCATCAGGAATGGTTCATCTCCGGCTGTTTTGCCATCCAGTAAAATATTTTTACCATCCGAAACAATGTTCACTGCTTTTGTGTTTTTGCCACCATAACCGCGGCTAAGAATTGCCGGTTTAAAGCCATTTGACGCAAGCATTCGAGCCAGCATGATCACGCATGGAGTTTTACCCGTACCGCCGACGGTAATATTACCGACGCTGATCACCGGACAGGGAAGTTTTACAGAGGCAATTATCTTTCTGTCGTAAAGCCAGTTACGAAAATTAATAATCAGCAGATAAGGCAAAGAAATTGCGAATGCTATTATTTGAATTATAGTGTAACGGCTGACGCTTCCGCCATCATTCCATATCCTTTGCCAATATTTCATCTCTGGCATTATTCCCTTCATCTTTAAACTGTAAATTGTACAAGCGGAAATATTCGCCTTTTTTCTCCATCAGGGTCTCATGGTTGCCTTCTTCGATAATTTGTCCATCGACTAAAGCAATGATTCTGTCGGCATTACGTATTGTGGAAAGACGATGGGCAATTACCAGTGTGGTACGCCCCTTCATGAGATTATTAAGCGCGTCCTGAACTTCGATTTCTGCTTCCGTGTCCAGCGATGAGGTAGCCTCGTCAAGAATTAAAATCGGGGCATTCTTGAGCAGTGCCCGGGCTATTGATATGCGCTGCTTTTCTCCGCCGGAAAGCTTTGTGCCCAACTCACCGATATTGCCATCATATCCTTTTGGCAGCTTCATGATAAAATCGTGAGCGTTTGCTGCTTTGGCCGCGCTGACGATTTCATCTTCCGTGCGGTCGATATCTCCATAAGCAATATTGTTTCTTACGGTATCATTAAAGAGAATTGTCTGCTGAGTGACGATGGCAATCTGGCTACGCAGCGATTGCAAAGTAACGTCACGAATATCCCGGTCGTCAATAAGAACCCTGCCTTCAGACACATCATAGAATCGGGGAATTAAGTTAACCAGAGATGTCTTACCGCCGCCGCTCATACCGACAAAAGCGATAACTTCACCCGATTTGATGGAAAGATTAATATTTTTTAATACCGGTTTTTCTTCATAGCGGAAAGTTACATTTTCAATGTCAATATTTTTGGTTATTGATGGCAGCTCAACCGCATCGGGCTTATCTTCAATATCCGGCACACGGTCAATTATGCTGAAGACGCGATCTGCGCCGGCGATTCCCTGCTGGATCGTATTATTTACATTGGTCAGTCTCTTGACCGGCTCATAAAGCATTAATGCGGCTGCAAGAAACGAGACAAATGTGCCGGGTGTTGAGGTACCCTGAATAACGTTATAACCACCGTAGAAAATGATGCCGCCAATGCCGATTCCCGCCAGAAAATCCATCAGAGGACTGGAGATGGCATTAACAGAGACCGCCTTCATGTTATATTTTAAGAGTGTTTGATTCTCGGCAGCAAATCTTTCATTTTCATATTTTTCCATGCAGAAAGCTTTAACAATACGCGTTCCGGAAATGGTTTCCTGCAGCAGCGAGGTTAGCGTGCCCATTGTGATTTGCGAGGATGTTGTAACTTTTCTCATTTTCTTGCCGAATTTTGCAATGGGATAAATGGTCACGGGGAAAACAATTAAAGCAACAAATGCTAATTTCCAGTCTGTATAGAAAATTACACAAACCAATGAAAAGAGAGAAACTGTATCTTTAATTAAACTTGTGATCGCTTCGGAAGACGCCGATTGAATGGAACTAACATCATTAGTTATCCGCGACATCAGAATGCCTGTAGGATGGGAAGTAAAAAAAGAAAGCGATTGCTTTTGGATCTGCTGGTAGAGGCGATTGCGCAAATTTGTAATAATTTTCAAACCGATGAAGCTCATGATTATAGTTTGACCATAATTACAGGAAGCTTTGAGGAAAAAAATACCGATTACGGCAAAAGGCACCCACCGTAATGTAGCTATATCTTTTTTCAAGAATACGTCATCTAAAACAGGTTTTAATAAAAGCGCTTGTGCTGCCTGCATTGCGCCGGCAATCAGCATAAAGACCATGGCCACAGCAAGCTGCTTGCTATATGGCCTTGCAAGGTTTAGGAGTCGTTTAAGTGGTTTCATGTTTTCCCCATATCATATCATAAGCTAGGCGGGCAGTTTTTGTTGCGGCACCATGGTCGCCAAGTTTGCTGCGGATTGCAGCCAGTTCTTTTATAATTTCCAGTTTTCTCTTTTCATCCGTTAGAATATCCAGAGCTTCGGCAGCAATTCTATGCCCATTGACATCCTCCTGAATGAACTCCGGCACTACGGTTTTACCGGCAATAATGTTGGCCAGGCCGATGTTTTGTACATCTACAATAAATTTGCCGATAAAATATGAAAGTGGCGAAATCTTATAGATAATAATCATTGGTACGCCAAGCAGAGCAGTTTCCAGTGTGGCCGTTCCCGAGGCAACAATGGCCAGATCGCAACAGGAGATCGCATCGTAAGTCTGTCCGGAAATTACTTTAACTTTGACGCTAAATCCTGATATTATATCGCCAACTGTTTTTTCTTCCAAAGTATCGGCCAAGGGCAAGATAAATTGCGCGGTTTGGATTTTTTGCGCCATAATTTCTGCCGCCCGCAACATTTCCGGCAATAATTTAATGACTTCTGAGAGCCGACTCCCCGGCAAAAGTCCAATGGTTGTTTTGCTTTCATCCAGGTTGAATTTTTTTAGCGATTCCTGTTTGGAATAGGATGGCTTCACTAAATCCAGTAAGGGGTGCCCCACATAATCAACCGTAAATCCTTTTGCGGCGTATGTATCTACTTCAAAGGGAAGAATGACAGCCATTTTATCCACTAATCTTTTGATTTTATGAATACGGCTTTTTCGCCATGCCCAGACTTGTGGACTGATATAATAAAATATTTTTATCCCCCTTTTTTTTGCTGCCGGCGCGACAAAATTCAAATTAAAATCAGGATAGTCGATTAAAATGACAAGTTGCGGTTTCATTACGTCAAGAGATTTTTTCACCTGCCGGATGATTCTAAATAAAGTTCCGAATTTTGATATAACCTCAGTCAAGCCGACAACTGCTGTTTCAGACGCATTAACGAGAAGTTGAACCCCGGCTTCCTGCATCTTGTTGCCGCCGATGCCATAAAAACTAAGGAATGGGTCGATTCTTAACATTTCCCGGACAAGACTGGCGCCATGCATGTCGCCGGAAGCTTCTCCGGCGACAATCATGATAGTCTTAGTCTTTTTATCTTCCATAGTTTTTTTTGTAAGGATCATTTTTTCTTCAGGAGGCATGATTAATTACATCGGTAATAAGTCCGATTTCTTCTTTATTCAATTCGGGAAACATCGGCAGAGAAAGAACTTCTTGCGCGCAATTTTCACTTTGCGGTAATTTTACTGAAAGATTATACATGTTCACAAAAACTTCCTGCAGGTGGAGTGGTACGGGATAATAAACGGCGGAGGCGATGCCTTTATCCTGAAGAGCTTTAGCCAGCATGTCACGGTTTTTTGTACGTATTGTAAACTGATGATATACATGTTCGCAGTTGGAATCGCAGGAAGGCAATATCATGTCTTTTCTGTTAATAGCGGCGCAGTAAGCGGCGGCATTTTGTCGGCGTGACTCGTTCCATTGATCAATATATTTTAACTTGACGCGGATGATAGCGGCTTGAATTTCATCAAGCCGGCTGTTGTAACCAACTGCCTGGTGATAATAGCGCACCGAGCTGCCATGATTTCTCAGTATTTTTAATTGTTTTGCTATTTCTTCACTTTTTGTGATGACCATGCCGCCGTCGCCGTAGCCGGCCAAATTTTTACTGGGGAAAAAACTAAAACATCCGGCATCGCCAATTGTGCCGACTTTGCGGCCATTGTATCTGGCGCCGAAAGCCTGCGCGCAATCTTCGATAATTTTCAGGTTGTATCTCTCAGCAATTTTCATGATAGGTTCCATGTCGGCTGGATGGCCGAATAGATGAACAGGAATAATTGCTTTTGTTTTTTTGGTTATTTTGTCAGCAATTTGAGTACAATCGATATTGAAAGTATCAGGGCAGATATCCGCAAAAATTGGAACTGCATGTAAAAGGGCTATCACTTCCGCTGTAGCGATAAAGGTAAAAGGAGTTGTAATAACTTCATCTCCGGGCCCAACACCGCAGGCACGAAGCGCCAGAAGCAGGGCATCAGTTCCGTTGGCCACAGCTACTGCGTGGGGCAAACCATGATAAGCGGCGATTTCTGCTTCCAGCTTGCTGACATTGGGGCCGAGTATAAACTGTGCTTGCTCTAAAACGTCCCCAATGGAGGCATCAATTTCCGTTTTCAGGGCAGAGTATTGCCTTTTAAGATCAACCATGGGAATCATTTTATGGTACCTCGGCAGTTTTCATTTTCGAAATTATATCCGCAGCCAGCGCCAAAGATTTGCGTGCATCTTCACCTGAAATAAGAGGCGGGGTGCGGTTGATTACACAATTGACAAAAGAGCGGATTTCTTCCTCCAATGGATCATGGCTGCTCACCTCAATATTATTTTGAATTATCTGCATCTGTCCGGCTTCATTTTTCTTTTTGCCCAGAGATAAGATTTCCCGTTTCTGGCAATCGACTGAGTGGTATCCGTCCGCTCCGAAAAAACGTATCTTTTGCATGGTCTTGGCGCTGATGCGGCTGGCTGTAATGTTGGCTATGCAGCCCGAATCAAAAGAAAGTCTTACATTAGAAATATCAATTTTATCGGAAAGAATGGCAACTCCAACGGCTTCCACACTGGTCAGCGGAGAATTTACAAATTTCAAAATTATGTCCAGATCATGAATCATCAAATCCAGGATAACATCAACATCCGTGCCGCGCTCGAAGAATGGATGTAACCGATGTGCTTCAATGAACATAGGCGTCTCGATGACATTTTCCATAGCCATGATTGCAGGGTTGAATCTTTCGACAAAGCCAACCTGAAGAATTAATTTTTTTTTCTTTGCTAATCCTATTAATTCATCTGCCTGTGCCAAAGTTGCGCAGATGGGCTTTTCTATCAAGACATCCACGCCGGCCATTAAAAAATCCCTGGCAACCTTATGGTGCTCGCCTGTAGGCACAGCTATGCTTACGGCATCAACCTGACCCACCATTGCGCTATGATCAGTAAAGGCGGCACATTGATAAATATCCGCCGCTTTTTTTGCCCTGTCCGGCAGCGCATCAGCTACGGAAACAATTTTACAATTTTCTAATTTGGAGTATTTTTGCAGATGATAACTGCCCAAATGACCGATACCGATAACTCCGATATTAAGTTTATTTTTCTTCATATTGCTAATCTTTAACGGCAAACGCCTCTTTCAGATTCTTTGATAAATTTAATGAAATTGCTCACCTCAGGCAAAGCTTCCACTTCAGCTTCAGCTTTTTTTATAGCCGCATCCAGAAGAAGCGAAGAGCGAAAAATAATACGATAAGCATCGGTTATTGCCTTGATGTTTTTATCGGCAAAATTTCTTCTTTTTAATCCTAATAAATTTAAACCGAAGAGTTTGGCATGGTTACCTTGCGCGATAGTATAAGGAGGAACATCCTTAACGACTGCGGATGCGCCGCCAATCATGGAGTGCGCGCCAATGTGGCAGAATTGATGGATACCGGTCATGCCACCGATAATCGCGTGATCGTCAACGTGAACGTGTCCGGCTAAGCCTGACGTATTGACCATGATAATATTATCACCTAATTTGCAATTATGGGCGATGTGGACATAAGCCATTAGTAGATTGTGGTTACCAATGATTGTTGTGCCAATATCGGCACTTGTCGCACGATTGATAGTGGCAAACTCTCTTATCGTATTGAAGTTTCCAATAACTACTCTGGTTTTCTCCCCGCCGAATTTAAGATCCTGAGGAGGAGCTCCTATGGAACAGAATTGAAAGATGTTACAGCCTTCGCCAATATGGGTATAATTGTCAATTATTGTGTGCGGGCCGATGATTGTATTTTTACCGATTTTAACATCGGCTCCAATTATTGAGTAATGACCAATCTCTACTCCTTCTTCGAGTTGAGCCGCAGGTGAGATAATTGCTGTTGGGGAAATCTTCATCATTTAACCTTTACTTGAGTATTGATTTATTTTTTCCTGGAGCGCTTCAACTTTTTTGACCAGCGTCTCGATAGTTTTTTTCATTTCCGGAAGTTTCAGTTTGATAGCTTCCAGTTTTATCCATTGCAGGTATGGAAGCGGTGGTATTCCCCCGATAGTCTGGTTGGATTCAATATCCCTGTGTAGCCCTGAACGGGCCGCTATCGTGACATTATCACCAATATTCAGCCATCCGGCCATGCCTGTTTGTCCGCCGACAATAACGCTTTTGCCTAGTTTGGTGCTTCCTGAAATACCAACCTGGGCGGTAATGACCGAATTTTCGCCAATGACAACATTATGGGCAATCTGGACAAGATTGTCTATTTTGACGTTACGCTGAATCCAGGTTTTTGTCATTGTGGCGCGATCAATGGTGCTATTGGCGCCGATTTCCACATCATCATCTATTTGTACAATACCGACTTGAGGAATTTTAGTGTTGTTTATGCCGGGAGCGGCAAAGCCGAATCCATCAGCGCCAACAACAACGCCTGAGTGCAAAATTACCCGCTTACCGATAATGCATCCATAATAAACTGTTACATTGGCATAAAAAATCGAATTTTCGCCAACAGAAACATTACGGCCAATATAAACACCGGGATAAAGCACAACTCCCTTTTCAATTTTAGCACCGTAACTGACAAAGGCTCCGGCACATACTGTCGCTTCCGCAGATACAATGGCGCCATCTTCAATATAAGCATCAGGACTTACGCCACCTGTGCCATGTTCCACCGGATAGAAAAGCATAAGTAACTTTCCGAAGGCAGCGTAAGGATCGGCAACGATAATCAGATTCTTGCCAGGCGCTTCTGTTTGCGGCGTGGCAAGAATGGCTGTGGCCTTAGTTGTCTTTAGTTTCGTTAAATATTTCTTGTTGGTAATGAAAGTAATATCGCCTTCATTTGCCTCTTCAATCGGACGGATGTCTTTGATTATGGCATCAGCCGCACCAATAACTTCACCGCCCAGAAGTCCTGCTATTTCTTGAAGCGTTAATTGCATCATAAACCACTATTTGCTAACTTTATTAAATTCATCAATAACTTTTTTACTGAAGTCATTTTCCTTGTCATAATAAGCAATTGGTGTGACGGAAACATCAAAGACCACGGTAAATTTTTCTTTCTCGCCGATTGTCCGGACAATTTTCAATATTTCAGGAAGGTATTTCTTAGTGAATTCCTGATCCCGACGCTGGAATTCTTCCTGGGTATCTTTACCCAGAATCTGATAATCACGATATTTTTTCTGAAAAGCCGCTTCTTTTTCTTTATAAGCGCTTTCTTTCATTAATGAACGCTTTTTGTCTAATTCTTCCTGCATCTTTTTTAGTTCATTTTCCATTGCCGTAATGACAGGTTTCTTTTGTTCGAGAATCTTTCTGTTTTCGGTATCAGCTTTTTTACCCACAGTTGATTGCAGAATGATTTCCTGCATATTGATAAAACCAACTTTAACATCGGCAGCAGAAACATAGCTATTGGTCAGAAAAAAACAAAGTAACGCAAATCCTGTAATCATGTAAATATTTTTTTTCATTGTAAAATCTCCTCTCAAATTTTAAAATATAATATTGAAATAAAATTTTTTGTTTTATCTTCAATTTGTGTTTACATAAACATACCGATGGTGAATTCCCAACGGCCTACAGCATCGTCATTCAGATTCTTGCCACGATTGATTACATAGCCGTATTCCAATCTCAAAGGACCAATGGGTGAGTACCAGCGTATACCTACTCCCGCTGTTTGTCGTAAATCATCAAGATAGTATCCGCCATCCCAGGTGTTGCCGGCATCGAAAAAAACAACACCTTTCATCCCGGCATCCTTGATAAGCGGGAAAACCAGCTCAAAATTGAAAACCAGCATGGATTTACCACCGAGGACATTACTTGTTCCATTAGTTTCATTTCCAGACGTGTCCTTTTGGTCTATTCCCACATAGCGTAAACCTCGAAGAGAACTGATTCCGCCTAAAACATATCTTTCGTTAAGGGGGATTCTGCTGTCGCTATCATCATTGTTTTGCAGGTATCCTATTCTTCCTTTTGCCCCAAAGACCATATCCCAAAAAAGCGAATAATAGGCATTTGCGCCTGCACTGTATTTAGTTAATTTAATATCGCCGCCCAGCGGAGGACCAACATGCTGAACGGATATGCTGGCGCTGGTACCTTTAGTCGGGAACATATTATCATCGGTTGTATCGCGCCCTAAAGATAATGTTACGGCACTAGCTGTTCTTTGGCCTGCCTGATTTTTTACATAGTCTGGTGCCGTCGTATCTGTAATATCAATATTATTAATTGTAAAATTATAGCCAACGTAACCTCGAATTCTTTCCCAGATTGGATAGCCTAAAGTAAATCCCGCTCCCTTTGTGTCTAAAGTGTAAGAGTCAGAAATTTGTTTATAGTTCCAGAGGTTCGCTGAAGACCAGAGGGGTAGATCAAAGAGCCATGGCTCCGTAAAGGATAACTCATAGTTGCTGGTTGCTGAGCCTATAGATGCTTTAAGACTCAGAATTTGACCATAGCCCAGAAAGTTCTGCTGGGCAATTTGCCCCATGACAGTGGCTTTATCGATGGCACTGTAACCTGCACCCACCATAAACATCCCTGTATTTTTTTCTTTGACCCGGATATTGACATCCATTTCATTTTTTTCAGGGTTCTTGTCTGTTTGAAAGTCAACTTCTTCAAAATAGCGCAAGCGGTTCAAATTGGCATAACTTTGCTTGAGATTGCTGCTGGAATACAAACTTCCTTCAACTACCTCCAGTTGACGCCGGATAACTTTGTCTCGGGTAATGGTATTGCCGGTAATGCTGATGCGATTAATATAAACCAGTGAGCCTTTTTTTAACTGAAAGTCTATATCAACTAGTTGTTCCTTATCCCGAATGTTGACTTTGGGGTTGACATCGGCATTGGCATAACCCTCATCATTGCAGGCCTCTGTTAAAAAATCTATGTCTTTTGCCAGTGATTCCCGATCGTAATAGCTTCCCTCTTTTATTTTTAGTGACTTCAGTAATTCAGCTTGAGGCTTGATAAGATAATCACCGGAAATTTCTATCTTCCCGAATTTAAATCTTTTTCCCTCTTTGATTTTAATTTTTACGTAAATTGCCTTTTCATCGCGAGTTATTTCCGGTTCGCCCACTTGAGAGTTTATAAAACCATTATTAAAATAATAAGTACTGAGTTTATGGACATCCTGCTTTAGTTGATCACGCTTGAGCATGCCCGCATCAGAAAAGAAACTGAAAAGAGTGGATTCTGTTGAGCTCATCATGTTTTTGAGCTCTTTTGAGCTGTATGCCTCGTTTCCTTCGAAAGTTATCGTCTTAACGTAAATTTTACTGTTTTCTTTAATATCAAAAATTATTCGAAAATCTTTTTCTCCATCTTTTTCTACTTTGTCGGTTATCTCGGCATTGTTGTAACCTTTGTTCTCATAAAGAATTTTTATCTTCTCCACGTCCGCTTTAATTTTTTCCTGATTCAGGTTTTGTCGAACCTTTATAGTTAGAACTTCCTGGATGTCATCTTTACTTAAGGCTTTGTTGCCACTTATTCGTATGTCGGAAATTAATCCTTTTTCCTGTACAGTGAAGATCACTACTTTCCCTTCGGGTGTGGATATCGCGTCGGCAGTTACGTCCAGAAAAAAGCCCATTTTGAAAATAGTTTTAATATCGGCGCTAATGTCCGCTTCCCAGAAAGGGTTGCCTACTTTGCTCTTGATCTGCTGGAGGATAGCAGAGGCATCAATTTTCCGATTTCCTTTAATTTCAATTTTAACTATTTTTTGGATTAATCCGGCACGGCTAAGAATTTCCGTCTTCAGTGTTATTGCCATCGCACCAATATCGCCTGATCCTTTACCTGAAGTGGAAAAATCAGATAAGGTAATTCCTTTTGAAACATCAACAATTTGAGCATCGAAGCTTAAATTCTCTCCCAGTTGGGTCAAACTGCCGTAAACAACAAAATTAACGCCCATCTTTTTCCCGATTTCGAGTGCCCGTCGTTTGTCGAATTTGACATTACCTTGAAGGTATTTATCCGCTGGAATAACTTCAACAAGTTTTTCCTTTTTCAATTCCTCAATCAAGCTTTTATATAGTGAATCATGAATAGCGGTGCCATCGCCTTTGCTGTATATTTCGAAAGGCATGATGCTAAATTTCTTTACTTCCTGAGAATAAGCCGAGGAAAGGAAAGTAATTGTTAGAAAAAATAAAATTAAGCATGTGTATCTAACTGTTTTAATTATAATCATAAATTTTTCCGTCCCTTAGTCCGATCTTTCCGGACATCCTTTCTGATAGCAATTTATTATGTGTTACAATAACAAGAGTAATTTTTTTTGTCGCATTTAAATTAACCAGGATGTCTTCTATCTTTTTTCCTGTCTCCGTGTCAAGGTTTCCTGTAGGTTCGTCGGCAAGCAATATTTCCGGCTCCATAACCAGAGCCCGGGCGATAGCCACGCGTTGCTGCTCGCCGCCGGATAGTTCACCGGGCTTATGCCGTGTGCGCTTTTCTAATCCCATTTCTTCAAGCAGAGAATATGCTTTTTGTGCCGCCAGTTTCTTGGGCATCCCACTAATTAACGCCGGCATCATTGTGTTTTCCAGGGCATCGAATTCAGGTAGTAAATTATTAAACTGAAAGACGAAGCCTATATTGGAATTGCGAAACCGCGCCATTTTGTTTTCATCCCAATCAAAAATATTTATGCCATTAATAGAGATGTTTCCACTTGTCGGGTGATCCAGCGTGCCTAAAATATGAATAAGTGTGCTTTTACCAGCACCGGAAACGCCTAGAATCGCCAGGGAGTCACCCTTTTTAATTTCCAGGTCAATGCCTCGTAAAACCTCAATTTTATTTCCGTCTTTTAAAAAAGTTTTCGATAAATTGTTAAGTATAATCATTTTTATATGTACGCGCTCAGAATTTTATTCGTATCTTAATGCTTCCGCGGGATCCAGCCTTGAGGCCTTAAGCGATGGATAAATTGTTGATAGAAAACAAATAACCATTGTACCTATAACAATGATAACCACATCCGGATAATTAATTTTTGACGGAAGTTCGCTTAAGTAATAAACATCACCGGGCAAAATCTTGAAGTGGAAAATTTTTTCCACAAAGAGTGATATTTTCTGTAAATTTAAAGCTACGGCTAACCCTCCGACACATCCCAGGAAAGTACCTATAACACCGACTATCAACCCCTGATAGATAAATATTTTCATAATTGTATTGGAAGTCGCCCCCATGGATTTTAAAATGGCAATATCCTTATTTTTTTCCATGACAATCATAATTAAGGCACTGATTATATTGAAGGCAGCGACAAGGACAATTAAACTCAAGATAATAAACATGACGCGTTTCTCCAACTTCAAAGCGGAGAAAAGGTTTTTGTTCATTTGCATCCAGTTGTGGGCCAGAAAGGGGAATCCCAGCTTACTTTGAATTTTTCGAGCAATGCTGTCCGCTTTATAAATATCATCTACTTTAATATCTATTCCTGTTACGGTATCTCCCATTTGCAGAAAATCCTGACAATTTCTCAGTGATAAATAAGCCAGTGTCGAATCGTATTCATAGAACCCGGATTCAAAAATTCCCACAACGATGAATCTTTTCATACGCGGCATCATTCCCATAGGTGTAGAAATACCTACAGGCGATATTATTGTGATCGTATCGTGCAGATAAATGCCAAGATTCCTGGCCATTTCTTTACCAATGACAATTCCGCCTGATTGGATATCTTCGTTTTTAAAAGTTTTTGCTATTTCAGGCGGGATTTTATTTAAATGTTCAATATTACCTTCCCTGATTTTTCCTAAATTAATTACCTTAAAAGCACTTTGGGTATCCAAACCACGCATGATTACGCCGGTCACACCGTTGTTGTTACGGATCATGGCCTGGCTGTAGATAAATGGAGTCGTGGCGACAATACCTTCTGTTGTGGCAATGCTTTCTCCGACTTTTTGATAATTTTTCATTGGCCCCATTATATCGGTTGTCAATTCAATATGAGATTTAATTCCCAGAATTTTTGTCCGCAAGTCTTCTTCAAAGCCATTCATAACGGCAAGCACAATAATTAGGGCTGCTACACCCAAAAAAATGCCGAAAATGGAGATGAAAGTAATAATCGAAACAAATACCTGCTTGCGTTTAGCTTTTAAATAGCGTTTGCTTATAAAAAATTCGTAAGGCATTAATAATATTCCTGATATAAGAGAAAATTAATTGTTAATAGAGCCGCCGGCATCCTGTTTTGTTCGAAGCAACGGGAATAAAATGACATCTCGAATGGAAGCTGAATCGGTAAAAAGCATTACCAGGCGGTCAATACCGATACCTTCTCCGGCTGTGGGTGGCATACCATATTCCAGCGCGTGGATATAGTCTTCGTCCATTTCGTGGGCTTCGTCATTACCCGTTTCTCTTTCTTTTAGCTGTTGCAGAAATCTTTCTCTTTGATCGGCAGGGTCATTTAATTCAGAGAAAGCATTGGCAATTTCCCGACCGTAAATATATAACTCAAAGCGGTCGACAATATCCGGATCCGTGCTTGATCTGCGCGAAAGCGGGGATACGGCTACCGGATAATTAGTCACAAATGTAGGTTGAATGAGTTTCTTTTCCACAACCTCATCAAAAATAGCCATTAAAACCTTTCCTAATAGATCGGTATCTTTGACCTCGCAACCAATTTTTCTGGCGAAATCGAGTGCTTGTGTATGATCTTCCAGTGTGGATTTATCCATACCAGCCATCTGCAAAAGAGCATCTTTTACAGAAATACGCCGCCAAGGCGGGGATAAATCAATTTCTGTCCCCTGATAGGTGAACTTAAGGGAGCCGAAAATATTGCTGGCGATAAAGGCAAACAGTTCTTCAGTATAAGACATCAAGTCTTCATAAGTAGCGTAACTTCGATAAAATTCTAACATGGTAAATTCCGGATTATGAAAAGTGGAAATACCTTCGTTGCGAAAGTTCCGGTTAATTTCATATACTCTTTCCATTCCACCGGTTACAAGGCGTTTTAAATAAAGTTCCGGCGCAATGCGCAGGTATAAATCCATATCTAAAGAATTATGATGGGTCTTGAAAGGACGGGCTACAGCTCCGCCGGCGCGTGGCTGCATCATCGGTGTTTCGACTTCCAGAAAATCCTGCTTATCCATGAATTGCCTGATGAGCTGAATAATGCGGCTTCGTCTGTAAAAAATTTCTTTAACTGCGGGGCTTGATATTAAATCAAGATGCCTTTGACGGTATCTTGTTTCGACATCAGTAAGGCCATGCCACTTTTCTGGAAGCGGGTGCAGAGATTTGGACAAAAGCCGTAAATCATGCGCTTCGATGGTCAATTCATTAGTCTTAGTGCGAAAAAGCTTCCCTGAAATATAAATAATATCACCAATATCCAGCTTTTTGAAAACAAAAAAAGCGTTTTCGCTCAGAATATCCTTAGCTACATAACTTTGTATCTGGCCTTTACGATCCTGGATTTTGACAAATGCTGCCTTACCAAAATTACGCACTGCCATTAAACGCCCTGCGATGGAAAATTGCTGCGTAATGCCAGTAAGCGCTTCCGCCGCAGAATTGCCAAACTCAGCCAATATTTCCGCAGTTGTGTTTTGTGGCCGGACATCATTGGGATATAAATCAATTCCGGCTGCTTTTAAGGCCGCGATTTTTTCCAGGCGAACCTTTAAAAGTTCATTATCTTCCATAATTTCTCCGCTTCTAAAAAACTGCACCTGACTATATTTATTTTACCAATTAGTCAAGCTTGATTCTGGCAGCTTGACTGTGGCAATCAGCCTGTGGCACAGTTGCTAAAATTAGTTTGCTACAGACAGACATGTTATGTATTATAGGTACACATTTAAAATAAGAGGGGGGCAAAATGGTAAACAAAGCTATGTTGATTGGCAGGTTGGGTAAAGATCCGGAGGTTCGGTATGCGGCAGATGGCGCAATGGTTACTAGCTTCAATATGGCCACGGACGAACAATGGAAAGATAAAAGCGGAGAGAAAGTCCAAAAAACGGAGTGGCACAGAATAGTTACCTTTGGGAAATTGGCCGAAATATGCGGGAATTATCTAGTCAAAGGTAAATTGATTTTTATTGAAGGACGCATTCAAACCCGTTCGTGGGAAGATAAGGAAGGTGTCAAACGCTACACCACAGAAATAGTCGCAAGTAATATGCAGATGCTGGATTCTAAAGGTCAAAACAAACCGGAAGAATCAATACCAGATTCCACGCCTTCCCATGCAGCCAGCAGCAGCGCACCATTGGATGATGTACCTTTTTAGGCTCGAAGCTGCATAAAGTACCGCAACAAAATATAGTCGCAAAAAAGGCAGGGTCACCGCTGACACTGCCTTTTTCTATGATCCTATTATAAAGACAATTCTCTCAATTGGCCAATCTATTTTTTCTCATCCTCTTTTTTAGGCGGCGAATTGGTGATTTCGTTGTTGTCGTTCATTGTTTTCTTAAAATTCTTAATTCCTTTGCCCAGAGCCGAACCAATTTCCGGTAGTTTGCCGGCTCCAAAAATAATCAGGATAATTACTAATATTATCAGCAGTTCCTGCATACCCATTCCAAACATAATCTTACCTCGTAGCGTTTCATTTTTTTAATTATGGTAGACGCAAGTGGATGACCTCTCCAGGCTTGCCTATATTCTCAATGTTTTTACCCTTAAATTGGATTTTAATTCCGCCGGCGTTACCAATGTCCATTTCAACGCTCGATACTTTGCGCTCCATTTTTTCTCCAGGTTTTAACAGAATTTGATACGATGGATTCTGGCCTATTTTGATTCTCATCCATGTTTCTTCTGTAGCTTTGATAATTAAAAGGCTACCTTTTTCACTGCTTGCTACCACCTGTGTGTTTTGAACTCTGACTGCGCTTGGTTCCATCACGTCACTATCTTGGCCAATAGCATTTGATTGAACATGCACTTGATTTATTTTATTTGCTTCATCTGAGGAAGGCTTAAGAATAGTTTTGACCTGTTCGTTTGCGGGGACTGCTACTTTGGGGGCAGAGGATAAAGTATCCGCCTTTTTTTCCAGATCAATAGCTTCAATTTTCCCTGCTTGGTTTTTAGAAGTATCACTTGCCGGTTGATATGGTGAGAAAATAAGTAATGACACCATAGCAATAAAAACTAAACCTGCCGCAGTCCATAAATAAACTTTATATTGGACTATTTTATCGAGATAAGATAGATTTTCCGGCAGATTTTCCGGTGATGGAGTTTCCGTTATTTGGAGAGAGCTAAGATACTCTTCGTAGCTTTCGAGAATCGGTTTGCTGTCAACTCCAAGGGTACGGGCATAAGTTTTAATGAAATTTTTTGTGTATATTGGTACAGGCAACAGATGAAACTTGCCGTTTTCAATAGCTTCAAGATTAACGGCGGTTATTCGCGTGCGCTGGAATATATCCTTCAGCGTAAGCCCCAAAGCTTCTCTTTTTTCTTTCAGAGATTGAAAAGTATTATTGATTTTTTCTTCATTCATAAATATACCACCAATAATAATATTTAATTGTTCTACTTTTAACATTAATTTTTCAGTTGCGCAACTTCTAATAAAGCTTACCATTATTTCTGATTTATGGTTAACAAATAATTAATGTTGGAATCAAAATATATTTGAGGAGAGTTTCTTTATGAAAGGACTGAAAGATTTCGCCATAAATTTAGCGCGGGAGGCTGGTAATCTTCTCAAGGGAAAGTTTAATAAGCCACATGAAATTTATTATAAGGGTGAGATCAATCTGGTTACGGAGGCAGATAGAATGTCTGAAGATTTGATCATCGCGGCAATTTCCAGCAGCTTTCCTAAGCATGGAATTTTATCGGAAGAATCACCGGCCCAAAATTCACAGTCGAAGCTGCGGTGGATAATTGACCCCCTTGATGGAACGACAAATTATGCTCACGGTTATCCTGTTTTTTGTGTTTCCATTGCTTTGGAGAGTGAAGGTATAATTGCTCTGGGCGTAATTTATGATCCTCTGCGGGATGACTTGTTTGTTGCTGAGCGAGGCAAGGGCGCTTATTTAAACGGGGAAAAATTGAAGGTTTCCGCGATATCCACACTCTCCCGCAGTCTTTTGGCAACCGGTTTTCCTTATGACATTCGCGAAAGTAATGATAACAATATCAATCATTTTAATTTGATGGCTGTGGAAGCACAGGCCATTCGCCGTGCCGGGGCGGCCGCTTTGGACATCGCCTATCTTGCTTGTGGCCGGTTTGATGGGTTTTGGGAATTAAAGCTGATGCCGTGGGATATGGCTGCCGCCTGCCTGATGGTGGAGGAAGCAGGAGGAATTATCTCGAATATGTCCGGCGGCAAGTGGGATATTTATTCGCCTAATGTGCTTATTTCTAATGGTTTAATTCATGAACAAATGATCAGCGTTTTTAAATCTAGTTCGCGGATGCTTTAATCTCTGCATAAACATCTGTGGTAATTTGTTGCGAAAGGTTCTTCAGCGCTTTGCTCATTGCCTGACAGTAGCCAATTGGTGATTGATCGGTGAGCGTTTCTTCGCGGCTGTATTTTTTTTGAAAAACTATTCGTTTTGTCGCTTCCTTTTGTCGGGAATCTTTTAGAGTTATCTCCATTGCGATAACAGCAACTTTACCATTATCCCCTATGCGTAAGAAAAAATCATTAATTCCGCCTTGAATAATGAAACGGGTTTCTTCTACCGCATAACGGGAAAACACGGCACGGAAAAGCCCGCTTTCCTGCATGTCCCGCAACAAAATATCGGCAGTCATATCGGCAGGGTTTACTGCCCAGCGGTTATAATTAAAAAAGTCAACATTATAATCATTTGCACGGAAAATCATGTTTTGGTTGTTATAAGCAGCGGCAATTGTAAAGCGAGAAATCCGGATTGTTTTGTCCAGCTTAGTTTTGTTTTCGAAGACTGGAGCGGTGTAGCTCAAAAGGTAATTTTCAACATCGTAACGGGGTTTCCCGCTGTTTGCACAACCTTGAAAGGCAAAGAAGCAAATAATAAGAAATGGGGAAATAAAATAAATAAATTTCGTTTTATCTTTTGCTGATATTAAAGTTGTTCTCATATAGTTTCCCCTGTCATTCCATAATTTTTTTCGGTGGAACCGGTCGTTCAAAGAGCAATTCCGCTGGATTATTATTCAATCTTTCTGAAAGTTTATACAAATTTTCCGATGTTATGCGAAAAGTTTCCACTGATTTATCCAGATTGGCCGATGTTGAGTCCATGTTGGTCATTATGCTATCCGTGTGTTTTCCGGCAAGAAATGCTTCAATGGCTTTGGTTGTATCCTTCAATTGATTGGATATGCCTTTGAAATCAATTTCTTTGATGTTTTGCATGAGATCGTTTGTGTCCGACAAAAAACGGCTGATTTCAGAAGGGCGCGAAGGGATTACCGGGTAAACCGTTTTAAAATTAATAATCGGGGAGATTGACCTGTCATTTTTTTTGAGGCGGTCAAGTTCAATGAAAACAATTCCGGTAATGCCGGCTGTTCGCAACTGGGTAATAGTGTTGTACTGCAAATCAGTAGACAAGTCTATTTTCATGGCGACTTCAATTAACCGGTAATCAGGCGCCACCTTTATGCTTTCCACTTTCCCGATTTCAACCCCTCGATATTTAACCGCGGAATCCGCTTGCAGGCCTTGAACCGATTCATCAAAATATGTAACATAGGTTGAGCCTTTCATGAAAAGGTCAGACGCGCCGACCCAGATGGTGATGACTATGCACATCATCAAACCGGTAATAACAAAAAGGCCAATTAAAAATTTTGAGCTTCTACTTGACATAAAATCCATCCTGGCAATCAGTTTCGGTCATCTGCCGGAGGAAAAACCTGCGCACTCTGGGGTCTGTTGACTTTTCTTTCAACTCCCGTGGGTCTCCTTCGGCGATGATGCCTTTAGCTTTTTTATCCAACATTATTACTCTGTCCGCAATCTTGCAAATTGATTCCAGCTCATGAGTTACAATTACCATAGTTGTTCCCAAAGCTTCATTAGTTTTTATGATTAAATCATCCAGCTCCACGGCTGTAACCGGATCAAGCCCGGCGGATAACTCATCAAAAAAAAGCACAATAGGGTCGAGTGCCATGGCCCGGGCAATGCCTGCCCTTTTTTTCATGCCGCCGGAAAGTTCCGATGGGTAGTGGTTTTCATATCCGGCCAGATTAACCATGCCCAGTTTCATTTTGATAATCATATTTATCATTTCGGAATCGAGATCTGTGTATTCGCGCAAGGGCAGGGCAATATTTTCGTTCAATGTCATCGAACTAAACAATGCGCTGGATTGAAAAAGAACGCCGATATTTTGCCGGTAATTATTCAGTTCTTTTTCCACTGCTGCTGTGATATCGCCCCCTTGAAATAAAACTTTACCGGAAGATGGTTGTTGCAGACCAATCATAATCTTAAGCAAGGTTGATTTGCCGCAACCGCTTTCGCCGACAATAACAAGTATTTCTCCCTTATACACCTGAAAGCTCACGCTTTCCAATACAATATTACTGCCAAAACTGGCCGCGAGGTTTTCCACAACAATTATCGGTTTGCTATCCGCTTTGTGCAATAGAAAGTCCCCTTACTTCATATAATAGAAAGTAATCGCGAAAATTGAATCGGCCACCACAATCAGAAAAATTGCGGATACAACCGCGGAAGTTGTATATTTCCCTACATCCTGCGCGCCTGACCGCACCTGAAATCCTCTTTGACAGCCAATTCCGGCGATAAGACCGGCAAACACCGCTGCCTTAATCAGACTGGTGACGATATCAAATACTTTGACGGTTTTTAATGACTGCGTAAGATATGTGTGGACGGTGAGGTCAAGGCCGGTTACTCCCACAAGCAAGCCACCCATAACACCGAAAAAATCAGAATAGATTGTCAAAATTGGCACAACGATTATCGTTGCCAATACTTTTGGTACAGCAAGAAATCTAATCGGGTCAAAGCCCATGGTACTTAGCGCGTCAACTTCCTCGTTGACCACCATTGTGCCGATTTCCGCCGCAAAGGCTGAACCGGAACGGCCAGCCACCAGAATGGCCGTCATAATCGGTCCCAATTCCTTAACCATCGCGAAGCTAACAAGCGATGGGACATAAATGTTGGCACCGATTTGTCGAAACTGTAAAAAAGACATGAAAGCAATGATCAGTCCGATTAACATGCTGATCAAGCCGACAATCGGCAGGCCGTTCATTCCCGCGCGCTGCATGTAAAAAAGTATATCTTTAACCCTCATGGATTTAGGGTGGAAAATAGTATAAGCAATAGCTGAGAGTAGCTCGCCGATAAACGATACAAAGTTAACAAAATCACTGGCAATTTTCAGAGATACCTGCCCTGCCTGGACAAAAAAACTGTCTTTGATCTCCCTTCCTTTAAAAGGTGCCTGATCCAGCGCCTGTCCATGAATAACACTAAAGATACCTTTTGCTTCGTCATTTAAATTTATCAAAAGACAATTTATTTTTTTATTTACGGCATCTCTCTGGATTTGAATTATTGCCAGTGCCGCCGCGCTGTCCATGTAGGATATGCCGGAAAAGTTAATGGTGATTGTATCCGGGTTTGAATTAAGTATAGTCTTTTTGATTTCATTTGAGAAATACTTTAGATTTTTTAGCCCGAACTCTCCTGTGAGATTAATTAAAAGGTTCGCATTCTTCTTTTCAAAAGATATTTTGTAGCGTTTAGATAAATCTTGTTTGCTGTCTGCTATCATCAATAACTCTTTTCGGTTGGCAGGGTATATTTATTAAGTTAATTATATAACTCAGTTAATGCTTTCTAAATAAGTTTGTCAATCCCAAAGTGCAAAACTGACATTTTTTCTGCGGCTATGTCACATTTCGTCAGAACAAGGGGTTGTTTTAATCCCGCTTCAGCGGGGCAACCCCTTGTTCTATGGTACCCTTGTTTCACATTTTGTTAAACACTTTTTAACATTTTATTGAAAGTGGCTGATGAAAAAAGGTTATTTATCGTAAGGATTGGTCATGGTTATTTGATAATTATCTATTGTAATCTGGCAGTTACAAGAATAATGATTGCTGGCTAATTTTTGGCACGATACTTTCATTAGAGTAAAGACAAATAAACAATGGAGGTAACAGATCATGAAAAAGACATTAGGAACAATGATGGTAGCGGCAGCGGTAGTCCTTTTAACAGCAACTTTTTGCTTCGCTGAATATGCAGCAGCAGGAGCGGCAAACTTTCCTTATTTCCAGCTTGGTTGTTTAATTGTCGGTGGTTTGATTCTGGTTTCTTTGAAACGTAAATATGAAAAGATGTATGCCGGTGAAGTTGTCGGGGCTTTTGCTCTCTACACAATCCTGATGGCTCTTTTCACCAATCCGGTAATTGAAATGGTAAAAACGATCGTAACATAAGAAAGAGATCAAGATTAATTCAGGGAAGGGAGGATATGGTCATGTTAGCAACACACAAAACACATCAGGAGCAGTTCAATAATTTCGGTACAATCCTCATGTTATCGGCCTGGTCATTTGTGATGGTGATCGCATCCTTCTTGTTTCTCTATCTCGGACATTTACTGGATGTCTATTTCGAAACTTCTCCGAACTTTATGCTGGGTTTATTCTTTCTGGCCATCTTCCTTTGTGTGATGAGGCTCTATCAGGAAGCCTGGAAAAAGATAAAGGAGAGTTAATTCCAGCTCGCATCAACAACAAACATGATCTTTAAATATAAACAAAAACCCCTCAAAGCGAAAGCGTTGAGGGGTTTTTGTTTGCCCAATTATTTTGTCCACGGAAAGTATATATAAAACCACAAAATTTTCCCATACTCTCTGCCTACTTTTTTCCAGTCAACCCAAGATAATTCCCAAAACCATGCCGGCGTTTTCTCATAATGAGTAGGAACAAAATAAAAATAACACTCTTTTGTATCCAATACATTCGCCGCAATTATCTTAATTCTTCGCATGTGATAAGGTGAACTGACAAATATCGCCGACTGAAGTCCATAACGGGACATCACCTTTTTAGCCTCACTTATTTCCAAATGAGTATCTTCATAAAAAAACGGCGGGGCAACTACATTTATTTTCATTTTTCTTGCCTCCGGAAAAATCGTCGGCAAATGCTGTATCGAACCTTTACTAAAAACTCTATACGTCTTATTGTATGCAGGAATAATCAGATAATCAACCATTCCCTCTTTTATTAAATCGCTTGCTTCTTTCTGGCGCGCCGTAAAATCCGGTCCCAGCAAGACAACGATTGCGTCTGCTTTCTTGTACTGCGAAGAATAGATCAAATAATCAGGTGCAAACAAGAGCAACCCTGTCAGGCTCAGAGAAACAAAAATCAAGACAAGCAAACGTTTTCGACTTCTAGACATAATATCCTGTTGCAAAAATAGATTTTATTTGATGGACTCGTAAAAAGTCATTTTTTACCTTTTTTGTCATTCCCGCGAAGGCGGGAATCCAGTGACTTAAGCATGTTATGGATTCCCGCCTTCGCGGGAATGACAGCGGGGCCTTTTTACGAGTTCATTAAATTTTGCTTTTTAATTCACTCAATATATTAAGAGCAGTAAGTGGTGTCATTGAGGAAATATCGATCATCCGAAGCTCGCCGATAATTTCGTCTTCTTTTTCGACAAAAAGATTCAGTTGCGGGCTCATACTTTTTCCCGCATTTTTACCACGGGCAATACGGGGCATGCCGATTTCATCAAATTCACCTTTTTCCAGATTATGCAATATTTCTTTGGCCCGCACAATCACTTCTTTGGGCACGCCGGCGATACGCGCCACTTCAATACCGTAACTGCGACTGGCGCCACCCTCCATAATCTTGCGCAGAAAAATTATTTTTTCACCCCACTCTTTAACGGCAATATTATAATTTTTTGCTCCATCTTTTGTCGCTGCCAAATCAGTCAATTGATGGTAGTGCGTGGCAAACATCGTCCGCACTCCCTTTGTTTGAAAATCATGAATGTATTCGGCGACCGACCAGGCGATACTCAAACCATCAAATGTGGAAGTCCCACGTCCCACTTCATCAAGAATAACCAGACTGCGCGAAGTAGCGTTTTTCAGAATTTCCGCAGTTTCTGTCATCTCGACCATAAACGTGCTCTGCCCTTTAACCAAACTATCGGATGCGCCGATGCGGGTAAAGATTTTATCAACCACACCTATCCGGCACTTTGCCGCCGGCACAAAACTCCCCATCTGCGCGAGCAGAACAATTAAAGCAATCTGCCGGATATAAGTGGACTTGCCTGCCATATTGGGACCTGTAATAATCAGCAGCCGGTGGCTTTGCAAATTAAGCAGGCAATCATTCGGCACAAAACCTTCTTTTTTTAAAGCGGCTTCCACTACAGGATGACGACCATCGCGAATATCAATAATGTCTTCATCATCGATTTCCGGACAGCTATAATGATATTTTTCAGCAATTTCGGCAAGCGCGATAAGAGCGTCAAGCTCGGCAACAAGAAATGAATTTTTCTGGATACCTGTAATATACTGAGAAAGATTTTCCCGCAGCGAGATAAAAATCGCCTGCTCTCTTTCACGGATTTTTTCTTCCGCGTTTAAAACGGTTTGCTCAAATTCCTTTAGTTCCTGATTAATATACCGTTCCGCGTTAACCAGAGTTTGCTTTCTTACATAAGAGTCAGGAACAGCTGCGGTATTGGCTTTGGTCACTTCAATATAATAGCCGAATATATTATTGAACCCGATCTTCAAAGAATTTATTCCGGTTTTCTGTCGCTCCGTAGCCTCCAGCGCGGCAATCCATTTCTTTCCATCACGGCTGATCGACCTTAGTTTATCGAGTTCTTCATCACAACCTGCGGCAATGAACCCTCCATCCTGCGTGCTTTGCGGTGGATCATCCACAATCGTCCGCGATATTAAATCAACAACGTCAGTCATTTCCTTGAGCTGTGTTCTTATTTCAACAAGTTTAGGTGTTGTAAGATCCGGCATCATCGATTTGATCTCCGGTACAGCAAGAAGAGATGTCTTCAGCGCCACCAGATCGCGAGGATTCGCCGCGCGCAGAGCTACCCGCCCGGAGAGCCTTTCCAAATCATAAATACGCATCAGTGTTTTGCGTAAATTCGATCTTAATATATGGCTCTCTTTAATTTCGGCAACGGCAGCAAGCCGCGTCCTGATTTTTTCCACATCCACAAGCGGATAATTAAGCCACCAACGCAAACGCCTTGTTCCCATTGGTGTAAGCGCTTCATTGATCAGAGAAAATAGTGATCCAGCCTTTGTGCCATCCTGAATTGTTTGAAATATCTCCAGATTCCTGCGGGCTGTGTCGTCGAGAATGAGATAATTTTCCGTTGAATACCACTGAATTTCACTTATGTGTTGAGGCCTGATTTTTTGTGTCTGGTCCACATACCCCAAGACAGCACCGGCGGCAATCATCGCCGCCGGATGTTTGGCAATCTCTGCCTTGGCCAGTATATCGGCAGTAAAATCCTGATTTAAAATTATCTCGGCCTGCTCCAGACCGAAACATTTATCTTCCAGATAATTAATCCTGCCCACAGGCATTTGCATCTCAAGATTTTTTATTAATACCTTATCGGGGAAAGACTTTGCCAGAATCATTTCTTTAAAGTCTAATCCGGCAATAGCGATAAGAAAAGAATCTCTGTCCGTGAACTCACTTATCTGAAATTCACCTGTGGTAATATCCAGAAAGGCCAGGCCGAGAATATCTTTTTGAAGACAAATGCCCGACAGGTAATTATTTTCGCCCGCTGCCAGATTTTCTTCATCCAGCACAAGACCCGGAGTAATCACCCGGACCACTTCTCTTTTTACTATTCCCTTCGCCTTTTTCGGATCTTCGACTTGCTCGCAAATCGCCACTTTGAAGCCTTTTTCCACAAGCTTTGTTATATAGGTCGAAGCGGCGTGATAGGGGAAGCCGCAAAGAGGCACACTATCCTCTTTACCTTTGTTACGGGAAGTCAGCGTTATTTCCAGCACAGGAGCGGCAGTTAAGGCATCTTCAAAAAACATCTCATAAAAATCACCCATACGATAAAACAAAATACAGTCGGGATATTTTTCCTTAATTTCGACATACTGCTTCATGCCTGGGGTTAAGTTGATTGTTGCCTCTAACGCCATTTGCCGTCATCCCCTTTTTCCAGATCAATAATATCCTGCCTTTCAGGAGTTTCGGGCTTAGCGTTAATAAAATAATTGGCAAGCCAGGTGACAACGCTGATAATTAATGAGCCTAAAAAAGCCGCCAGAAAGCTGTGGACTTTAAAGCCAGACACAAAATAAGCAACAAGCTCAAGCATTAGCGCGTTGAGAAAAAAAGTGAACACACCCAAAGTCAGAATGCTTAACGGCAGTGTGAGAATGAGCAAAACCGGTTTAATAAAAACATTGATTAATCCTAAAACAGCGGCGGCAAGAATTGCCGTCATCAGAGTATCAACCTCAATTCCAGGGACCAAATTTGAGGCAATTAATATTGCTACTGCTATTACCAACCAGCGTGTTATTATCGACACCATTAACTTATACCAAGTTGCTATCAAGCATTAAAAGGTTGATTTACCGGGCATAATACCAAGTAAGCTTTCAAAAATTCATATTTTGTTTTTTGAAAGCAACTTGGGATTATGCCACTAAATATATTGTCTGTTCTGTTTGTTTCTCACTTTTCCGTAGTTACCATCTTTGCTGATTTAAAAAATATCCAGGTAATGCTGATACCTGTCATGATGGAAGTATTGGTTTTTACAAGCGGACTATTTTCAAAAGCCGCCCCATGAAGAAAATCGGCACTGACAAAAGCGCCAAAAATAAATTGTTTATACCCTTTGTGCAAACCAATCGAAAGCGTGGAACCGCTGTATCCACCACCTGCCGAATAAGCGGGTCGCGTTGCGGTGGCGTAGGCTGCATCCACTGTATAGATGTATTCATGATACCCTCTATCGGCAAACATGGGCCCTGCGGAAATTCCCAGATTTAATCCGGTTTGTGGGATTATATCTTCTTTTTCAAAAACAATTCGAGGGCTAAACACCCATCCTTCGTATCTTACAGATGAAAAATCCGTGGAAAAGACTGCACGCACAGGCAATTTTAAATTCAGTTGATACTTATCTTCCTTGTCCTCCAGCAGCTTAATTTTAATGGCCGGCCCAATTTCAAATGTCGGATCAAGATCTTCCATTCCCTGCCTTGCTGTATTGTTGGAACTTTTAACCGGCAAGTAACCATAGATGGATACATCCAATAAAATTCGGTCAGTCTTAAAAATCTGCCCTGAAATCTTATTTTCATCTACTTTTAACACATCACCACGGTAGATAAAATAAGGGTAAGGCAATGGATAAACCCTGTATTCATCAGAGCCCCGATAATCCGGTAATAGTAAAGCGGAAAAGCCAATACCCAGTTCCCAAAGTGGTTTTTCGGCACTAATGGCCGCTTTAGAAAAGACAATGCTTATCAACAACAATGTCAGCAACAATCCGCGACGTAAGCTCATATTCTCACCTCACAATTTATTATGCGGCTTTCGTTAAATGGCTCTTTTATACCAAGTAGCTATCAAATATTAAAAGTTTTATTTACCGGGTATAATACCAAGTAAGCTTTCAAAAATTAATATTTTATTTTTTGAAAGCAACTTGGTATTATTTTTCAAAATCAACAAATTGCTCCTTCTTCGCGCCACATACGGGACATTCATCCGGCAGCGCGCCATCGGCAACATAGCCGCATACTTTACAGACAAAATAAGAAGTCTCCCTCTCTTCCATAAAATCGGCCATGGCTTGTTTGTACAACCTGGCATGCGTTTCTTCGACATCACGGCTTTGGCTGAAATGAAGCAGGGCCGCTTTATCCCCGGCCTCTTCTGCCAATTTCACAAAACTATTATAAGCGATTTCGGCAACCTTTTTCTCCGACTCAAAACTTGACGCCAGATTTTCTTCCGTACTTTTTACCTCTTTGAGAACCCTCAGCGCTCTGGCGCCGTGAATTTCTTCCGAAAAAGCAATCACACGGAAAAGACGCGCCATTTGCTTATATCCTTCATCCTCAGCCTTTTGCGCGTATACCTTGAGCCTGAGCGCAGCCTTTGCTTCTCCGATATATGCCTGATTTAATGCTTCTTGAATTTTATCCATTTATTCCCTCTCTTCATCCGTTATAGAAATCATTCCGGTGAAAATTCTTCTTTACTCGCACCGCAAATAGGACATGACCAATCTTCCGGCAGCTTTTCAAAAGATGTGCCGGAGGGAATACCGCCATCAACATCGCCCTTCTCCGGATCGTAAACATAACCGCATACTCCGCATACATACTTTTTCATTGTCTCCTCCTTAATATTTATTTATTTTCCTTTTCAACTCTGCCGCGATAGTTCTTCCCCATTCGGCACATTTTTCCAAAACGACACTACTGGGGACATTCTTTACAGAAATTGCCTCGGCGGCAATTTCAACCTTCATTTCTTTGAGCAATCCCTCCAAATCCTTTACCGACTCTCCACTCCAACCATAGGAACCGAAAGCAGCACCGATAAGATTAGCCGGCTTCAATCCTTTCAGATAAGTCATTACATCAGCCATTTGCGGCAGAATATTATTGTTTAGTGTCGGCGACCCGACAATCAACGCTCCAGCATCAAGAACCTCATAAGCAACTTCACTGCGATGAGTCTCATTCATCGACAATAGTTTAACTTTGATCCCTGCCGCGGCTATTGCCTCACTGATGGCACGCGCCATCTTTTCGGTAGAATGCCACATTGTTCCGTAAACAACAACTGCTTTTGCCGTTGGTTTTTGCAAAGCCCATTTTTTATAAAGTTCAATTATCCAAGATATATTTTTGCGCCATATAGGCCCATGATCCGGGGCAAGGATTTTTATCTCCCATCCTGTTGCTATAATTTTATCCAGCGTCTTCAAAACAATCGGTGAATAAGGCAAAACAATATTGGCGTAATAAGTTGCCGACTCAAACTCTAAAGTAGCCGCAGGCAACTCATCGGCAAAGCGTTCCTGCGTTGCCCAGTGCATTCCAAAGGCATCCTGAGAAAACAAAAGCTGATCTTTAGCCAGATATGTGAACATCGAATCCGGCCAATGAATCATCCGTGTTTCCATGAAAGTCAATTCCATATTGCCCAGGCTCAAAGTTTCGCCATCTTTGACAGGCGTGATTTTAAGCTCATCGTGGAAAAGCTCTTTTAATGTCTTAGCCCCAATGGCGGATGCGAAAACCTTTTTCGGCTTAATCAGATCAATTACCTGAAGCAAGCAGCCGGAATGATCCATTTCGGAATGGTTGGAAATGATATATTTAATTTTCACGGGATCAACAATCGATTTAATGCGAGAGAGCATTTCATCCATAAATGGCGCCTTGACAGTGTCAATCAAGGTGATTTCATCCGCTATCACCAGATAGGCATTATAAGTGCTGCCATGGGGTGTTGTGTATCCATGAAAATCACGAATCGTCCAATCAATGGCACCCACCCAGTACACATGATCACTGACTTTAACCGCCGAATAAACATTGCTCATATCTTCACCTCTTGGTTAGTTTGCGTTGAAGATGATATAAGTTTAGACCACACTCTGTCAACCACAACTTTGGATTAGTTCTCGCTGCCCTTGCTTTTTGTTTACAACTTCTAACACATGCCATGCATCCTATGCATTGCTTCTTTGCCGCCTGACTTATATACTTTCCTGTCTCAGGAAATAGAATACCAACAGGACAGGCCTTAGCACATTTTCCACATTGAACACATTGTTTTTCATTGTAAAATGGTTTGAGCGATGGGTATTTGTCAGACTTGGAAGCTTTGTCTTTGCCCCTTCTTGCTACAAAGCAAAAATCTCGCAGATCATTTCCTTACGCACCTGAATCTCCAGCCTGCTTAATTATAAACTGGGCAGATTCTTGTTGCGGTATAAATTATCACGTAAGCAGGCCTTTCCTGAAAGCCTTTATGTACTCCACACAATACTCATCCTTCCCCATAAGCATCAAAGCCGCTCTCATAACACTGACAAGCTGTTTGTCCCTAGGATCAAGTATTGCCGCGTCTAGTCCCCTTGCTATGGCCTCTGCTAACAATGTGCGATTAATTAGTTTACGCTCGGGAAGCCCGTGTGAAACGTTTGTAAGCCCGCATATAGTATGCACGCCACTAAATTGTTTCATGATTATCTCTATGGCATTCAGAGTCGCACTCACCGAGTTCGTATCTGTCCCCACCGGAAAGACCAGAGGATCTATATAGAGTGAATCTATGCGAATGCCCGATGATGTAATCCTTTCGACCAATCGTTCCGCTATTTCAACTTTTTCATTTACGGTCTTTCCCATCTTTCCTTTAGTCTGGCAGAGACCGATAACGGTTGCATTATAGTCAAGAACAAGAGGCAGAATGGTCTCCATACGAGATGGTTCAAGGGTTATTGAATTAATCATAGGAGGCTTTTTCACCAGTGGAATAACTTTTTTTATTACTGCCGGATCAGGGCTATCAAGACACAATGGAGTTTCTGTTACTTCTTGCACTGCTTCTATTAACCATTTGAGGCATTCTGCTTCTTTTTCCATAAATGCTGCCGCATTCACATCTATATAATCCGCTCCGGCCTCGCTCTGGGTTTTCGCTTCTTTTTGAATGAGTTCTTTATCTCTTGCGGCAATAGCTTCCGCGATCGATTTGCGGCTGGAATTAATTTTTTCACCTACGATGATCATAATTTCCCCTTTTTCTATCAAGTTATACCGCTAAGCCTTATTAAACGTTACTGGTAATCTGTCTTTATTCAGTTCAATAGGTGCTTTATAATATCCACTGAGGATGCGGCGTCGGCCGCATAAGCATCGGCCTTTATTTCATCGGCATATGTCTGGGACACCGGTGCCCCGCCAACGATGATTTTCAAGCCTTTCGATACTTTTCTCACATCATCGATTACTTCCTTCATGTACGGCATAGTTGTCGTCAACAGTGCGGAAAGCCCGAGTATTTTTGCATCGCTGTGTGTTTTTACTGCTTCGACAAATTTTTCATTGCTAACGTCAACACCGAGATCGATTACTTCATAACCGGCACCTTCGAACATCACTGCCACAATATTTTTTCCAATATCGTGCATATCTTCCCTTACTGTCCCAATCAATATTTTGCCCATGCTTTCTGTTTTTGTCTCGGCAAGTTTCGGTTTGATAAGCTCGAGACCAACCTTCATTGCGCGCGCAGCAAGAAGGACTTCCGGGATGAATATTTCATTTTTCTTGAATTTAACGCTTACCGGCTCCATACCTGCTACAAGTCCTCTATACAAAATATCCCCCGGGGGGATATTTTGTGACAGGCACTGCTCTACCAATGTTTTAATTGAAGCTGTATTTCCTTCTTCGACTTTTACCACTATTTGTCTAAGCAATTCTATATTCAGATCTGCTTTCTCATCTAGTTTAGCACCTTTCTGTAGATCCTTTTCATTCACCTTTTTCGTTACTGGGGCATTTAATATTCCGCTGCTTTTTTGTACAACCCTTGGACGTTTCTTACCCGCCAACGGGAGGCGTCCTTCTTTCTCTATACGGTCTGAGATGCGTCGCAGACGATCAAATGAAGCATCCGGAGGAGTGGAATCCGCCGTTCCGAAAATAAGGCGATCTCCGGGAATTAAATCGCTGAAACATCCGTCAAGAAAAGCTTCGAATTCATCTTTTCCTATGGAAACCTCAAGCAGCATACTTTCCGGTATTCCTCCCATGATGGTGATTTTATCTTTCCACCTTCTGTAGTATTCCTCTATCTTTACTTTGGTCATGGGATAAGGCGTTACTGATTCCGCAACATTAGCTCCACAATTATAAATCGCGTCCATAAGCCCGAGATTTTCTCCATCGGTATGCGTCACAAAAATTTTCCCTTTACTGCTCAATGCGGCAGATACTTTTCTTAACCATGGGCTTATTTCTTTATCGAAATATGGCGGGTAGGTTATCATATCGTCATAATTTGCCCCCCATAACACGACCTCAGCCGGCGAGTCCGCGACGATGTCGAGAACTTTGTTAAAATAAACTTCTATCTTATCTGACAGTTCCCTAATTTCACGATAATTATCTTTATAATCATAGAAAAATTTGGTGGTATCGATTAAATCCTTTTGAATCATGTGCATCGGTGATGCCGCCAAGGTTGGTCCCCCCACGGCAACGACACCGTCTTCCCCTACTTTATCTATATACTCCTTGCAGGTATCGTATTGTTTAAAAACCTCGATATTTTCAAATATGTATCCGACAATTTTATAATCGGTAACTTTTTTTATAATATGTTCCTGCACCCAGCCCAAAGACGAACCTGAACGCTTTCCTGCATCAGTAAGCCCCCCTATTGTCCTTGCCACTCCCACCGGCGTATGATATTCTATAGTTTGCAAGCCTTGCTTGTCTGTCACCGTCTCCACTTTGATATTATCAGAAAATTTCCATCCATATGCGGATTGCTTGAAATTGAAAAGACCTATGGCACGATAAAGAACATCGTTCATACTGCTCACATCAGCAAAATTCGGAACCATGTGGTAGAGTGGCCAACCCTCCGCACGCGATATGTCATCCGGCATCATGCCATCATATTTTTTTGGCAG
>Ga0247840_10001556_pt1 | contig 44623 bp, 49 predicted proteins | sample LaCruzMarch2015__FD_192404 | JGI IMG/M metagenome (GOLD analysis project Ga0247840, IMG submission 192404) | Freshwater microbial communities from meromictic Lake La Cruz, Castile-La Mancha, Spain - LaCruzMarch2015_17m | ecosystem: Environmental > Aquatic > Freshwater > Lake | place: Spain... | reverse complement strand
ACAACAATACTCCGAGAGAAAAACTGAAATGGAAGACACCGAATGAAGTCATGAGACAACAGAAATTATTTAGAAACAAAAAATCCACCTAGGAGGTGGTGGTGCAATAGAGGGTGGAATGTCGGATACTTATGTTATCTTAATAATAACACTTTTTTAAATATCTGTCAATCTTTAAATTGTCATATTTATATAGTAATCCACAGGAGCAAAATCATCAGTCAATATAGGAAAATTCGTTTCAATTGGTTTTTTCCATAAATTTCCTAAGTGCATATTTAATTCATCGTTTTTACTTGTGAAAGTTGGAATTTTATCACTTTTCAATGCCACTAAAATCAAATTTTGCACTTGATTGCCATCTTCTGTTTCCATTACAGGAAATATATATACTTGAGAGAAAATACTCATATATGTAAGATACTCGGCTTGCAAGAAATTGCTTTTCTCCCCTTCTAGGGCAGAAATAATATTTAATATCACTACGCCATTATCATTTAAAATATCATATTTTTTTTCAACAGCTTCTTTGGTCGTCAACTGATAAGGAATCGAATAATGAGAACCAAATGCATCCCCAAAAATAGCATCATATTTTTCTTTCGTCCTATTTAGATACACACGTCCATCTTCATGATATATAGCTAGTCGTCGATTATCCTTTAATCTAAAATACAGTCTTGCCAACTCTGTAACTTTCGGATCTATTTCAACAACATCTATTGTTGCTTCCTTATATCTTTCCAAAAAACTTTTTGGATATGAATATCCCGCTCCTCCAAATATCAGAGCTTTCTTAAAATTTGGGTTAAAATGTTCTGCCAAATTGTAATATTTTGTATACTCATTAACTAATTCATCACTATCCAAAAACATCGATGAATGATTTTCATTATTTATTCCCATTGTTTTTACTAATCTTCCTGTTGTTTTATCAATATGATCATATATCCAAATACGATTATATTCCGTATCAGTATCTATAAAATTTGAAAATCCCACTTCACGCAATATTACTGAGCTAAAAACGTTCATCGTTAATCCACCAATAATTATAATAAGTAAAAAAAATAATTTGATTTTTAAAAATTGTTTAATTGAAAGAATTAAAGACATAATGATAAGAGTTATCAATAATATAATCAATAATTTATTAGTGCCAAAATACGGAATTAAATAAAAACCTGCTAAAAATGTTCCGAAGATACTACCCATTGTTGATATTGCATACAGATTGCCAACAGTAGAAGCAGAGGTATCCAGATTATCCATTTTTAATTTTACGGCATAAGGAGAAATCATTCCTAAGCAAATACTTGCAGGAGAAAACAAAATAATTGAACCTAAAACCGAAACTATTTTTGACCCCATAATACTACTCTGTAAAGAAATAAGCCAGTAATCTTTCGTTAAAGTAGTTAATCCAATTAGAATTGCTGATATAAAAATAATTAATGATAAATTTTCAAAATTAGGTCTTTTATCTGCAATCTTTCCACCCCAATAATAACCCAAGGAGAGACTTCCTAAAATTACTCCAATCAAACTTGTCCAAACGAAAATTGATGTTCCTAAATATGGTCCTAAAATTCTTGAACCTACGAGTTCAAATATCATAACCACAGCCCCACAAACAAAAACAACAATTTCCAAGATGTATTTATTAAGTTTCATTTTACGGTTTTATTATAACATATAAAAAACAAAAATCTCGCTGTCATTAAAACAACGAGATAAAAGGTCCAGATGTATTTTTTAGATTGTACATTCTTAAAGAAAAATTATTTTCTCCAGTAGCATTAATTATTTCAATCTCGGGATCACCTTCAAATAATTTCTCAATTTCAGCAATATATTCCTCACATTTTGTAGTGGGGAGACAGAATTTAATAGATTTTTCACCATCTTTTGAAATTGTGGGTTTAAAGATTTTCCTTCTTTTACGTTCGGAGGAAGTAATTTCTATTCCTAAAGAATTAGAATTAATACTCATTTTTTCCTTGAAATGTTTAACAGCCGAAATCGATAATGATGATATTTTAATGACAGAAATATCTTCACTTTCGTTTTTTGTACAAATTAAAGAAACAAATTCTTTTGGCATATTTATGATTTTTAGTTTAGTACTTTTTACTTTTTATTGATTAATCTAAAAACCCCTTGGAGAGGTCCTTGAAATAATCAACAAATAGTAAACTAGAATCTATTATCAAAGACCTAATGTCACTTTAATGATATACATTTATAAAAATTAGGCAACCACTTGAGTACAATGTGAGCAACGCTTGGCTTCAATTGGTATTTCACTAAGGCACTCAAGACACTTCTTTGTAGTCGGATCCGCAGGAGGTTCCTTACGAGAACGAGAAATAAGGAGATTCATAGGTTTAACAACGAAGAAGAAAATTGAAAAAGCAACTAATAAAAATGAAATAAGAGCATTAATGAAATGCCCATACATAAATTTACTACCATTTATAACAAAAGAAAGATTAGAAAAATCTGGCGCTTTAAATATCGCCGCAACAAGAGGAGTAAGAATGTCAGAAACGAGAGCTGTGACGATACTTCCAAAAGCTGCTCCGATGACGACACCGACTGCCAAGTCAACAACATTTCCACGAAGCAAAAATTGTTTGAACTGCTTAATTTGATTAATCATAAAAATTTAGTTGTTTATCTGTTAATATTGAAATTATTGCACAAAATAAGAAAAATGAAAACCGTTTCCCATACAAGAAACGGTTAATCTATAATTTCAAAGCGCCCATAATCCTCTTACGGACAATTTCTTTTGGTGCATTTCCATCAATCACGCTAAGAGTAAAATGCTCATTAAAGAATGGCTTTAAGGAAAGTTCTTTGCGTTTAAAAATTTTGAATCTCTTTTTAAGACTCATAATTTTATCATCAATACGTTTCTGTTCTTTCCTATTTTTCACCCTTTTCAGAGCTTCCTTCTGTGTAATTTTTATGAAAATTACATCAACTTTACGCCCATAAAAGTTCATCAGTTTTGAAAAGAATTCTGCTTGGTCCATATCTCTTGGAAAACCATTTAGAATTAGATGTTTTTTGTCAGATAATTTATTCAGTAATAAACTTCCAACTATTGATTCAATGATACAATCCGGGACCAATATTCCTTTTTCCATAATTTTGCCTAATTTACTTTTTACTTTAGATTTTTTTAAATTTCTCAGCAATTCGCCAGTGTTCACATATATACACGGCTCTGATATTTTTTTAAAATAATCTATCATGGCTAATGAGTGATTATCCTTCCCTCCCAATGGGTAAGAAAAGAATATGATAGTTCTTGCTGTCATATATAGATTTATTGGTTACCACAAAAGACAAAATCTCCTCTGGAAACCAATAAATCAACTCAAAAGTAGTTTAATAATACACTACTATTTTAAAAAAATTTGTCAAAAATGAAAAAACTTGTGGACATAACCGGAATCGGGCCGATGTCTCGTCAATGCGAATGACGTGTCTTACCACTTGACTATAGGCCCGAAAATCAGAAACACGCTACCAAATGAGCTAATGGTCCTGATTCAAATTATCACTTTATATTTAATAATCTTTAGTTGAGATGATTTTTTAAAAGATCGCTTTTCAAATCTGCTCCATCACCTTTTCTTAAATTTTCATATAAAGACGTTACATTCTTCGTAATTATATTTTTTTCATCAATATCACCTTTAACAGCATTAGCAGCATCTATTTGCTCTTGAATACTAACTTGTCCACCACTATAATCCGATCGAACTTCTATTCCTCCTTTCATTGTTGTTTCTACTGTTTTTGGGAGTGTAGCTGGTATTTCATTTTTATTTTTTCCTCTAAATATTTCTCTAAAATTCTTCATATATAATTTTTTCATTATTATTAATTTTTTCATTATAACATTTAAAATCAAATAAAGTAAAACCGGTCAACCTTGAATTTTAACTGTTTTAACTTTTTCTATTTCACGATTATGTGCCTCCATAATAATATGTTTTACATTCTCTGGGTTAATAGCTTGCGGAAGAATAAATTCTATTTCAGGAGAAGAAGTTTGTACCTGCATATTACCGATTTTAAATAAAGTATTTATTATTCCATGCATTTCAATTTTTACATCTTGAATATTATCAAGTCGGAGACTAGAAATTTCTCTTGAAAAAAGTCTTTTTTGTTCAATATTTACTATTCTTTTATCAGTTATAATCCATATATCTAAGTAGTAATTAAGCCAATTTATAAACATAAAAGCCCAAACGAATAATAAATAAACAAAATAGAAAAATAAAAGTAAATACAAATTTTTGAGAGTCAATTCATGGAACAAAACATCTTCAATTAATTCAAAAAAAATAATAGGACCCAAAATCATTGCAAAAGATGTAATCATTTCTAAAACAATAGCAAACCAATGTTTCCTGACTATTTTTATTATTTTTTCATTTTCTTCTAAATTGACCATAATTTATATAGATAAAAATAATATTAAATAAGTTGATGCAACAATAAATACAATTAAAATTCCAGCTAAAAAAATGTATTTTGCATAAGATAAAGCTATACCTTGATCTTTATATTTATTACAATGAAAAACAATAACCCAAGAAATAATTAACATCAATATTAAAATGATTGTAAAAAAAATTATCAAATATGATGGTTTTATGTATTCCAATATGGTCACATTTATAGATGGTATCGAAGGTATAGAAAGCATTGAAGATATAGGGGGTATTGATAAATTATTCACTTTATAATTATATAATATTTTATAATTTTTGTATAATATAATTTAATTATTATAATTTCGGAAATGAGTTTCCCCTCTTCCTTCCACTACCCCTCAAAGACGAAGCCCTTTTCAAAGCATTCTGTCCGAATTTTTCTTTAATTTTATCTCCTATTTCCTCGATAACATTTTTCATATATTCCTTATCCTGCCTACCAAATAAGTCATTAGGAATATTTTCACTACGAATTAAATTTTGCAAAGTTATTCCTGTCGCCCGAATTTTTTCGCCATTTACCAATATATTTTTGAAAACATTTTCAATGGTATTGAGAATAATACTAGGGTTATTGGTATAAAGTGGCAATTTGCTATACCCTGCCCGATAAATAAAATTTATATTTTTTACAAAAAATGAAACTGTATTAGTTGAAAGATTAAGCTCACGAGCGCGCTCACATGCTCTCTCGACATTTTCAGAAAGTTCAGCAAATATTATTTTGGGGTCAAGAGATGATGGTTTGAATGTCGCCGTTGATTGGATTGATTTCTGGTCTCTCGGGTTTGTATCACTTTCCAATCTATTTAATGACACCCCAGAAAGTTCCTTTTGAATAATATAAAGAGGTTCAGAAAAATGTTTTATTATTTGTTCACTGGGATAGTTCACAAGATCATAAGCAGTTTTTATCCCCATATTAAGTAATCGTGGGGCAGTCTGACGTCCAATACCCCAAACATCATCAATTTTAGTTTTTCTAAGCGCATCTTCTTCATCTTTTTTGTTTAAAAGAATAACCAGCCCATTTGGTTTTTTCAATTTCGAAGCTGTTTTGGCGAGTACTTTGGTTCGAGCTAGGCCAAGTGAATAAGTGACTCCAAAATAATTTTTTATTTCTTTTTGAATATCGTTTGATAATTTTTCAACACTACCAGCCAATAAAATATCGGATTGTTTGACAATAGCAAAGCATTCATCAATACTATATTGTTCAACTCGTTCGAGGTATGATATAAGAATATTGTAAACTCCCTTTGAGATTCTATTATATAAATCAAAATGATGCGGAAGGATGACAACTTGAGGAAATTCCTTTTTTATCTTAAATACTGGCATACCGCGGATCACCCCAAGTTGCTTGGCCTCATAACTCATAGCCACAGCTATTCCCCTGTCTTCGCCGACGACAACAGGCAATCCTTTATACTCAGGATGTTGTGATACTTCACAAGATACAAAGAATGAATCCCCATCGACATGAAGAAATAAATTGTCTTTAATACTGGACATCCACCTATTATATAGCAAAAAAGAGACACATGTTATTGTGCCCCTTCTAATTCTTTCCTTTTTTCAAGCTACTCTATTCTTATCCAACAAGATGTTGGTAATCAACCTATCAACATCAGTTTGAAATTTTTGGTGGTAGTGGAATAAACTTACTGGTTCTTTTTTTATATTTAGCAAATTCAGGACTTTCTTCCATTTTCTTTTCAAGTAAGGGAATACCAGAAACTTTTAATATCAAAATGGTTATTGTTATAGGACCAATAATACTAAGCAGTCCGAATGGAACACTAAGCGCAACAAACCAAATTCCCCACCACTGTGTTACCTCCCCAAAATAATTTGGATGTCTAGTGTATTTCCATAATCCATTTTGCATAATCTTTCCTTTGTTCACTGGATTGCTGATAAATTTTGATAATTGTTTGTCACCAATAGACTCAAAAGAAAAGCCAACAATCCAAACCAAAATTCCAAAAATATCTAAAATATTAATATCTTGTCCAATATTTCTATTAATAATTAAAACGGGTAAAACAATTAAAAATAACAACACCCCTTGTAAAATATAAACTTGTAAATAAGAACGAATATAGAACCATTTCCCCCATTCTTTTCGCCAGGCCAGATATCGATAGTCTTCCATCTTACCCTTGTTTCGATTATAGATATGCCAAGCTAACCGCAAGCCCCAAATACTAACTAATATACAAATTATTAGTCCTCTAAAACTCGAGTGACCAACAAGAAAGAAAGATACCCAAGCCAAGAGCACAAATCCCAAACCCCAAGCCACGTCAGCTATATCATTTCTTTTTTTAAAAATAGAAATGATAAACCACAAACTAATATAAATAAGTAAGATTAAACCAAGAGTTAAAAAATAATTCATAATCCAATTTTCGAAGCAATGAAAAAGCTGATTACTGATACAGAAGCAGCTAATACCGTACCCCAAATTAAATCTATAATAGTTATTATAATTGGCCAGTCTTTTATTGTCGCTAAATTAGTCAAATCGTATGTCGCATAAGTAATAAGTCCAAATAGAGCTCCTAGCAAAAGAGCTGTTGTCCAAGAATTTTTCTGTAAAGCTGGGGTAATAACAAAAACTATCAGCCCAATGATAAATAATAAATAAAAAACGATCGCTGCCGTCCAATTTACATTGGTTTTCATAAGAAAACCAATCTGCTTCGCATAAAAATTTTTCGCGACCAATCCAAGCCATATCATGTCGATTGCTAAAAAAATTGGTAGAGTTATAAAATATAGTTTAATAAACATATAGATATTATATCATAAACATAACCTTTATCTAAAAGATAAAATATTAAAAAATAACTAGTATAATATAGTATTCAAAAATTTGTTCCGAACATGGGACGAAGTTCGGAAAGAAATAATTAACATTAAATAATTATTTATGATAAAATAAAACGAGTATATGGGAAATAAGGAAATTAACAATATTGCATTTATTGATGGTCAAAATTTATTATTTGGAACAACTAAATGTGATTTTTGTGCTAAAAATCTAGGAATAGATATAAAAGATATAAATTTGTCTGATTGTACTTGTGGAAATGCATGGAAAGTTGATTTGTATAAATTTCGTGTCTATTTGACTGAAAATTATGGTGTGAAAGAAGCATATTATATGCTTGGTTATTTAAGCGAAAAATACGAAGAACTATATAAAGAAATTCAAAAAGCTGGATTTATTGTTTTATTTAAGGAGCATAACGGAAAATCTAAATCAAAAAAGAAAGGTAATGTGGACACAGACATTGTTTTTGAGATAATGAAAAACTTAGTTGAAAATAATAATTTTAATAAAATAGTACTTATATCAGGAGATGGAGATTACAAAAAATTAGTTTATTATTTAGTTGAGAAAAATAAATTTTGTAAAATACTATTTCCCAATAAAAAATATGCTTCTTCTTTATATCATGCATTAGGTTCAGAATATTTTGATTATCTTGAAAATCTAAAAACTTATATTGAGTAAAAATGAAAAAGGCTCCTAAGGCACTAACACCTTTCGGATCCTTTTTCGTATTGATATTAGTATTTTATACCAACAGTGTAAATAAGTCAATAGTTCGTTCTAGCTCATTAAAACTGTTACCAAGGAACAGGTCAATATCTCATAAATAGGTTACCGTGATTGTATGACCATGAAAACAATAACAGATATATTTAAAGAGTACTTAGAAAGGTATCTAAAAGCAGACAAAAGTGGTAAAAGTATGATACTAAACCATGTTTGTTTTGTAACTAAGATGCACAGAAAAGCATCTGTAAGGAAGTTTAATAAATTACAATTTAGAGATCCATATGTAGATGAACAGATGTAGCAAGGACGATCCTTGCTACATAAGGACGATCCTTGCTACATAATCCTTGCTACATACTTGCTACATATGGGAATGTTGCGTTTCATGGTAGAATTCACCGAGAAGTACTTGATTTTTTAATTAATTATGTTATTATCACAAAAGATAATAGCTTTTTAAAAATGGGTTTGGTTATTCATTTGGTTTATTTATCTTAGTTTCTCTCGGGAAGTTGGGATAAATAAATCATTAATAAACCTTAAAAAATAAATTATGAAAAAAAAATCAGATAAGTTTATCCTTGATGCACCCGTAAAATCAGGAAACTTCAAGGATCAAAGGCTATTATATGTTAATTCACTGTGCGTTGATGGCGCAGAGAATATAACACTGGAGGCTTTATTGGAATTTTTGAAAGAAAAAAGAATTGATCCTGAAAACGTAAAAATCCCTCCCCGTTTCAGAACATATATAATGAAAGGAAAAAATATATAAGGTAATAGGAAGTATTGCCGAGGAAGAATAAAAAAACCAGCCCTACATAAATACGGGGCTTTTTTTATCGTCAGGTGTAGCAACTATGAACCCTTCCTCGGACGAAGAATGCAGGGTTTTCGATGTAGCAAGGATGTAGCAAGGACGATCCTTGCTACATAGGGTTTTCGATGTAGCAAGGATGTAGCAAGGACGATCCTTGCTACATAAAGGACGATCCTTGCTACATACTTGCTACATAGATCTTTGCCTTTTAAGTTTGCAACCGAACGAAGATGTAGCAAGGACGATCCTTGCTACATAAAGGACGATCCTTGCTACATACTTGCTACATAGATCTTTGCCTTTTAAGTTTGCAACCGAACGAATACCGATATTTTGCAAATCCTCGGCAATACTTTTTCCTACGCCTGGGATGCTTGCAAGATTATTTTTTAATTTTAGTGTTTTCATTGGTTTTATTTCACTCCAAATCGATATTTTACTATTTTTTCAATTAAGCTATAAGGTATTGGTTTGGCTAGATTAAATTTAATAGTTCCTTTAGCTGTTTCGTAACCCGTAAGTTCTTTGGCAAAAACTTTAATAGTATCCGGCTCAGGATAAATACCAATGTGATTGGCAAAGCCCGCGTACATTATGACACTACCGTTTAATTTAAACGCTGGGACGCCATAACTCATTACTTCTATTGCCGAGGGTACCACTTTGTAAATCAGTTTTCTAATTTTTTGCAAAATCTCCTTTTGTGGTGATTTTTGCTTTTCTATGTATTCGCCAACATTTTTATTCATCATAATTTTTATTTTTAAGATTTAAATAAATTAAATCTTCTTGCCGATATAAAAAACATAGCCGTAATATTCTTTGTATTTGTGATATAGCTCCGCTTCGTGTCTTTCATTAGCGATAAATTCCTCGGCGGTTTTGTTGCCGACGTGTTTTTTCAAAAACTTTTTTTGCGCTTCAATTTGCGGTTTGTAAAAATTCTCTATCCAGCAATACTCTGGCAAAATAAAAGTGGCAATAGGTACATACCCAGCGTCTTGCATTTGCTTTACTTTATTTGAAATTGTATCTATCTCTGGATATGCATTATTCCAAAATTTATTTATCTCTTCTGGTCTTTCTTCTGTAAACCAAGAAGCCTCAGAGATTGCTATGTATCCACCTTTTTTCAAATACTTTTTCCATTCTATTAAACCACGCTTAAATCCAATATTATAAATTGCTCCTTCTGACCAAATTAGATCTAATTCTTCCTTTTTAAAAGGAAGTTTGTCCATAGAACCTACAATCCCCTTTACCCTATTTTTAAACTTAGAAAAATTATGATTAAAAATATCGACAAACATTGGAAACAAATCTAGACCAATAACTTCAGCTTTTGTATTTTGTACTAATGTCATAGTAGGTTTACCAGTACCACATCCAATATCTGCGATTTTTGATTTCTTGTTTAATCCTTCAATAAAACTAAGAGCTTGTATTGTAGACTCTTCACTTCCAGGGCCTTGTCTTTCTGCACTAGAAAAATATTCACATATTAAATTGAAATCAAATTCGTGTATAGATTTATTTTTTTCTTTTTTATTTTTTTCTTTCATAACCGAATTTTACCACATTTACTCCAAAGTAGGTATCACTACATGTCTAGACATTTCTAGCAGGAATTAATCTTTCCTTCGAGGTTCGAACTTCTATTAAGGCAGGTAAAACAACCCCTGCCCGAAGTTGCTACATCGTTGCAGGCGGGATTATAAAATAAGACTTAAAATTTTGCTTCCCATTTGGGACGCAGTGGGAACTTTAATGGACAGGTAAAATAAAAAAGGACACTCTATACAACAAAAAAGAGGCACATGCTTTGTACCTCTTTTATCTATCAAAATACTTCGATTACTTTTCAAGCTACCTTATTCTTTTTCAACAAGATATCAGTAATCAATCTGTCAATATCTGTCCGGTAATTGATTTTCCACTCTTTGTCCTGGAAAAGTGTGCGTATCTTTAACAATTTCCCTTTTCGAATTTGAGAGATGACTCTGTCGATTTCAACTGGGTCTGTGTTGGTTCTATTAACTAAATCCAGTATTCCTTTTCTTATTGATTTTGTATAATATAATTTTTTGCTAACCCTCCTTTTTTTGGCTAGTTCTTTTTCATAAAAATTATTTAATGTAATTATCTCTTTTAATAGCCTAAAGCAGGCTGCTGGGTTTTCTTCTACCTCATCTATAAATGAGATAAAAAGAGTGTCATCTTTTAAATGCATCAAAAAAGTTTTTAGGGTTAAAAAATAAGTAAAATATTTATTTCTAAAGAGCTAAATATTCGGCTAGTAGATAATAATCTTCAAATTTCTGGCTTGGAAAATAAAATTTTTTCTGAATGAAATCTTTGAATTTCTTCTCTGATTTCCATAGATGTTCACAAAGACTATCTTTTTCAATCCGTTTCCATGTTGTTTGTATGGCATGAGTCAATGCATCATCATAGGATGAACAAAGATCCATCTTAAATAGAAATAAATATTTTACCTCTTCCATAACAATTTTTTCGTATTGTTCCGCTTGTATTGAAACATTTTTCCTTGATGGCTGAATAATATGACAAGCAAGGATTATATCCTTTCGAAAATTTTCCCATTTATGCCAAGGATGACGAAGTTTTTGTTTATAATTATATTTCTTCCAAACAAATTCTAATATAACAAAAAATTGTTTACTTTTTTCTTTCGGGGTTTTGCCCTCTAAATTTTTATTATAGAAGCGCAACACTTCCCGTGCTTTTTTGTATGCAATGTTTTCTTTTAAAAACTGAATTTGTCCAGTAATTTCTTTTTTCCCGACTTTTAAATGCTTTTTCATATTTTTTTAAAAATTATTTGAAAATTTTTACATAAGGGTCAAGAGAAATCAATTCCCCATTTTCTTTCTTATCTATTAGATCTTCAAGGCTAGGTCCATACTGGATCCCCGTTTTACCTTCTATCAGAAATAAAAGATGATCTTCTTCTTTACCTTTTGGACCAGCTTTACCAAGTCCTAAAAATAAATAGATTTTTGACAACACACCCATGGACATTTGAAAAAATTGTCCACGACTCAAGACAAAATCATCTATACCAACACTTTTTTCTGATATAGGATAGCCCTTAATTTCTGACATCTTCATAGTATTAAAGAGTGATTCTTTAATTTCTGATTCATTTTTTTTCTTTTCCATAATTATATTTAAGATTCATTATTAATTGGATTATTTTCATCTCCAAAATTTAGACACAAAAATAATCCAACTAATGCAAATTTAAATACCATTTTCAAAGTACAATACCTATCTTCAAATTAACATATATCAAATCTTGAGTCAAAAATTGTTGATGTACATTCAACATTGAAGTGCAACCCTTCCTTTTTAGGTTCGAACTTCTACTAACCTCCGAAAATAACCATTATAAAATATGATTGAAAATTTTGCTCGCGTGGAAGGAGTCGTTTCGTACCTTCGATTTGGTATGAGGCACTTGGGGATTTAGAAACAACAAAGAAAGAGATAGCTCACCTATTGTCGTTAGTATGAGGGAAATGTCGTAAGTAATATAAATTTTTCTTTTTATTTTACTATCTGATATAATCAAAAACATGAGTATTAAAAAAGAAAATAATTATGCATTTATCGATGGAGCCAATCTACATTGTGGAATGGATACTTTAGGTTGGAAATTAGATTATAGAAAATTTAGAGTTTGGCTTACAGATAAATTCTCTGTAACCCGAGCATATATTTTTCTAGGTAATATCCCCAAGTTTGGCAAGCTCTATACTCATTTACAAGAATGCGGATACACTCTCGTATTCAAAGAAGTCGTATACGATGGAAATGGAAAACCAAAGGGAAATTGTGATGCTGATCTAGTATTGTAAACAGTTGAGGAACATTATGAGAATAAATATGAAAATGCCGTAATCGTATCAAGTGATGGAGATTATTCGTCTCTTGTGTCTTTTTTAATAAACAAAAATAAACTAAAGGTCATCTTGTCTCCTTCAAATGAAAAGAAATGTTCTATTCTGCTTAAAAGGACTGGAGCAAAAATTGCTTATATAAACGACCAGCGTTCTAATATTGAGCTTAAATAAAAAGAAAAAGCCCCCGATGGAGACGAACTCCATAAGGGTCTTTTTCGTAGTTATGTAGATATTATATCATACAGCCAAAAGTATGCAAGTACTTTATTTAGGTTCGAACTTCTACTAACCTCCAAAAAATAACCATTACAAAATATGGCTTAAAATTCTGCTCCCAACGTTGGATGCGTTCAGAACTCTTAATTGGGTTAGTATTAAGCAGGAATTACAGTTTAGTGGTATATCAGAACTTATGCTGGTATAAAACAGAAGAATAGATTATAATGTAATAAAGGTTCCACCCCACTAACAAGAACCCCTGGGTTCTTCCGAAAGGATAGGTGGGGTGGTCTCGTATCTATATATTAGTAGTGTTTAGTTGTACCCTTTCTAAAAATATCAAATTCACTTTTTACCTTATTTTTAATTTCATTATATGGTCTTAGTTCGTCATCGCACCATTTCTTTTTCATAGCCCAACAACAATAATCAGCAATCTGACTATTTAAGTCAGCTTTTGTTTGATGAAAATATATATATGGAGTTAAACCAAAATGTTCCTTCATATATGTCTTAATTGATTTAGTAACAAAATCTTTTTTCTTATTTGTCATAATTTGGTCTAAAATTACAACAATCTTAGAAATTCTTTTATTTTTGTACCTACGTATAACATACTGTAACAACGTCTCACATATTTGCCTGTAAAATCTCTCTTCCACACCTTTCCTGCTTTTAATAGAAAAATCGCCATTCGTTTCTATTTCTTCATATAAAAGAGGATGTGCCTTACATTTTTCGGCTATTACACTATCTATCTCAAAATCTACTAACTCTTTTATCACTGCGTAAAAATTATCTCTAATCTTTTGAGAGTCCTCTGTAGCGTGAAAATATTCTGAATCAATACCATCAGCAAGTAACTCATATCTAGTACCCAAAACTGAACCACGTCCTTTTAATGGTTTTATGGTTGAAACCGAGGTTAATATAAAGTATTTGCTTCCTTTTTTTGAGAAATTAAAATCTCCAGACTCATCAATAAAGATATACAGAGTTTGTTTTGGTTGTTCGTCAGTCATCTATTGAATTATATTGAAATGTGAAGTAAAGTAAAGTGATGAAAGAGCCAGAAAACAATGAATATATTGATGATTTCATCATAGCTGAAACCTCAGAGGAAGAAAAAAAGGAAATCCTCTCAATGACTGGTAATAAGAAAGTTTGGAACTATTTTCTTGACCTACTTAGAGATAAGAGATTTCAGGGTTCAATTAGTAGTATTAGAAAATATACATTAAATAAAAATGGTGAACCAAAAAATAAGGAAAAATTTAGGAAAGTAATTAAAAATCTTTGCAGGAATTTTGGCTTAGATGAGATGTTTTGGGCAGATGAATTAGAAGTTTACGTTCTAAAAAACCAATTACCGAAGGAAAATCTAAGTACTCCTTGTATTATTTTTGATAGAATTGAAATGGGAGAAGATGAGTATCCAGATGGAGAATATGAAGACGATTATGATGACTGGAGTAAACCAAAGGAGCCAGTTGAACTTGAACCTTGGTCATATAGTCACCCAGTTATAATTCGTGTAAGCCCTTATGCAAGTCAACGAGAGATAATCGATTATATTAAAAAGACATATTCAAGGCGTATAAAATCAATTCAAGAAAGGTACCAAAATGAAGATGTATATCTTGGCAAGGTTAAAAAGAAGAAGAAAGGTGTTCAGGAGAGAAATGATTTTATATATCAAAATAGGCACTTACCAAGCAGAGAAATTATGAAACTACTTTACGATAAATATGAAGGAATAGATATTGATTATGGATATATTGGGAAGATAATATCTATGGAAAAGAAAAAGCGAGAAAATTAGTGAGTACAGATAATTTCTGTATTCACTTATTTCTTATACCGAATTTTACATAAAAGTTAACATTAAGAGACCATCATATTGATGGTTTTTATGTTAGAAGATATTCGAGAAAAAGATGAGAAGAACTTGGAAAACTTAGATTCTGACCGAAATCTGGTTGGCTTTTTCTCTATTCTTTTGGAAGAAGCAAGACGAATTGACCCTGAAAAATATCTTGATGGATATGTAAAAAACAAATGATTGATACTGTAATACTAACAATTTCAAACGACAAAGTAACAAGACTTGATAATTCTCAAGGTCGTTTTCCTGAATGGACACCTCAAAGTAGAGCAAATGGTTATGCTAAATGGATTAAAAATATGCCTAAACAAAAGAATATAAAAGACCAATATTATCCAAGACTCACGGCATATAAAAGAGGAAGTGATAAGGACAATGCCATAGCTATGATAAATATTGAATTTTCAGTTCCAAAACTAGTATATGGTAATAATCTTGATGAAGTAGTAGAGGAAGATTTCCCTATAATCATTGATATTTTACATAATAAGCTACTTGAAATGGGCGAAGCAATAACCAAGATTGAGCTTAAAAACGCAGTTGTTTCTGCCTTTCACCCTTCAAAAAATATAGCACTGTCCGATGGCTATAGAGCTTATGGAGTTATAAAAGAACTTAGCAAGATTAACCTAACCAAGAAGTTGGAATTGACTAAGGTTAATTTCAAAAATGATGGTAAGGCTCTTCAAATGTACGCCATAAACCATTCAATAGTTTTTTACGATAAGATAGCTGACCTTAATCAGAATAAGAAAAAAGCCGTAGATAAAGACCAAACTTTAGTGCAGATGTCTTTGTTTAATAGTATTAAGAAAAGTAATCCTACCCTTGAGGTATTGCGTATGGAAATACGCTTAAGTAAAAAACAAAAGTTAAACTCACTACTTAAGATATTGGGCTTAAAAGAAAACCCTAGTTTCATAGAAATCTTCAAAAAAAATATATGTCAAAAAATTGTAAGATATTATTGGGAAACTATTATTAAAGGTGAAAATCTATTTCTATTTGAGTTTGATAGTAGCCCAAGTCAATTGTTAAAAAACATAATAACAAAAGAGCCAAAAATTAAGTTAAGTAAGGCAATAAATCTAGTTGGGTTAAGTCTGCTGTGTAAGGATTGTGGTATACGTAGCTTAAGAAATATTACGGAAAAACATATCACCCAAAGAAATTGGTATCAGATAAATAATAATATTAAGATACTTAATAAGATTACCGAGGGAAAGCTACTTCATAGCTGGGTTAAACAGATAGAAGATGCCCTTATAGATTTTAAACCATATCAGACTAATATTAGACCACCTTAATATACTTAAAATATGGAAGGAATTATAAAAGCTAATATTAAAATTATGAAAATAAATAAAATAAAAATTTACGATTCAAAAATAGTGTTTGGAAAGGACGGTATGTTAGGCGATGATTTTGTGAAGAGGATTATGAGTTATAAAGAAAAGTTAAGGGAGGTAGAAGAAACCCCACTTGAAGAGATAATAAATGACTTTAACAAAGATATGTATCCAGATATTGAACTAAGTATTTGGGAACATATAGCTGAAAAATATGAGCAGTTAACACAGAGTCAGCCAAGTCTGGACATAGTAGGTAAGAATGAAGTGTTTAAGAAGTTATTATTGGAATCTTTTGGTAAATAATATATTTGCTATGTATAGCAGAGTAAAGTATAATACAAATAATATAATATAAAAATATGAATGAAAATAAAGATTTTTATGTCGCTGAAGAATTAGCAGAAAAATTAAGAGTTAATATTATGACGATTTATCGTTATATAGAAGCTAAAAAACTAAAAGCTTACAAAATTGGTAAAAGGTACCGAATAGACAAAGATGAGTTTAATAAATTTCTTAATAGTGTTAAAACAAAATGAACAAACTTAAACAAACATTAGAAAAAATACTAAAATCAGAAGCTTCATTTTGTGATTCTGAATCAGGAGAACTAAATTACATTAAAGTAAAAGATTCTGCTGATAGCATTAACGAGAAACTCATTACCCTTCTTGCTAACAATAAAGAGCTAAAAGATAAATTCTTTACGAAAATTAAAGATGTCTATGTGTTCAATATCCAAGACTTCAAATTCTTTTTAGATGAAAGTAAGGTTGATAATTCCTATACTCAATATGCAAATAAAATAGGACTTTCAGATAATATTGGACTTCTTGAAAACAGAAGTGAAGTTGTTCTAGATTTTCCTTTCAAAGATTGTGTTTTAGAAGGTGGGCAAAGTACAGAGGAAGGTACTGATACTTATTTTAAAAGCAATGACAAAACAGGAAAATATGAAGAAAAAACTGAAAAAAGAGATGAGATATTTTTTAATCAAATACTTGCCCACGATGAAATAGATAGACTTTTTGATAAAAAAGCTCTAGTAAATTGGAAGCGTTTTACTAAAGAAAGCAAAAAAGAGGGTGAAGCAGTAAGAGAAATAAAACGAGACAAGGCAGGTTTGATAAAAGAGAATTTGATTATCAAAGGTAATAACCTTCTCGCCCTTCATAGTTTAAAATCTGAATTTCTTGGAAGGATAAAACTTATTTTTATTGACCCTCCTTATTACTTTAATGGAGTAAAAGCAGATGATGCCTTTGCTTATAATTCTAACTTTAAACTTTCCACTTGGCTTACGTTTATGAAGAATCGTCTAGATATAGCAAAACAATTATTAAGAGAGGATGGAGTTATTGTTATACAAATTAGTGATGACGGCTATCCGTACCTTAAGGTGATGATGGATAGTAAGGAAATGTTTGGAGTTGAAAATTATAATAGTACTATTTCAGTAAAAGTTTCGTCAGAAAGTGGTGTCAAGGTTAATGCCAACAAGCCAGTTAGAGTTAAGGAATATCTTCTAATTTATACAAAAACACAACAATTTATATATAAAAAACAGTTTGTGTTGAGTGATGATTTTGATGGTAATTATTCATATTTTGTAAAAAATAGAGAAGACAAACCTGAAAAGTGGAAAATAGTAAATATTAGAGAAGCATTTAAGGATATTGAGAAAAAAGAAATTACCCCTGAGGATTTATATAAATTTCAAATCAAATATAAAAGCCAAATATTCTCTGTACGAGACATTTCAGACAAATTAAAAGAGCGATTTGAAGATAATCCTAATCAATTTTTTGTTATTGAGAAAGAGAACAAAACTACTATTTTATGGAAAAAAGGAGAAGTTGTTTTCTTTGAAAATAAAGTAAATGTTGTAGATGGTATTGAATCTGGAACAAAATATCTTAGTGATATTTGGAATGATATATCTTGGGATGGAATAGCAAGCGAAGGAGGTGTCACACTAAAAGGTGGAAAAAAACCAGAAAAACTTCTGCAAAGGCTGATAGATATGAGTACTGAAGAAGGAGATATTGTCTTAGATTATCATCTTGGAAGTGGTACCACTTGTGCAGTATCTCACAAAATGAATCGTCAATATATTGGAATTGAACAATTAGATTATGATGAAAACGACTCTGTTGTTAGATTAAATAATGTAATTAAAGGAGATACTTCTGGTATATCTAAAATTGTAAATTGGAAAGGTGGTGGAGATTTTATTTACTTAGAGCTTGCAAAGTGGAACGAAAAAGCGAAGGAAGAAATTCAGAACGCAAGAGATTTATCTGTTCTTACAAAATTCTTTGATACTTTATATGAAAGATATTTTCTTAACTACAATGTAAAAATTAAAGACTTTAAAGAGAAAATAATCAAAGAAGAAAACTTCAAAAAACTTACACTTCCACAGCAAAAGACGATGTTTTTGACAATGCTTGATTTGAACCAAATGTATGTAAATGAAAGTGAAATAGCTGACAAAAAATATGGAATCAGTACAGAAGACCAGAAACTAACAAAGTCTTTTTATAGCAAAAAATAGTATGGCAGAATTACACGAACAAATAAAAAACGCCATAGAGTTTGGTACACCAAAACCTGAAATTCCAAAGTATATTTCAGATAACCTGAAGTATGATTTTTTTGACTGGCAAAGAGAAGCTTTCCAATATTTTTTGCTTAATGAAAAAAGAATAGAGGGTAAAAATGAACCTACTCACCTGATGTTTAATATGGCAACAGGTACAGGTAAAACATTAGTGATGGCTAGCTGTATTTTACATTATTACAAAGAAGGATATAGAAAGTTTATCTTCTTTGTGAATCAAAAAAATATTATCTATAAAACAGAAAATAACTTTATTGATAGCAATCATAATAAGTATCTTTTTGCAGATAAAATTGTAATAGATAATGGGACTATTGCAATCAAAAAGGTTGAAACCTTTTCAGAAAGCAATGAAGGGATTGAAATAAAACTCACCACTATTCAACAGCTCTATAACGATATTCATATTCAAAAAGAAAATCAGGTTTTGTTAGATGATTTGATTAAGAAAGATATTGTAATGCTGGCTGACGAAGCTCATCACTTAAATACTGATACAAAGAAGATTCAATTAGAAATGGATTTGCATACAGAGCTAAAAGAAGGAGCAAAAGCTGAGGAAATTGAAAAGAAAGGCTGGGAGCATACAGTTATTGAATTACTGTTAAACAAGAATGGTAAAAAAGAAGATAATAAAAATGTACTCCTAGAGTTTACTGCTACTATTCCTGAAATTCAAAAGGTGGTAGACAAATATGCTTCAAAAACCATTTCCAAATTTGGACTGAAAGAATTTTTATCTGCTGGATATACCAAAGAAATTAACTTGCTATCTTCTACTTTAGAAAAAAGAGAACGGATACTTCAAGCTCTTTTATTTAGCTGGTATAGGCACAAAATTGCTCTAAAAAATAACTTATCAAACTGGAAACCTGTAATTCTTTTTAGAAGTAAAATAATTGAAGAATCAAAGACTGATTTTGAAGAATTTTTGTTAATGGTAAAAAACTTAAAAGTATCTGATTTTGATTTTCTAAAGAATATTGAAGATAAGTTTATTCAAGGTGAAGGTTCATACGAACAAGGTAAATCAAGGGTATTGGATTTAATTAAATTTATTAAAAATGAAAGAATCAATAAGTCTGAAATAATAACCTTTATAAAAGATAACTTTACAGATAGAAACTGTATTATTACAAACTCAAAAACAAACAAAGCTAAAACTAAAGAAAATATTGATGAAGACACAGACAAGCTTCTCAATAATCTTGAGGATAAGGATAATCACATACGGGCTATATTTACAGTAAATAGGTTAACTGAGGGTTGGGATGTTTTGAATCTATTTGACATTGTAAGACTCTATTCGGGCAGAGATGAAGGGAAAGATGATAAAGGTAATAGAAAGGCTGGAAGTACTACAATTTCTGAAATTCAGCTTATTGGACGAGGCGTGCGATATTACGCATTTCCATATCAAGATAAAATAAAAAATAAACGAAAGTTTGATGAAAATCTTGGTAATGAAATGCGAGTACTTGAAGAGCTTTATTATCACAGCGATTCAGACCATAGATATATTGATGAGTTGAAACGAGAGTTAAAGAAGAAAGGTTTAATTGATGACGGAAGAATAGAAAAACGATTCAATCTTAAAAGAGACTTTGCACAAAGTCCGTTCTTTAAAGATGTAAGAATTTGGAAAAATGAACAAATAGAAAATCCTGAAAGAAAACAAAAGACATTAGAATATTTAAAAGACAACCTAGAGCTTAAGTTTGACGTAGAAATTCTTGGAATAAAAGAAGAAGAGATTGATTATGATAGTGAGGATTCAGACAGACAAAGACTCAATATCAATGACGTAAATAAAAAGACTATTACTAAAACAATTAAAGATTTTGAAAAACATATTTTTGATAAAGCTATAAATATTAAATCTAAAAAACAAAATTCTCTGTTAAGATTTGAATCTCTAATGCAAGAAATTGATATTGAATCTATTGAAGAATTAAGGACAAAACTTGTAGGAGATTTAAAAATTAACTTAGTAACTATAAAAGAGAGCTTTGATGAAATTTCTAACAAGGAAAAACTAGAAGTACTTTTGAAAGCTTTAGATATGATATTTGCAGAGCTTAAACAGCATATAAATCCACATAAAGGAACAGAATTTAAGGATTATAGTTTGGCTGACTTCTTTAGTGAAGAAGTGCGAAAGAATGTAAAGAAAGATGACGATAGTAAGAGACTGGAGGACGAATTGAAATATGAAGATTGGTATGTAGTAGACCAGTTTTACGGAACAAGCGAGGAAAAAGGATTGATTGAGTTTATTAAAGATACGATTATTAACTTAAAGAACAAATACAAAGAAGTGTATCTTTTAAGAAACGAGGAGCAATATAAAATTTTTGACTTCAACACAGGAAGAGGTTTTCAGCCTGACTTCATACTCTTCTTGAAAGATAAAACAAACTTACACTATCAAGTTTTTGTTGAACCTAAGGGAGATAATCTTTTAGAAAAAGACGAATGGAAAAATGTTTTCTTGAAAGAAATAACAGAAAAATATTCAAAGAAAAAGGTGCTGAAGATAGAAGGTAAAAATTATAATTTGATTGGGCTTCCTTTGTTTAATGAAAAGAATAAAGGAGAGTTTGAAGAAGAATATAATAATATAATTAAATAATTATATGAAAGCTATAATCCTCGCCAGAGTATCAGATAAGAAACAGGACTCAAACGAGGCTCAGGTTGTTCGTGTCTCTGATTATATTAAGCGTACTGGGCTTACAATCTGGAAGACATACGAAATTGAAGAATCTTCTACTAAAGGAGATAGAAAAAAGTATCAGGAAGCCGTAATGGATGTACAGAATGCAAAAGAAACTATCGCAATTGTGGTTGATACTGTTGACCGTTTACAAAGAAGCTTTAAAGAGTCAGTTCAACTAGACGAGCTAAGAAAAGCAGGAAAACTAGAAATTCATTTCTATCGAGAAGGGCTAGTTTTACGTAAGGACTCAAATAGTTCAGAGCTTCTTCGTTGGGATATGGCAGTTATGTTTGCTAGAAGTTATGTTCTTCAGCTTAGTGACAATGTAAAAAGAAAGCTAATACAAATGCGTAATAATGGAGAATGTACGGGACAGCCTCCAATAGGTTATCAAAGTGTGTATAATAAAGATGGTAAGAGGACAGATATAATACCTGACCCAGATAAGGCACCATTCATTCAAAAAATGTTTGAGCTTTATGCTAGAAGAAGTTTTTCCACTTTAACGTTAAGAGCTGAGATGGCTAGACAAGGTTTGGTATCAGATTCAGGTAAGCCTTTGGCAACTAGTATGATTGACCATATTCTTAATAACACCTTTTACTACGGTGTAGCCTATTCAAGAGAAAAAAATATTTCTTGGAACCATAAGTATAAACCACTAATTGCAAAAGAACTTTTTGATAAGTGTCAGGAAGTAAGGAAAAGCTGGAACAAGAAACCTTTTCAATATGCTTCTAAACCATTCATCTTTAGAGGTTTGGTTAGATGTAAGAAGTGTGGTTGTGCTATGAGTCCTGAAATGGCTAAAGGTAAGTTTATTTATTATAGCTGTACGAACGCCAAAAAAGACCTGTGCAATGAGAAGGTGTATGTACCAGAAAGTGCCTTCCTGAAGCCCGTATACGAGGTTTTAAGGGCATTTGAGAGCATACCACAAGCTACTATTGATGGAATTGTTGAAGGACTTAAGAAATCTAACGAAGGGAAGAATCTTTATCACCAAGAAGCTATAAAAGCCTTGAGACAGGAATATGACAAAGTTCAGCAAAGATTAAGCCGACTAATGGATATGATGCTCGATGCTAGTATTACTAAGGATGAGTATGATAAAAAATTGAAAGAGCTTAAAGAAAAACAGCACGATATTGATATTCAACTTCAGGAGCATACTCAAGCAGATGAAAACTACTACATCACTGCTGGAACGGTGCTAAACCTAGCTAAAGGAGCATTGAGCCTTTTTGAAAGCTTAGGCAGAAGTTCTAAAGTAGATAAACAAAGAGACCTTCTGAATTTCTTACTTCAGAACTGTGTCGCAAACGGAAAAAAGCTTGAATTTTCCTTGCGTTCTCCATTCGATGAGATACTAAATACCTCAAAGATAATTACTAGGCTCCGTGGGTAGGGATCGAACCTACGACCAATCGCTTAACAGGCGACCGCTCTACCGCTGAGCTACCACGGAATATATCTACAAAAAAGTAGATGAGATTATAGTATCAAAAAAGTCAGTAAAAAGCAAAATACCTTCATTTGTAAATGAAGGTATTTTTGCTTTAAATTTGATTAGTAATAAATTAGTGAGAGTGAGCTGCGTGTGTATCATGGTCACCTGGAGACGGCTTTTTTACAAACGTTCGGGCAATAATTATAATAACTAGAATTAGTACTATCACTAGCAACCATTGCCAAATAGAACTTGGCATAAAACTACCTGACCCACGAAGGGAAAGCGCTGTAATGCCATTATTATTTGCAGAATCATCTAGATTATTATTTACTTCTTTTGTATTATCAACTGTTGTATTTTTACTTGTTGAAGTATTTGTTACATTCGTTTTAGTCGTAGATGTCTCAGGAGAATAAATATATTGGACCGGATCGACAGAAGTATTTACTGTTGTGGTAATTGGGGCTACTGGAATAACTGTAATTTCAATCTTTTGGCTTTGAATAGGATATCCATTATTATAAGCGGCATTAATACTATAATCAGATGAAACTGTCGGATTTATAGTCATATAACCACTTTGAGCAACATTTGAACTAATGTTTCGTCCAGTCAATTCGACAACTCCACAATTAGCAGTACTCCAATATAGAGTTACAGACTCACCAGAAGAAACAGTAGTTGAAGTTCTTCCATTAGCTTTGAAATTTGAAATAACACAATTTTGATACGAAGCACTTACACTATTTACCATGGCAAAAGAAAAAATAACTGCTCCAAACATTATTATTAAATTTTTTGTAATTAAATTTTTCATATGAGTATTATAGCATATAAGCATACCATTTGTCAAGTCATATACCTAATCAAAAATATGTTGGAAAATAAAGATAAATATCAGTGACATCAAACTTATTTTACTTAAAAGGCAAATTTTTTTATTTTATGATAGAATGGAACAATCTTATGAATAAAAAAATTAAAACAGCTTTAATTTCTGTCTTTAATAAAGATGGACTTGAGCAAATAGTTAAATTATTAGACGATAAAAATATTAAAATAATTTCTACTGGAGGGACCGCAGATTTTATTAAAGGTCTCAATATTCCTGTAACTACTGTTGAAAAAATTACCAACTTCCCTTCTGTCTTTGGAGGAAGAGTAAAAACTTTACAACCGCAAATTTTTGGTGGAATTTTAAATCGTCGAGATAATATAAGTGATAAAGAAGAAAAAGAAAAATATAAAATAGAAGATATTGATTTGGTAATTGTTGATTTATATCCATTCGAAGAAACTCTAGCGAGTGGTGCAATAGATGAAGAAATAATTGAAAAAATTGATATTGGGGGAATTTCATTAATTCGAGCAGGAGCCAAAAATTTTAATGATGTAGTAATTGTTCCTTCAAAAAATGAATATACTTATATAACAGAAATATTAACTCGAGGAACTGAAACTACAATCGAGGAAAGAAAATATTTAGCAGGTTGTGCGTTTCAAGTAACAAGCCAGTATGATTCAGCGATTCGAGAATATTTCGAGGGTAATAAACTTAGATATGGTGAAAATCCTCATCAGAGTGGCATGTTCATCGGCAATATCAGTGATTCTTGGGAACAACTTCACGGAAAAGAAATGTCTTATAACAATTTCCTTGATACTGAAGCAGCTATCAATCTCGTCTATGATTTTACTGAACCTGCTTTTGCAATTATCAAACATATGAATGCTTGCGGTTTTGCAATTGACCAAAATATTTCAATTGCATTTCAAAAAGCCTATGATGGAGACCCAGTTTCCGCCTTTGGGGGAATCCTTGCTTCCAACAAACCAATTACGAAAGAAATCGCTGAGAAAATCCGTGACATAAAACTTTTCGTTGAAGTAATCATAGCACCTGATTTTGAGAAAGAAGCTTATGAAATTCTTGAACAGAAAAAAGATATCCGAATTTTGAAATGGAAAACACCTACCCTTCCCAAAAAACAATCCCGCACTTGTTTGACAGGTATTCTCGTCCAGGATCGTGATACAAAAGTTGAAACTGAAAATGATTTAAGGTGTGTAACAAAAAGAGAACCTACAAAAGATGAAAAGAATGATATGTTAATCGCAAGTGTAATTGTCAAACATTTAAAATCAAACTCTGTTGCAATAGTTAAAAATGCTCAATTGTTAACAATGGGCTGTGGTCAGACTTCTAGAATTGACGCTCTCAAACAATCATTAGAAAAAGCTAAGAACTTTGGATTTGATGTTCATGGAGCGGTTGTCGCCTCTGAGGCATTTCTTCCTTTTAATGATTGTGTCGAAGTCGCAGGAAATGCAGGAATTAAAGCAGTGATACAACCAGGTGGTTCAAAAGGTGATCAATCGTCAATCGATAAATGTGATGAATTAGATATGTCTATGGTCTTCACTGGTATTAGACATTTTAAACATTAGAATTAATAAACTAATATGAAAAATAATACAACAAAATCGGTACGTTTACCGAATCATATTTCACCAGTTTCTTATAATCTTACTATTCAGCCTGATTTAGAATCTTTTACTTTCTCTGGAAATGAAATAATTAAAATTAATGTTGGGGAAGAAACAAACAATATTACTCTTCATAGTAAAAATATAGATATTGAGACAGTTAAGTATACTTCGGGAAAAATAGAACAGTTTGCGACAAAAGTTTCTTATAGCGAAGTAAATGAAACTGCAACCTTTATTTTTAAAAACAAAATAAAGAAAGGCCGGGGTCAACTTTCAATTGTTTTCTCGGGAATTATTAGCGATAGCTTAAGAGGATTTTATAAAAGTAAATATATTCTTAATGGAAAAGAAAGATATATTGCGACAACTCAATTTGAGGCGACAGATGCTCGTCGAGCCTTCCCATGTTTCGATGAACCAGAGCACAAAGCTATATTTGAAGTTTCGTTTATTATCGCTGATAGTCATACTGCAATCTCAAATACACTTCCAACTGAAATCAAAGAACACAGTGCTGGGTATAAAATAGTTTCTTTCGCTCCAACTCCAAAAATGTCAACATATTTACTCGCATTTATAATCGGAGAATTCGAATACGTTGAGGGCACAGCTCGGGGAGCAAAGCCAGCGAATGATTTTTCACGGTCTGGCTCCTCGTCCTCCCTCATCCGAGGACCTGAAAAATCATTTGGTGGCGACGCGACCCATACCGAATCTTCAACGCTCGTCCGAGTTTTCACAACTGCCGGAAAAAAACATCAGGCAAAATTTGCTCTTGAAGTCGCTATTAAGTCACTTGAATTTTATAATGAGTATTTTAATATTCCCTATCCACTTCCGACACTTGACCTTATTGCAATCCCCGATTTTGAAAGTGCCGCTATGGAAAATTGGGGAGCAATTACTTTCCGCGAGACAGCCATACTTGTAGATGAAGAAAAAACATCGCTCTCAAATAGGCAATGGGTAGCAATAGTCATTGCCCACGAGTTAGCCCATCAATGGTTCGGTAATTTAGTGACGATGAGATGGTGGACTGATTTGTGGCTAAATGAAGGATTCGCTTCATACATGGAAACTTTTTGCGTTGATAAAATGTTCCCCGAGTGGCATTTGTGGGATTTATATTTAGCTGACCGTTATGCTCTTGCCCTCCGACTAGATTCACTTTCCAATTCTCATCCGATTGAGATAACAGTAAATCACCCAAACGAAATAAATGAAATATTTGATATGGTTTCTTATGCAAAAGGTTCGGCAATGATAAGACAACTTGCCGAATACATAGGAGAGGATAAATTCCGCCAGGGTCTACATGATTATCTTAAGAAACATAGTTATAAAAATACTGATACGATTGATCTTTGGAAATCTTTTGAAAAAGTTAGCGGTAAACCGGTAAATAAAATAATGTCACTTTGGACAAAAGAAACTGGATACCCTCTTATAACTCTAACTTCTAGCCATAGGCAAGGCCTATGGCTAATAGAACAGGAAAGATTCTTCTCAAGTAGAGTTTTTGCCCAAAAATATAAAAAAACAAAAAATAATAAACACCTGTGGCCAATTCCTTTTAAATATGAAAGTAAAAATAGAGTTGAAGAAAAATATGAGGAAATGAGATTACTCATGACTCAAAAATCAATTCCACTTATTGGAACATCAATCGGGAAAATAAATATAGGTGAGGAAACATTCATGAGAGTGAAATACGATAATGAAACACTTGAAAAACTTGGTGAGGAAATCCGAAATAATAATTTATCAACCAAAGATCGCCTCGGTATAATCCGCGATTTGTTTGCTCTCGCTGAAGGTGGATATATTAAAACTGAAGTTGCTCTTGAATTTGCTCTCAATTATAAAAATGAAACAGAATATATCGTCTGGTCTGAAATCGCAGGTGGAATTAACAAAATTTACAATCTTGTATCAAATGAACCTATGGCTTTAAAATATAAAGCTTATGCTTGCTCGCTATTTTCACCACTTGCGAAAAAGATGGGTTTTGATAAAAAAGATATTGAAAAACATTCTGATGCGTTCCTTCGAAGTTTGGCTATTTCCCAGTCAGCTTTCTATGGTGATAAAAAAACAATTGATACTGCTAAAAAAATATTCAAAAACAGAAATACAAAATTAATCAATGCCGACATCAGGAATGCAGTATATAGAACAGTTGCAATGTATGGAGGAAATACTGAATGGAAACTTTTCGAGAAATTATACAAAGAAGAAATTCTTCACGAAGAAAAAGAAAGGATCGGCTATGCCCTTTGTTCATTCCGAGATAAAACACTTCTCGAAAAAACTTTATCATTTATAATGTCCGAAAATGTGAAAGACCAAGACGCTCCTCATATGCTAGCAATGGTTTGGCAAAATTCAGATGGCCGAGATTTGACTTGGAAATTTGTAAAGAAAAACTGGACAATATTACTTAAAAAGTATGGTGAGGGTGGACACTTCTTATCACGGCTCGTTTCCCCTCTTGGAAACCATATTAAACTTTCAGATTTAAATGATGCCAGAAAATTCTTTGCTAAGAACCTAGCTCCCGGTGCCGAACGCTCCCTCGAGCAAGCCTACGAGAAAATCGAATCGGGCGCCGCTTGGATTCAAGACGATAAAAAAATAATCAAATCCTGGCTCGATAAAAATTTCTAATGTATAAAGGTTTTACGATGAATCGGGGTTTGACCGTGCTTTTTTATAGCTTCGTAATGAGATTTTGTTCCGTAACCAACATGACTGTCGAAACCATATTCAGGATATTTTTTTGCATAAGCTAACATTATCCTATCACGCGAAACTTTTGCCATGATTGAGGCCATGGAAATTACTGGATAAAGTTCATCCCCCCTTATAATAGTTTCTTGATTAATGTATTCGAGAGGGGCATGTAGTCCACCATCTAAGAATAGGTTACAGGTTGTTGGTGATAGGTTAGAGGAAATTAATAAATCTAAAAGAGATTTGTTTAAAGCTTTTTGAATACACTTCGCAATTCCAAATTTATCAATATTTTCCGAAGAAACAAATGACACAGCATAATCACAATTCCCTTTTTCTTTTTGTTCTTTCAAAAAATTAAACCACTTTTCTCTCTGTATTTTGCTTAACTTTTTTGAATCCCGAAGCCTTGGTAAATTTTTTTCATCCTTACCACCGGTCCGACCGGTGGCTGAAAGGAATAAAAAATCATCGTTTATTATAAATGCACAAACTGCCACCGGTCCAGCTATCGGTCCCCTTCCTACTTCATCTATTCCAATTAGATATTTTGTATTAGCGCCTGCCCCGTTTGATTTTTCCATTTACTAAAAGTAAAATTATAAATAATACATGAGATACGATTCAAATTATGAACCAAGTATGCTATAAAACTCACTTGGGGTCCATATAGAGCTATCATACCTTATTTGCTATACTAAGAAAATATGGATCCCGTTAGAAGCCGCGGTCACGGACTATGATGGGAACAATAATTCCAATATATTATTTAAATTTAATCATGCAAATAACGGTTATGCAAACAAATACGACCGCGACCTGCTTCTAACGGGATGGAAAAAACCGAACTGAACTCTAAGTTCATACATTTACATACTCACTCTCATTATTCCCTGCTCGACGGACTGTCAAAAATCCCCGATATGGTCAAGCAATGTAAAGACAACGGCATGAACGCCTTGGCTATTACTGACCACGGCAACATGTATGGAGCCATTGAATTCTACAAAGAAGCACAAAAAGCAGGAATAAAACCAATTATTGGAGTCGAGGCCTATATTGCCGAACGTGGAAGGAAAGATAAAGAACCTGGAGTTGATAATAAAAGGTATCATGTCACACTACTTGCTAAAAATAAACAAGGCTACAAAAACCTAATGCGCTTGGTTACATTGGCCAACCTCGAAGGTTATTATTATAAACCTCGAATGGACAAAGAAATTCTTAGAGAATTTCATGAAGGAATTATTTGTCTATCTGGTTGTATGGCCAGCGAACTTTCGCGAGCTGTATTGTCGGATGATGATGAAAAAGCAGAAAATTTAATAAAAGAATATCAAGATATATTTGGCAAAGAAAATTATTTTCTAGAAGTACACACTCACCCACATGTTGAAAATGATGAATTCCTCCGAAATGGGATAAAAAAGTTGGGAAAGAAATTTAATATTCCGGTGGTAGCTGGACAAGATTCACATTACCTTTGCTTCGATGATTTTAAGGCTCACCACACTCTTCTTGCTGTTAATACTGGAACAGATGGCAAGGAAGGAACAAAATTTGAATTCACTGAAGATGATTTTTCTTTGATTGATGAGAAAACTGCCCGTAAATATTTCCGCGATACACCTGAAGCAATCGACAATACTAAAATAGTCGCAGACTTATGTGAAAAATATGATTTAGAGCTAGGCACGGCGTACTTCCCCGATTTCCCTATTCCAAACGGCACGACAGCCGACGAAGTCTTGCGGAAACTAGCTTATGAGGGTTTCGCTTTTCGTGGTTTAGAACAAACAAAAATATATACTGACCGCCTTGAATATGAACTTGGTGTTATCAAGCAAAAGGGTTATCCTGCCTATTTCCTAGTCGTCGGAGATCTTCTTAAATATGCTCGCGAAAACAAAATATATACAAATATCCGAGGATCAGTTGCTGGTTCACTTACTACTTATCTAGTTGGAATTACAAAAGTCGATCCTATTGCTTACAAACTTCCATTTGAACGTTTCCTTAATCCTGAACGTCCATCGCTCCCCGATATCGATATGGACTACGCCGATAACCGCCGAGACGAAATCATTGCTTATGCAAAAAGAAAGTATGGTGAAGACAAAGTCGCTCAAATTGGAACTTTTGGAACAATGATGGCTAAAGGTTCAGTTCGCGATGTCGCTCGAGCCCTCGGGCATCCTTACGCTATTGGTGACCGTATATCGAGCATGATACCTCTTGGTTCACAAGGAATGCCAATGACTATCAAACATGCTATGGAACTTGTCCCAGAATTAAAAAAAGCATACAAAGAAGAACCTGTGACAAAAGAAATAATTGACTTAGCAAAAAAGATGGAAGGATGTGTCCGCCACATTTCTGTTCATGCTGCCGGAGTTGTCATGGCTCCAAAACCTCTATATGAATTCACTCCTATCCAATACGATCCTAAAGGTGGAAACATTATTACTCAATACGACATGTACAGTATTGAAGACGCTGGACTTCCAAAATTCGATTTCCTTGGAATTAGAAATTTGGCAATACTCGCCGACGCAGTGAAACTTGTGAAAAAAATTCACGATATAGATATAGATATTGATAAAATTGCTCTTGATGACAAAAAAACTTTCGAAATGCTTGCTCGTGGTGAGACGATGGGACTATTCCAATTGAATGGTTCTGGTATGACTCATTATTTGAAAGAACTCCGGGCTACAACAATTCACGATATCAATGCTATGGTGGCACTTTACCGCCCTGGCCCGATGGAATCAATTCCTGAATATATTAAACGTAAACACAATTCAAAATTGATTCGGTATTTGGACCCACGACTTCGCGATATTCTTGACCAATCATATGGAGTCATCACTTATCAAGATGACGTCATGATGATCGCCATTAAACTTGCCGGCTATTCTTGGCTTGAAGCCGACAAACTTCGAAAAGCCATGGGTAAAAAAATTCCAAAAGAAATGGAAGCTCAAAAGACGAAACTACTCGAAGGATTTGTGAAAAATGGCATAACTCAAAAAATGGCGGAAGAGTTTTGGAGCCTCATCGAACCATTCGCCGCTTATGGGTTCAATAAAGCTCATGCCGCTTCCTACGGACTTGTAGCATATCAAACCGCTTACATGAAAGCCAATTTCCCTGTCGAATATATGACAGCCATAATGACCGCCGAATCTGGAGATATTGAAAAAGTCGCCGAAATCATAAACGAATGCACCAAAATGAAGATAGAGGTTCTCCCACCAAACGTAAACGAAAGCTTTGGAGGATTTACGACTATCAATGGTTCTGATAAGGCGACCGATAGGTCTATAAGATTTGGACTTTATAATATAAAAAATCTTGGTACTGATATCGCTGACTCAATTATAGAAGAACGTAAACAAAGAGGAAAATTCAAATCTCTTGCTGATTTCTTCGAACGAATCAATCACAAGAATTTAAATAAGAAATCTGTCGAAGCAATGGCCAAATCCGGTGCTATGGATGACCTAGCCGAGAGGAATATGATTATAGGTAATCTTGAGACTCTTCTGGCTTTTAATAAAGAAGCTCGGGGTATAACCAATCAGGATTCTCTATTTGGCTCAATCGGCGGGATAGAAGTTAAATTGTCACTACTTCCTCAAGAAGAAGCAACGATGAAGGAAAAGCTAACTTGGGAAAAAGAGTTGCTTGGTTTATATATCTCAGGTCATCCACTTAATGCATACCGTGAAAAAATTGAGAAATTTGGAACCTTAATTAAAAAAATCCAGACGGAAGTCAAAGTAAATACTCCCGTTACTGTCGCGGCCATTATCGACGATGTTCGAGTAGTCACAACCAAGAACAATACCCGTATGGCCTTCATTAAACTCTCCGATTTCTCTGGAGCTATCGAGGCTGTAGTCTTTTCTAAACTTTTCGACACAACAAAAGACCTCCTGGTAAAAGACACAATCATAGCGCTTAAAGGCAAAGTCACCGAACGCAACGGTGAACGAAGTCTAATGATTGAAAGTTTTAAACAGATTTAACTGATTAAAAAACCTAGTCGAACTTTTTTAATCAGGATTATTAACCGAAAGAAAATAATCATTCTTCAGTTTTTCAGAAAATCTATAAGCATTAGCATGAGATAAAGCTCCAAGATAAGAACACAAAGTGGCTTCGAGTTTCCTCTTCTCTGTATTGCCATTTTTGTAGAGAATTATCTTCTCATTGATTTTTCTCACAGCTCTTCTTTTTGTTCTTTTTCTTATCAAAGTATGGCTTGGAAAAGAAATATATCCTAGAAAATCAACACCTTGTGTGTATTTAAGAATGGCTATTTTCTTTGGGTGAATAGTAAGTTTTAAAGAATCTTTTAGAAACTTTGATATATAAGGTATCAAGTTAATCAAATATTCTTTATCACTACTTACTAACACAAAATCATCCGTATACCTTACATAATTTTTCACTTTAAGATTTTGTTTAATATATTGATCAAATTCATTCATATAAATATTAGCAAAAATCTGTGATGTTAAATTACCTATTGGTACTCCTTTAGATTCAAAAAGATTTGATTGATTAGAATTAAAACTTTCTATTATTTCTTTTAGAAGTTTTAAAACTTTTTCATCCTTTATCTTTTTACTAACAATCTTAAAAAGAATATCGTGATCAATTGAATCAAAAAACTTTTGGATGTCGCATTTTAAGGCATAGCAATGTCGGGTATTATTCCTACTGACCGTTTGTAACATTCGAGATAATCTTTTTACCCCCTTATGTGTTCCTTTATTAATGCGACAAGAAAAAGAATCGGAAATAAAAGTAGGCTCGAAAACAGGATTCAAAACACGAAAAATTGCGTGATGTAAAACTCTATCTCTTACTGTTGCCTTGTGAATTCTTCTCAGCTTAGGGTCGTGAATCCAAAATCCAACATATGATTCGTGCTTATATGTTTCATTCTTCAATATTCGATAAAGTTTAAAAATATTATCTTCTAAATTAAACTCGAAATTAGCCACATCAAGCCTATTTCTTTTATCATTTTTGAAAATGTCCCATGTGTGGAAAAGAGAAGCTGGAGAAATTATTGACCAATATAAATTTTTGTAAATTTTCATTTTATGAATGACTTAGATATACCAATATTAAAAGCATCCTATGATCTATATAAAGAATTCTACAAATTAAGATTAGCTGTTCCCAAAGTAGATCGTTATGCTCTTTGGCTGAAATGTGAAAATCTATTGATTGAGGTACTACAGGGAATCTTTCTTGCTAGCCAATTATCTAAAATCGAGAAACTCCCGATCTTAGAGAAAACTAGTGCAAAACTAAACTTTCTTAAATTGTGTATTCGATTGATGAAAGATATAAAAGCAATAACTCCAAAAACCTACACAATACTAGAAGCTAAACTAGATGAAATAGGAAGAATGTTAGGTGGATGGATAAAATCAATAAAGTAACGCTAAGTGAAACTCCCATTAAAATGGGAGTTTCTAGCGTTTTAATGAGGTGAGAATTGCCTAGAGACCGACAAACCGAGATTGCTATTGCGGTTACTATCCCAGTTGTTGTTGACGTTCAGACCCTTGTCGTCAAAGTTACCGACGTTGACATGATTGCCATTCGAGTCGAGGTTTTGCTCACTTCTACCTGTGTCACCAAAACTAGAGGTTTACGACTGTTGCCAGTTTATATCCTCTCATCTTTGTATTTAATTTAGGAGCAATTGATAAAACCCTCCCTTAGAAGTAAGCAAGAAATTCTCTTCATCCTTTTCCACTCTCTGTTGTGATCCTTAAACCACAAACATTCTGGTGATCTCAAGGCGAGATATCTGGCGAATATGAACCGTAATCCATATTACATTAGCAAGATAGGTTAATTATAACTGTAAAATTAGAAAATAAAAAGAGCCTCCACGAAAAAAAATTTCGCGAAGGCTCAAGTATTCAAGAGGAACAAGTCCTCAAGGTTTCAAGTATCACTTCCTGGCGACCGACAAACCGAGAACGCTACTGCGGTAACTATCCCAGTTGTCGTCGACGCCCAGACCCCCGTCGTCAAAGTCACCGACGCTGACATGACCGCCATACGAGTCGAGGTTGGATGTACGGACGTAAACGTCTTCAAACAATCTTTCTCCAGTGTTGAGATAGTGCCCAATGATAGCATAAACCATCATTTGTGCTGTCGGAACTTCTTCATCTGAAGCAACAAGGGGTTGTTGCTCTTCCCAGTTTTTGTTTGTTGAATTAACCACTGGTGTTTTCAAAATCAACCGCCAGCTTGTTTCACCTTTGTCGTTGGCAAATGCTTGGTTGTCATACCAATCCTGTTTGTAAAACAGAGTTTTGGTATTATTGGCAACCTTACTGCGAAGATCACAAATTGACAACGGGAACACCGCTACCAAAATGTGTGTGTCTTTACACATCATTAACTCTTCGGGAGTAAATGGAATTTCTGATAGTGTTGCGAGCTGACGTCTTGTTGGATTAACTCCAAAATGTTTCATAGCTTCGGGAATACCAAAGAAATTTTTTCCCATTATCTCTCGTGCTCCATCGTGTGAAGCATTCGGAACAATACATCCATTGATAGCATATTCTGCTAACCTTTCAACAAATGTAGGTTCTGTGTTAATACGGGTAATTGCAACTTCGGCTTGTTCGCCAAGTGATACCATTAACCTTTGGAATGCACCATTGGTTTGTCCTGATGGAATTTCTGTCCATTTCATAATATTTTCTCCTTTTCTGTTAGCCTATTTCTAGGCGACTGGATTAATGGGCATACGGTCCCTTTATTACGTCTCGTTTCTCTATTTGAGATGAGCTTACTGAGGTCTATATTTAATAAACCACAAAAAGCTCATCTCATGGAAGTGATATTTTAAAGAACTCTTTCTCTTATATCATATATACTCGTTTTGTCAACTTTTACAAGGTGAATCTGACACAAAAAAGTTTAATGATCGAAAGCTTCAAACAAATATAATAGCCAGTTACCAAATTTTCATTGATAACTGACTATTTAATATGAATGTGATCGAGATTATTAATCACCTTTATTTTTTGCTCCACAACGACAACCTCTTGGGTGAGAATCATCACCACACATATCCGTTGGTGTAAATTTCCTACATTTTCCACATTGACAATGTCTAGGATGATTATGTGGGTTTAAATCGTCATCCTTTTTTGTTTCATCTTTGCACATAACTTTAAGTATTTGATTTAACTTTTTTATTTACATTACTTCTGATCTACACTTATGTCAATCTTTTTATTTATCTAAGATCAGTTGGAAGAAGTAATTTAATTTTCTCAGCATTTAAGGTGTAAGCTCGGACGAAAGAATCATCGACATGAGCGTATAAAATGCCCTCGCCTTTTCCAGTCTCAACGAACTGGCTGGCAAATGTAATATTTATGGCTTCACTGTCTTGAATAAATTGTAGAGGTGAAACCCAATCAATCACACCACTCTCATAATCATAAATAAAAAGTCCAATACTAAATATCCCGTACTTAATCTGTCCATCTGGCATTTTTTGATTGGCTTCGCGACCATTAATTATTCCCAATAATTTTCCTTCACCCACATCGATAAAGCTCTTCGGGAAAAGTGGCCCAGGTGAGGCATGACCGGCAATCCAAGGAATATTGTGATCCTTCGGATGAAATACTGTCTCTCCATATTCCCAGTCTTTACCCATATCTTTAACCGTCGCTACTTTAACTACTGAATAAGAAATATCATCACTACGATCTTTCGACTCAAAAAGATTATAACGAAATCCCTGTTTATTAATCGGAGCAATGGAAATTTCTTTCGCTCTTTTATCATTTTCAACCATGATAACTGGTAAAGTCATTTCTAAAGAGTCTAGATTTTTACCTACTGCGTGACCCAAATGAATTTTACTTTTATTGTTATTTTCTTTTTTATTTTTACTAATTAGAGGAATAGTAAAATAAACATGCATTAAATTAGTATCCTCATCTATCCAAATATCTGGATCTTCTAATCCAATAAAATCCAATTCTTCATTCATAAGTTTATCTATAACTTCTTCCTCATTTTTTATATTTAATCGTTCACCAATCTTATATTTTTCGAGAGATTCTCCGTATATTTTATGTAGCTCACTTCGGTCAGTAAAACCTTTCACTCCAACTTCACCTTCTCTACTTACAATACACCTAGCTATCCCTTCCTTATAATTTGTCCGAGGATCAAGAGTAATAGCCATGACATGTTTAAACTCTTTACCATCTGCTTCGATAACTTTACCCTTATGTTCTGTATAATATTTTTCCATATGTAAAATCAATTACCCCGCGGCAAGCCGACGGGGTATGACCGGAGGCATGAGTTAGAGTAACTTAAGTTGATAATTTGTCGACATTGTCTTTCCTTGGTTTGAAACATATCGTTCGACTGATTTCCAGTCTCCCCGCTCTGATACTGTGGCAAAATAGAAACCATCACTCCAGAACTCTCCTCCCCAGAGTTGTTTTTTAAGCAGAGGAAATTGTTTAAATAATTCACGGGCAGTAATGCTTTTAAATATCCTAACAACGTCGCTACCACTGTGTTTTGGAGGAAAGTTACATAAGATATGTATGTGGTCTTGGTCATATCCAATCTTTTCGAATTCAATGTCATATCTATCGGCAATTTCCTCTGCAATCTTTGCAAGATGGAGCGGGATTTCGTTTTGCAAAAGAGCTTTTCGGTATTTAATTGGAAAGACAATGTGGTAATGTGTGTCATATATATTGTGGTATGTTCTCTTCTGGCTCATGCCTCTAGTTTAACTTGAAAACCGAAGGTTTTCAAACTTTCCTACAAGGACATCGCGGCAAGCCGCGAGGAAATCCCTTCGGGTATTATACCAAATTAAAACCCAATATAAAGAAAATACCCCGACTTGAGTCGGGGTATTTTCACTTATTATTAAATTATCTCTTGTCCATCATCCTTGATTGCCTTCATAATCTTTATTACTTGGCTAGAATATCCAGGAATGACAGAATTATACTTTTTCAAAATTTGGGTGACAGTTTTATCCTCATAATGACGTGCTGTACCAGGGTGATTACCTCCTAAGCTACGAGACACAATTTCGATAGATTCATCAATTGAGTTAAAACTTATCTTACAAGAACCCCATCCGAAGACACTATTTGGAACCTTTTTACAGGCGTGTATTCCTCCGGTCGATTCTCTCATCGATATGGCTGGAAGAAGTCTCCAGTCAATACCATTTTTCTCAGCCTCTATTACAAATTTCATACCATGACCTTCAAGCGGAGCGTCATATTTTGCAAAATATGCATCTATGGCGTCTGCTTTCTCTTTACGAGCTACTTCTTCTTGTGTTATTATCACAGAATTTTCACTAGTAAGACTATCATTTACTGCCGTCAAGCTTGGGATAGTAATCCCTGATAAGGGCATACCAATCGCAAGCATTGGAATCGCGATAATTGACTGCAGGTAACTTATTATTTGTTTTTTATTCATATGTGGTGGTTACGCTCCACCAAACGCGACTATATAATGTCAGTTCAAGATTGATGATATAAATATATAATCTATCCTAAACTAAAAAATTCCTTATATATCATCAAATGTAAAACATAAGATAACATACTTGGAACTCCCTTAATAGTAGCACAGTGACTCACTAAAGTCAATAGTTATAACATGATTTTTGCCATCGTCAAAAAGAAAATACCCTTATATAATAAGGATATTTTCTTTATCTTTCCTTGACAGCCTTATAATATATGTGTCATTATAAGCCGAAAATATAAGGCTTTGCGCTATTTTTTGACAAATTCCCCCTTCTGTCCTATAAATAGTATTATTTTATAAAGAGTATTTGCTAAATATTCTTTCCGTGACATTGTTTGTATTTCTTTCCAGAACCACAGTGACATGGGTCATTACGGCCGATTTTTTGGGTTTCTCTTTTTATTGTTCCTTGAGTATCAGCACCATCCGATGAACTTAATATAAGTTCTGGACGCTTTTCTTCAATTACTTCTGTTTGTTTCTTTTCTTTAATTCCGGTATTTATAGTTCCAACCAAAGAAACAACTTGTTCTTTAAAATTCGCTTCCATTTCTCTAAATAATCTCAATCCCTCTTTCTTGTATTCAACTAACGGCTCACGTTGTCCATAGGCACGCAAGTTCACAGAACTCCTTGTATGCTCCATGGTTTCCAAATGTTCAACCCATAGTGTATCAGTCGAGTATAAAGCAATACGACGAACCGTTTCAAAAAACAACTCTTCACCTAGTGCAAATTTTTTCTCCTTAACAATTTCTTCCAAAGTTGGATATTCAATAATCAATCCATTAAGGAAAGTTTGTATTTCATTGTGGTCTCCTGAGAGCATAATTCGGCGACGTTCGTAAACAACTTTTCGTTGATGATTCATGACATTGTCGTATTCTAGAGTATGTTTCCTTGAATCGAAATGAAAACCTTCGATTTTGGCTTGTGCATTCTCAAGTGTATTTGAGATGAAGCTATTATCTATCGGTTGGTCTTCTGGAACTCCAAGCTTGGCCATCATTGATTTGATTCTATCTGAACCGAAAATACGCATTAAATCATCTTCAAGAGAGACATAGAATTCTGTCGCTCCTGGGTCACCTTGACGTCCTGAACGCCCTCGCAACTGATTATCGATTCGGCGAGCTTCATGACGTTCGGTTCCGATAACGAACAAACCACCGAGTTCTTTGACTTGGTCATACTTTTCTTTATCATAAGGAACTCCTCCTAATTTAATATCGACTCCACGTCCAGCCATATTCGTAGCTACGGTCACCGCCCCAAGTCGTCCTGCGTTAGCAATAATCTCGCCTTCTCTCTCGTGATTCTTAGCATTCAAAATTGTATGTGGAATACCAGCTTGTGTTAAATAAGCCGAGAGAAGTTCATTTTTCTCAATCGAAACTGTTCCTATTAAAACTGGTTGCCCCTTCTCGTGAAGTTCTTTGACTCTTTTGGAAACTGCTAACAATTTACTTTTTTCTGTTTGATAAATTAAATCATTGAAATCTTTTCTATTGATTTGTCGATGAGTCGGCACAACAACAACGTCAAGGCCGTAGACCTTCAGAAATTCTTCCTTAGAAGTTTCAGCTGTTCCAGTCATTCCAGAAAGCTTTTTATAAAATCTGAAATAGTTCTGAAAGGTAATAGAAGCTACCGCTCTTGTTTCTTTCTCAATCTTTACTCCTTCCTTAGCTTCTATGGCTTGATGAAGACCTTCACTCCAACGTCGTCCAGGTTGCAATCTTCCTGTAAAAGAGTCGACAATTATGACTTCTCCATCTTTAACAACGTAATCTTTATTATTTTCGTAAAGAGCCCTAGCTTTGACTGCCGTTTCTAAATGGTGCACATATTTAATTCCTTTCTCAGTATATATATCATGGATTCCTAGTAAATCTTCAGCTAAGGTTATACCATGATCAGTCAGTGAAATAGCTCGAAGCTTTTCGTCGACAGTATAGTCTTCTTCTGGTTTTAATTTTTTAGCAATATCGGCAAATGTATAGTACAAATCTTCACTATCCTCAGCTTGGGATGAAATAATAAGCGGAGTACGTGATTCATCTATTAAGATAGAGTCTACCTCGTCAACAATAGAATAATAATGCCCTCTTTGGACAAGATCATTTATATTATGAGCCAGGTTGTCACGAAGATAATCAAAACCAAATTCATTATTAGTTCCGTAAGTAATATCAGCAGCATACGCTTCGCGACGAGTACAAGGCCTTAAGCATTCATATAAAACTTTAAAAGATCCAAGCTCATTATCTCCTTCTCCTTCTTTATTTAAATGAGTAGGATCAAAAAGGTAAGAAGTATTTTGAGAGTTAACAACTCCGACACTAATACCAAGCATTGCAAAAATTGAACCCATCCAAACACCATCACGACGAGAAAGATAATCATTAACTGTGACAATATGAACACCAAGTTCTGTAAGAGCATTTAAATATGCAGGAAGAGTCGCGGCCAAAGTTTTTCCTTCACCGGTTCTCATTTCAGAAATATTTCCTTTGTGAAGAGCTATTCCTCCAATAAGTTGAACATCATATGGCCTTTCATTGTGTACACGATTCGAAACTTCTCGAACCATCGCAAAAGCTTCAGGAAGAAGACTATCTAAATCAATCCCATCCTTAATCTTTTTTTTGAGTTCTTCGGTTTTAGCTTTAAAGTCATCATCTTTTAACTCTTTCATTTGAGGTTCTAATTCATTGATCCTTTCAATCAGGGGGCCCCATTTCTTTATAAGCCTATTACTTTCAGTTCCTATTATTTTATCTAAAATATTCATTCCATTTGGAGATGGAGAGTTATTAAACTTTCACATCATTTAATTTATTCTTATAAAAACACTATAATTACTATATAAAATATACTATTAAATCATAACTGTATATCTCTTTCAGGAAAAAGTGTATTTATCATAATAACACTCTTAAGTGAATTTTGCTAGTCAGCGTAATAATTAATTAATATTATTTATCATAGCAAAATTACCATAGAGCAGATAAAAAGAAAATCCCCGATAGAGAGAGGATTTTCTTTTCATAAAAAGTTAGAATATTACTTCTTTCCTTTTTTTGCTACTTTTTTCTTTGCTACTTTCTTTGCTTTCTTTTTTGCTGCCATATATTTTTAAAAATTATTTTTAAAAGATGTATGATTTCACGACCTTGCAAATAAATTTTATAAAAAATTATTTGTAAAAAAATTTATCATACTCACAGTTATATTATCTTACATATTCACACATACTGCAATACTTTTTTACAAAAAAGTGTGGATAACTTTTTATTTTTGATTAAGAAAAATTTTTAAATTTAAATTATTTTTATGAAAAAAATAAAACTATTAATCAAAAACAATTTTATATTTTACTATTTCATCTCCCATATAGTCATTTTCCTAATTATCCCATCAAGAATTAATCCATTAGTAATTTGAAATTTAATTACTGCAGATTTAATTAAGAGCCCAAATTTTACAAACAATTTACACAGGTCTGACCTGTGTAAGATTTATATAATATGAAAAACACCATGCTTTGGACAAGGTGTTTTTCATTTATTTGATTTATATCTATAAGCCGGGTTCTGTAATCCGGCCGAAGCCGGACGATAGATATTTATCTAGGATGTAAATTACTTTACACCTCAAGCGATTCAAACTCTGGCCGAAACCAGAGAATACGATCTTGCACACATGTAAGGATTTAGCCGTTTCACTCTTTGATTTCGTTTTTACAAACTTATACAAAGCTCATCCAATTTCTTGGAGCTAGATCCTTTCGGATTACTAGCGTCTCTGCTCGCACCTCGACGATTACTCGTGATGGGTATTACCCACTACATCTGCACGCACAGCGTGCAAGTTATAAAGTTTTTAAAGTTAAAAGTTATCAAGAAAATACAAGTGTATTTACTTTATAACCTTACAACTTTCTACTTTACAAGCTGCATGCTATGCATGCCATGTGCCCGGACTTTCCTCCACGTGAGATAGTTATGCACTATATACTATTTTTCAATCTATTTTTTATGTATCTTCGGCCCCAAGCAGTTTTCAAATACCTTTTTCTTATTAGAGCATCAGTTTTTGATTTACAAGCTTCATAATATATTATTTCCCATGGACCCCTATTTCTTGTCGCTTTTGAATCTCCTTTCTGATGCTCTTCATAACGACGCTTGAGATCACTTGTTGAACCAATATATAATTGCTTGGGGCCTTTTAATATATATACATAATACATATTTATCTCACGTGGCATCCATCCAATACAAACCGTACATATTGTAGCAAATATATAAGAGCTTGACAATAATCCTTTAATCTGATATACTCCCTATAGTGAGTAAAAGGTTCCAACGCTTAATATAAATTTATTTTATTAAAGCAATTGCATAGCAAAACCCCTTCGAGCAATCGGAGGGGTTTTGTATTCAGGTATGAAAAAACAGCTTTCATTAAAGTAAAGCTGTTAATTTCGAAACATTAAAATTATCTTTTAAAAAAAGGAAAAAAAATAATTCCTTTTCCGAGGAGAGGTCAAAAAATGACAAATCAAGAAAACCGAGAGAGAAAACTGGTTTTTCCTCCTCATCGATATCAAGATTAGGGATTCGAGTACCTCCATCAAATTTCCCGAATGTTTTCTTTTTATCAAATAAGTAATAGTCTCCTTTATCCAGCTCTTTGCCTTTTTGCTCCCAAACGAGAGAAATACCCTGAGGACCAGGAAAAATTACTTCACTTGATGAATGTAAAGATTTTAAGTGTTCCCTGATAGATGTGTCGACCAATTTATAAACAAATGTGTGAATTTTATCACCTGGTTTTAATATATCAGTTGGTTTGGAAAACTTTTTATCAGTTAGAAACTCATGAATAAAAATAAAATTTTTTCCTTCATTCTCGCGAAAACACTCAAGACAATTTTGGTGATTATACCCATCTCGAACAATAATTTCACCAAGATTTTTCACTAGTTTTATTTTGTTTATCTTCATTTTTCTCTTATTAAATTACTACTTATACCCTTTCTAGCATGTTGATAACTCCTATGTCAATATTAGAAATATTATTAAATAGATGTTATTATATATATGTAGCCGCTTGTGTGTTTAAGCCAGCGGCTGCACTCACATATGCAATTGTGTTGGAGTTTAGCACCCGCTGGCTCAAGCACATAACAAAAAATCTCTCGACGAAAGTCGAGAGATTTTTTGTTTCTTTGTGAGTTTTCAATTAATCCACTCTTTGATATTAATCCCCGATTGATTAATAATACTTTTCATCGTCTTTGGATGAATCGCTTTATTGCTGTGAAATGGTACACAAACTTGGTGGACTTTACCATTCACCGTACCGACATAAAAATAATGACTACCTTCAACATGGTTTAATCGAAAATTGTAATCGGAAATAAATCTCTTTACATCTGCGAAACTCCAATTATTAATTCCTCTTGGCATATTTTTATGAGATTACTCTTTCTCCAAAGCTATAGATTTGATATGGAGATTTTACTGGTTTAAAAGAATTCAAATTTTTCCAAAGGTCTTCATATTCTTTGTCGGAAACTTGATTTAAAATACTTGGACGAATTTTAGCTTTCTTAGCAGAATATATATACCCACGAATTGCCTCATCGAGCATCAAAAAGACCTCTCGAGGATCATCTCCAGTTTCAACAATATTAAACTCCAAAGCAACCCCTACCCATACATCCTTATCTTTAAAGATTATTGTCCGAATAGAACCTTTTTGATATGTATTCATATTGTTATATTATCACAATTTACCCTTGCAAGCAAAAACACCTCGCTTACGTGAGGTGTTTTTGGTATTTTATTTATAAAAAATAACTATATATACTTTCCATCTAATTCCTTTACAGTACAAGGCTCATTCCATAAATTATCATCTATATCTATAAAACTTTGAAATATTTCTTCTGCTTCTTGATAATTTTTAGCATAAATTTCCATCCCAATACCATGCACACCACTTTGTCCGTCAGCATGAAGATTATATAATTTTATTTCTTTGTTGCCTTTTTTAAATTCTTCTTTATTGGAAGATAGTTTTTGACTATTAATTTTATATTTATTTTCTACTTCTTCCGACCTTTTTTGTTCTCCTTTATTTAATCTTTCAAGCATTATTTTATAATCATTAAAATAATAATTTAGATTTTCGACATCTATACCTATATAGTCTACCCCCCACCCCGATAGGTCTTGTCAAGTTTTAAGATACACAAAAACCACCAATTTCTTGGTGGTTTTTGATGTTTGAGTATTTAAATAGGTTCATCCAGCACTAAATTTTTTAAATTTAGTGCTGGGTAAATTCATAATCGAGCAATAAAATATTTTTTCTATTGTTCCGTCCTATCAGGTCTTTCCCTTGTTGTCAGATTTCTTTTAGAACGAAAATCATTGTTCATTATGTGCTCAATTGAGGCACATAATATCGCCTTGTAACCCCGTGAGATAACCAATTTCTAAATTCAGAAAGAAAATTAAAATTATTTCTAATTAAAAAATTATTTGCAAAATATTAGAGGTATTATCTCATGGGGCGGTTTCAAATTGAATTATTCCACGAACAGCTTCCGCTACCCGTGCCTTGTTACGACTTATTCCCTGTTACCGAGCTTACTGTAGGCCCTCCGTATGGAGAGATTTCGAGCACTCCCGGCTCCCTTGAA
>Ga0247840_10001554_pt1 | contig 44719 bp, 46 predicted proteins | sample LaCruzMarch2015__FD_192404 | JGI IMG/M metagenome (GOLD analysis project Ga0247840, IMG submission 192404) | Freshwater microbial communities from meromictic Lake La Cruz, Castile-La Mancha, Spain - LaCruzMarch2015_17m | ecosystem: Environmental > Aquatic > Freshwater > Lake | place: Spain... | reverse complement strand
TTGCCAATAGTAGCGGAAATATATATGTATCATCTGATTATGGTGCTAATTGGGTTATAAAAGCGAGCACTCTAAAATTTAATTGGATTTCAGTAGCTGTTTCTTCGTCTGGACAATATCAAAGTGCATTATCGCCCAACGAAACGATTTATGTATCCTCGGATTACGGAGAAACTTGGGTCACAAAAGATGTTGCTCGAACATGGACATATATTGCGGTTTCCGCAACTGGACAATATCAAAGTGCAACTACGAGTTCTACTGCACTTTACCTATCAGCCGATTATGGACAAACTTGGGCTCGAACTACAAGCGCTACTTTAGTGGCTATTGCCAATTTGTCTTCTGTAACGATTTCGGCATCGGGGCAATATCAAGCAGTTACAGCTGCTAGTGGACAGATATATATTTCATCCAGTTATGGTAATAGTTGGACTGCTACCGCGACTTCACAAACTTGGTCTTCGATCTCTTTTTCTGCGTCTGGACAATACTTATCTGCTACCGTAACTGGTGGATATATTTATACATGTAAAAATCAATTCATTGCTCAGGCAGATACGAATACACTAACTACTTTTACGGATTTTGGTATTTCTTTAAATAATTTTGGATCTTATTGGCTTGCAGATACCAGCGTAGGAGCTACAAAAACCTGGACTGCTTTATCTGTTTCCACCTCGGGACAATACCAAACTGCGGTAATAGGAGGAGCAACTGGTCTCATCTATATTTCAACAAATTATGGTGCAAATTGGGCTTTAGCAGGTAGTCAGCCAGCACCTTCAAGTTGGTCCTCTATATCAGTTTCTTCCTCGGGACAATATCAAACTGCGGTAATAGGAGGAGCAGTGGCTGGTCTCATTTACATTTCCGTAAATTATGGTGCAACTTGGGCTGCTCCTGCTAGTCCAGCGAATCAGCCAGCAGCTTCATTTTGGTCATCAGTATCAGTTTCTTCTTCTGGACAATACCAAACCGCGGTAATAGGAGGACCAGGTGGTTTCATCTATATTTCCACCAATTATGGTGCAACTTGGACTTCAACCGCAAGTAGCCAGATTTGGTCTTCCGTATCAATTTCTTCCTCGGGACAATATCAAAGTGCAGTAGTAATTAGCGGTCTCATCTACATTTCCACAAATTATGGGCAAACTTGGGCTGCTCCTAGTAGTCCAACAAATCAGCCTGTAGCTTCAAATTGGTCTTCCGTATCGGTTTCTTCCTCTGGACAATATCAATCAGCGACTATAAATAGTGGTTATATTTACATATCTACAAATTATGGCCAAACTTGGAGTCAAATTGCGTCTCAATTATCTTGGTCTTCCATATCCCTTTCTTCCAGTGGACAATATCAAGTAGCTACGGTAAATAATTCTTCCGCAGGTAGTAGTGGATACATATGGTTATCATCTGATTATGGTGCAAATTGGGCTTCTTCAACAAACAACCTTTCTTCAATTAATAGAACTTGGTCATGTATATCAATTTCTGGATCAGGTCAATATATAACTGCTGCAGTAACTGGTGGAAACATATATACATGCAAAAATTCTGTAAATAGTTTTGTTAACACTCTGGGATCATCACAGAGTGTAGCCAATGGATCGTCCGTTACTGGACCTGGGTATATAACTACAGGAAACTTTACGATAGCTGGAATTTCTACAGCTTATGTTATAACAGGTGGTACCACTGTGCCTCCAGTTTGGATCCCAGCAAATCTATCGGTTATCGCAAATATAGGAGGGTTCACATTTTATCCAGCAAGCTAAATAAGTAAGTAAAAATAAATAAATACATAATTTTTCTTTTTTATTTTAAATAAAAAAGAAGAAGAAAAATCTATAATTGAATCTTTGGATAAGCTAAATAATACAAAACAAATAAATAACAAAAAATGCCTAAAATAATCGAAAACAGCCAAATTGGAACAATGGTTTTATTTTTATAACCAATCCCGAAATGGCGAATACTTCCATCTTCATTATATAAAAAAAGCGGTTTGTAAAATTGCACCAACGTAAAAATGATAATGAAAATAAAAATAGCGACTAAAGGAATATGATTACGAATAAATTGTCTTAACATGCTATTGATACTACTATATTATATTATTATTATTAGACAAATATTTCATGAATTAAATTAATCATAATCTTGTTGATTTTCTTCTTCGTCGCCATAATAATCCCCATCCATATAGTCATCATTCATATAACTCATATCATAATCTTCTTGATCCGCTTCTTCTTGAACATTCATATCTTCAATATAATCTTCCACATAAAAATCCAAATTTTGATCGTCTACATTTGGATTCCTTCGCACTTTTTTCTCGATTTCTGCGATTTTTGTCATCATATCACGTTCTTGATCGAAATTTTCAGGATCATATTCTTTTAACCCCTTCGTAAGCCCTTTATTCCAAGCCCCTAATTTATTTATTTTCAAAATCGTGTCTACGTTTCGCGCTTCATCTGACATGCCTTTTAATTTATCAGTAAAGGTATCTTTTTCCATTTCTTTTAATTTGAATACTTTATCGTTAACCATGTCGTGAGAAATATCAATCGTCGATTTTAAATCTTCCATAATTTGGATATAAGCAATCAATAAATTGGCCGTCTGTTTTTTCAATATATTTACATTTCCATCTAATTCGATAGGAATTTCTGTATCTTCATTATGATAAATCATGGCAGGATCATTTGTAAGATCAATGTAACTTGTTAGAACTTGTAATAAATAATATTCAAATAAAAGAGTGCTAATTCGTTTATCAAACACCGAATAAGATATTATTGAACCATTTTTAATCGGTGTTAATGCAGGCGTTTCTTGCGATAATAAGATAACATTAGCACAGACATCTTGGATTTTATGTAAAAGCGTTAAAAGCGATTTGTTTCCATAGAATTTTTTAATCGAACTATAAAAATCATTTACTTCTTTCATAAGGATCGTTTCGTGGCGTTTTGACAGTCCCCAGTATTTTGGCGGTTGCAAAGAATGAACTTGTTCATTCAAAATCATGTTTGGATAAACCTTCGAAAACATGAAAATGGATGTTTTGGAAAATTGAATGTAATTATACATGCCATCATCAGAAATACTATTTTCTTTCATTTTTTTGTCAAAAGACCATTCCGAAATATTTTTGATAAAAGTCTCCACTTTTCGAAATTTCGAATTATTAATATCCCCCTTTTGCTTGATGAAATTCAGAAGCTGTATTTTCATCGCATTATTTGTTTTGTCTAAATAATTTTTAAATTTGCGCATTTCCACAGTATCTTCAGTGACAGAAACGTCATACGTATCAAGCAATTCATCCATAGAATCCCGTAAATTAGGTGCAATAATTGCATCATTGACTTTATTTAAATCTTCAAGTAATTTCCGTAATCTTTGAATTGGAGAATAAGTGTTAGATGAAATGTCGATGGGAATAATATTATTTCTGGAAACTAATTGTAGTAAACGTAGTAAAGATTCTTCCGAATATTGATGACCGTCTCTTTTTAATTTATAAATCGTCTCTTGAACCGTTTCGTTAACATTCATGAATTCAGGTTTATTTTTACAAAGAGGTAAAAGATCATTCGGAATCGGAAAATAAGAGTTCAAGTTACAATAAGTGATAAATGCGGTATAAATGGTTTCTTCACTGAAATGGCTATCTACTGGTGGATAATAACGTTTGGTATCTACCGAACTTAAAAACATGGCGGCTTCGGTGAGTAAATGAATATCACGAATCATCATGGATAAATTTTCCACAATCCGATTGTAATTCGCAATTTCAAAATTGTCTTGAATGAAATATTGTAAAACAGTAAATCCGATTCGCTCTTTTTCATTGCAACACGCATTGTCTAAATACGGATGAACGGAATTCTTTAACAACAATGTTTTTTTATCGATGATTTTTTGAATGCATTCTTGAATCGCCAAAGAGAATTCAATGATTTTCGATTCAATGACAAGAATTCTTTCAGTTTGATCAGGTGCGCCATTACGAATTTCTCGTTTCAAAACTTCCATGAATCCCTCACTTACATTTTGTAAATTTTTGATTTTAAAACGTTTCAAAGGCGGTAAAAAATTCGACCACATTTGTATCGAATGCGCATCTGGAATATCGTCTTCTGGATAACTTAATAAATAATTTACTTTCTCTTTTATTTTCTGGTCTACCTCGTAATTTGGTAATAAATATTTCACAGTAAACGTTTTGATACTTTCTGCGATTTTTTCTTGGGAAGCTTTACTCAAGGTAGACCAAGGAGCAGCCGAACTTTTAATTTTATGAACAACGCATGCCAAATAAGTTAGACCAGCATAATTGCCTTCTCCTTCAATAGGAAACCCAGCAAAAGAACGCACACATCCAGGAAATGTTTTTTTTGTTCGAATGGATGGAATACTGGTTTGAACTGCGACTAAAAAGGATCCCAAGGTCAAATATAACAAGGTCGAATAATAGACGATTTCATATTCTGGAATTTTTTTACCTTTTTTGGCCATTTCTTCCATATGTTTTTCATAAGTCGGTTTCTTGACGAGGACACCAGTATCGTTGATTAAATTATTTACGGTTCCAATGATAAATTCATTTTCACTATCTAATGAGATCCCCATAAAAGTCGACAAACTTTGGACGACGTTTTGAATCATTTTCGACTGTGGATTCAATATTTTTTTAGCATTTTTCAAATTTGCCGCATTTTGTCCCTCATCTTCTTCTAACAAATCTCGACTTTGGATGGCAAATATTTCTTCTTCATTATCCCAATCAATGGGTTTAATGTGATATCCACTATATTTATCTACCCAAGAATCACCGTCATCACTTAATTTTCCTTGCACTTTCAAAATATGATTCATCGTTTCATTATATTTGTCACTATTTTGAATAAACACGGATGCAAGTTTATAAATAAAGGAAGGTAATAATTTTGCATTTGTTTTCTGACAATACAGCCAAAAAGGTGTTTCTAATTCTCCATCATTAATGTTCGCATTCCCTTCAATGGCAGGACGTGTAAATCGTTGGACAAATTTAATAAGATCTGTTTGTTTTTTAACATAATCGAATTGCCCCATAATTAAATCACGTAACGATTCATAAGGAGAATGAATATAAGCATTATTTTCTTCGGAATTCAATAATCCTAATTCATATTGCTGATTATTGTATTGATAAAAATGATATTTTTCAATATCACGAATTTTATCAAAAACAGAAACATATTTTTCCAAATAAGAAGTCAACCTTTTTACCAATTCTTCTTTGGTGATTTGATAATTTTTATCAAATTGATTCAAAATTTCATTCAGCGCATTACTTACCAAAGTGGATTTGGATAATTCTAAACTTTCGCAATCATTTTTATCTATATTTTTATTGTTATTTGTATATAAACAATTGGGTTGAATTAAACACAAAGAATCAGATTCATCAATCAAATCTTCTATTTTCATGTTTTTATCTTCGATCCATTCGTTGTTTTTTCTTACATAATAAACTGGTTTTTTATTTTCTCGTTCTTCTTCTTGACTAGATTCATTGTATAGAATCGCATATTGTCCATCAATAACTGCTTTGAATCCTGTAACCAATGATTCCGCAGTATATTCCGCATCATAAGCATTATATTTTTGTTTCTTCTGAAGTTTATCACTTAAAAACAAAACAAATTCTTCAGGACTTAAACGATTCTTTTCTTCGACATAATCATCTAACAAATAATAAGGACTATTATCATATTTTTTATCAAAATAAACGGTGGAGCCATTGTCGCCCATTAATTCTTCCAAAGTAGAATATCTTTTTGCAATCACGTAATTCTTACATGTATTTTCATCGCTTTCTTTACTTATCATGCCGTTTACTTTTTCTTTATCCAATTCAAAAATCGCATTTAATTCTTTGGGAAACATTAAAATGATATTTTCGAATGCAAGTGCTGTATTATACAAATTTCCATAATCCAAAAGTGTGATTTTTTTCAAAATTTCTGAATTACTTCGATTTTCCGTGTCTTGGTTATTGAATCCATATTTTTCAAGAACAATTTGTTTATTTTGTTGATTTTGATTCAACAATTCAAGTAACAAAGGTGGTAATCGTTTTTGACTCGGAATATTTTTAAGTAATGCAAATAGTCTGCCATTTTCTACAAACCCTTTGTTAAATTCAGATATTTTTGCCGAAATAAATTTGTTCATTTCGATATATTGCATATAAGTCAAATCATTTGAATAAATTAAAAAAGGTTCTAAATAACTTATCACATTAATAAGTGATAGTTTTCCATGGATATATTTTTTTGTTAGATTGAAGAGAATTCGTATTTTGGGGATAATAATTTTCAAAAATTTTTCGTATTTATCTTGATTCGAAATTTCATTTTCTTTTTCTTCCAATTCAAGAACATAGTGTTTAATATTATCGACAAAATTATTTTCATTGTAATCCAATTCCGTGTTTAAATCATTAATTTCGACTTTATTCGTTGGAGTGTTTTTTTTAAGTAGTTGCCAATAATTCAAAAAATTCAATTGTAAATTCGATTTTGTTAGAATGTTACAACCAGGTAAATTGATTTGAGAAAATCTTATTGTTGGTTCTGGTAAGGTAAGGATCGATTGTAATGATAGTAAGTCATTGGGTGTTAAATGTGTTCTATGCGCAATCATTTTACTGCCTTTTACATTCGTTGCTTGCAATCTTGATAACCCAGTATTATATCTTTGAAACACAAAACGTCTAGATAAAACAATGTCTTTTTTCACGGCCGAGGAATATAAATCATCCAAGTTATTAATAATCACATTACTATCTTCCATGATTGAATGTTCATAAATGACTTGATCGGCATTTTCAGGAGGAATTGAAATAAAAGGAGTCATGATTGGATTCAATGAATTATATAATTCAATGTATTTATTTGCCTCTTGAACCGAGTCGTTGGACTTGTATGCATTGAATAATTGTAGAATCGATTCCACCATTTCTTGACTTTGAGAAACACTAATATCAGTTTCATTAATATCGGTTTCATTCGATTCAGGAACGTTATATACTTTTTTGATATTTTTGGCAACAAAAAGAATCCAATACAATTTGTTTTTGAATTGACTTAAATAGTCTGCCAAGGGTTTATCATCGGCAGTTTTGGATATTATAGAAATAATATTTTTATTTTTATCGAATTTGGAACCAATGTTTCTCAATTGAAGAAATCGAGTAATCATAATATGAATATTATTTAACACATCGTTTGTTCTTTTATTGGGAGGTATGTTTGTTAGAATATCTTCTAACAAATCATTGGTTTGTGTATCAATGTTAAAACGATAATTTTCTTTATCAATATTTATATATTCGTGGATCGGTCCCATGTAATTACCAAATTCAATTTGATCGGCTTCAATAATATTTTGTTTTAAAATTTCTTTGATTTGTTTTACTGGGGCTTCATTACCATCTTTTTCATCACTTTCTTCTAAATCATCAAGGACGGACTGTTCACCTACTTTCACTAGATCTTCTTCATCGACTACCTTTTCTCGATTTTCTTTTTCTTCTTGGTCTTTTTGTAAAACAATTGGATCGCGTAGTTGAATACTTTCAATGGGAATATTTTCTGGAATACCCTTGTAGTCAAAATTAATATAAAAAACTTCCTTTTCAGGATATTTATTGACTTCAATCATATCTTCTTCCAAATTCGTAATTTCACCAGTAATTAATACGGGAATATCCCCTCCAAAATAAATCGTAATCCATTGTCCTGGTAGTAAATGGTTTTGTTTTGCATACCCTGGATATTTGTTACGATGTAATAATTCAATTTCACGAATGGTTCCATTATTTAAAACACCATTTGAATCGATTTTTAATTGAACTTTATTTAAATCAGACTCATCAATTAATTTTATTTTGGATCCGTCTATATATTGAATAAAAAAAGTATGATCATTTAGTATTTCATTGGTAGGATCTTTAATTAAAATGATATCACCTAGTTGTAATTCGATTTTCTCTTCTTCTTCATAGTCATCGTCTTTTATTTCATTTTCTTGATCTTTTGTTTTTTCAATAATAGATAAATTTATAGACATTATCTTATATTGATAGTAGAAATTTTTATGATAAACTAAATAGTTGATGATTTTGTCTAAAAGCTTATCTTTTACTAGATTCTATATCTTTGATTTGTTCTTTGATTTTTGTCAAAACTTTTACAGCTTCTTCAATGGTATATTTAAACATGGTTTTTATGGTTGTTTTATTTGAATTAGGTGACATAAAAGCAATTCTTATAATACTGTCACTATCATGAGGATGCATTTTTTTGAAACCCGAATAAGTTAATTGTTTGGTATCTAGATAAAATACAGTATATAAAATATAATTCAATATATTTCCAATGGTATAATCTTCGTTTTCTAAAATAATATCATAACTATTTTCCATGGTGCTAACGGATGTTTCTATTTTTACATCATCTTTATGAAACTCGGAATTTAATTTAAGTAATTTATTAATTACAATTTCACATGCTTTTTGTATTAATGTAGAGTTCTCGAACACACCAACGGTTTGCACAATAAAATCAAAACTATTTTGTTTGACAAATCGTAATCCTTCTAATAATTTCCAATTTTCGCTTTCAAATTCCAATTCTTCTTTTGTTTTTCCTTCATCTTTCCAAAGTTGTTGTTTTTTAACCAATTCTTCTTTTATTTTTTCAGGATCGGGTGTGTAACCATAAGCACATGTTCCTACGACATTAAACATGCTGTCATCTTTTGAATTTGAAATGCTAAATTGACAAGTTAGTTTTATTTTTTCTCCAGGGATTTCTTCCGAAATTTTAGGTCGAAGACGAACGAAATCAATAAAATATTCCGATTTACCAGTAGGAGGAAGATAAGGCGGGAAAATGGTTCTTACATCTTTTTCTTCTAAATATTTGTCGGTTGTAATATTTTTAATTTTAAAATTTTCCGTAGTCACATACATCATGGTATCGGTTGTATTTTCTTCATCGAGTTCTAATAAATAATCTTTCAAAGGTATTTCAAGATCAGTAATGTGAATCGGAATACAACTTAAACGCTGTTTTAAAATTTCATTATTTAATCGAGAAGTATTTTCTAAAATATTGCATTTATTTTCTTCGTAAGGCATCGTTTTAAAAACAACGGTAGGAATTTCAGATAAAAGGGTTCTTCTTATCGCATTTGCAAAAGAGACATCGACGCCTTTTAAAGTAAATTCAAGAACATCGTCTTCTTGCTTGTAATTTTCAATTTTTGGATTCATGGGAACTATATATAATATATTATTTATTCTATTTAATCAATTTTTTTAAATATTATTATTTTTAATTATTTTTTTCGTATTTTTTATAATATTTTTATATATTACAAAAAATGGGTGTAAAAGTTACTATTGGAGAAAATGGAGTAAACATTTGTGCTACTTTAGAAAATGACGGGACCACTTATACTACTAGTGATTATGAGATTACTGAATTGGAGAGATACAACACCTATTATTATGCTTACACTAATGCTTTAGTAAATAGTATTCAATATAAATTTAATAATCTGTCCTTCAATACTATCGAGCAGCAAAGGTGTTATCCTCAATTTTTTTATAATAGTAATAGTTTATATATTGGATTTGGAGGGTCTTCTAATAAATCATTAGTCACTGTTGTTGCTAAAATACTTAATAAAAATGGTAATTTAGTTTCCCAGTTAAAACAACAAAGTATTACAATGTCAACAGTTGATTCAAAAACTACTTTTACTTTTTATAATAGTAATAGTGGGACGGGTAATAATATTGGAACCGTTACTTATGATAAAAATGAAAACAGTTTTACAGCCGAAAACGGATCTGCTGATGAAAAAACAAATTATCAAAATCTTGCAATTATTGCTAGCGCAGGATTTGGTGATAATTTTTATTTGAATGCAAATAAAGATCCAAACTTAGTAAAAGCAATGTATGCGATATCTGCTGCGGTGATTAATTACATTTAAGAAAAAGAATAGAAATAATATATTATTTGAAAAAATGAGTTTAAAATAATATCAAGAAAACATTTAGATAGATTAAATGAGCACGATTTTATATTATAGTAATTTTTGTGAATATTCTAAAAAATTATTACAAGTTCTATCAAAAACAACCGTCGCCAAAGACATTCATTTTATTTGTATTGATAACCGAGTAAAAGATAAAAATAATAAACAATATATTGTTTTGCCAAATGGTCAAAATATGATTATGCCTGAAAATGTAACCAAAGTGCCTGCTTTATTATTATTAAATCAAAATTACCGAATTTTATATGGAGAAGCCATTTATGACTTTTTTAAACCCCAAGAAAAAGTCGTTGTTAAACAAGCTACTCAAAATAATTTTGAACCCATGGCCTTTTCTTTTGGAGGAGGAGGTTTTGGACCCATTGCTTCGGATAACTACAGTTTTTTAGATATGGATGCGGATTCTTTAGGAACCAAAGGAAACGGTGGACTGCGCCAAATGCATAACTATGTTAGTTTGAATGATAATATTCAAATCCCTACTCCAAGCGATGATTATGAATACAATAGTAATAAACTCAAAGATGGGGAAATGAAAATTGAAGATTTACAAAAACAAAGAGATCAAGAATTGAATAATATTGATTATCGAAAAGTTTAAAAAAATTTTATTATCTATGGTGCTGTAAATTTACCATAAATGTATGTTGGACCATGATCACCTGGTTCAGGATAATAACCATCTGGATTACTTTTCACTATTATTTGAATTTTTATACCCAAAATAGCTTCATATTTCATATAAGCTGTTTGAGCAATAAATATGGCTAAATATTCCCATTTTGTAAAATCATCAATGGTGCTTTCCAAAATCGATATTACATATTCACGTAAATCTTCATAACTAAAATTTTTATAAAAAAAATCATATTGATAGGATACAAATACATTTAGAGTTTGTTGTCCTTGTCGATTTACTACTAAATCTATTATATCGAAAGTAAAATACATATTATTTGTGCTTTGTAAACTACTTCGATTAATACAATTAAATTCTACGGTAGATGTATCTAAAGAACAATCATTAAAACCATCAATGGTTGAAAAATCGTATAATAATAATTTAACAGATTCGTTGAAAAATTCTACATAAGATGCAGCTATTCCATCGGTAGTATTGGTAGTCCCAGTATATGTTATGCTAGCACTTGCTGTTTCATTATGTTTATTTAAACCAACACCTTCAAGATCGATTTTTACAAAATAGGTATTATTTTCTTCGTTTTTACCATAAATTATATCTGTAACATAAACAACAATAAAGTAGAGTTTTTTTTCAATTTGTAAGTTATTAATTAATTTACAAGAATTATCGCAAAAATAACTCATTATAAATAAACGACTTATAAAATTTTTTACCAATTTTTATAAAAATTGATTTAAATAATAATGCCAAATGATATATAATTATGCAAACAAACGGATTAAAACGTAATCCAATTGATAAATTTTATACGAAATTATGTGTTGTGGATTTTTGTTTACAACATGTAAAAAAATACATAAATATTACAAAAAAGGATTTAATCATTGAACCAAGTGCTGGTAATGGTGCATTTATTTCAGGTATAAAATCATTATCAGAAAATTATTTATTTTACGACTTGGAACCAGGAGAAGAAAATGGTGAAATTGTGAAACAAAATTATTTGGATCTAGATGTAAAAAATATAAATAATAATAATACTAAAAAAATACATATTATTGGAAACCCGCCCTTTGGACGTCAGTCATCATGTGCCATGAAATTCATAAAAAAATCTTGTGAATTTTGCGACACTTTATCTTTTATATTACCAAAAAGTTTTAAAAAAGACAGCTTGAAAAAATCATTTCCTCCATATTTTCATGTTGTTTTTGAAATTGATTTACCTGAAAAATCATTTTTAGTAGATGGTAAAGAATATCACGTAGAATGTATTTTTCAAATTTGGGAAAAGAAAACCTTTTGTCGAGAAGTTGTTGAAAAAGTCGAACCCATAAATTTTGCATTTGTTAATAAAATGGAAAATCCAGACATTTCATTTCGCCGAGTTGGTGTAAATGCAGGAACCATCGATAAAAATATTCATGAAAAAAATATTCAATCGCATTATTTTATTAAATTTACGAATGATAAAAGTATAGATGAAAATATACAAAAATGTTTGAACATAACTTATGAATTTAATAATACGGTGGGACCAAAATCAATTTCAAAACAAGAACTTATACGGAAATTGAATCCTTTATTATCATAATTTCTTGATTATTATTATTATTATTATTATTATTATTAACTGTCTCTTTCATTTTAACTTTTTTATTTCGGACCCGTTTGACCGATTCTATGATTGGTGTAATCACTATTCCTCGAATCAAAGATCCACATGTTTTTGAAATAAGAAATTTCGGATATTTTACCAATAGTTTATCAAAATTAGGGATGGAACATTGAACTCTTCGTTGATTCTTGGAGTCGACTTTGGGTGAAATATTAATTTGCATATTATATTTTTCTTGGATTTCTTTTTTTAATTTTTTGTAAGTATTTTTGATTTCATTACATGCATTTCCAAAAGGTATATTTTTTACAAATTGGACATAATTTTCTAACACATCTTTGGTAACACTACCAAATAAAATATCTTTGAATTCATCCGAATAATCAATTTCTAGTATTTCATTAATTTGTTTAGTATTATTTATTTGTTTATATTTGAGTAAGATCATGGTAATCTTATTATCTTCTACATCTCGGCTATAAAATCGTAAAATATCTCCACAATCGATCGTATTATTACCTGATGTTTTAATAGAAATATTTTCTTTGCTATCAAAACGATTTTTGCTGCAAGGAATGTCAAATTTTTCACAGTCGTTTATACAGGGAGGTAATAGAAATATTTTTTGGCGAATTTCGCTGTCCCAAAATAAACCGTGAGATTGACTTTGTGTAAAATTACTGGGATCTGACATTTTTTTAATCTTTTATTCGGAATTCTTTTTTATTCAATTTTTTATTTATTTTTTTATTTTTTATTTAAAGATAAATAAAGTATACAAGTAAAGTAAATGGCTTCCAGTATAATAACTATTTTCAACAACCATTTCACCGAATTTTTGGATGATATTCAAAATGTCTTTCCAGAAGATGTAGATATTAAAGCAGCCAAAAATTCAATTTACACGATCCGAAAAACAAATCCAAAATTGTTGATTAAAATATGGAAAAAGTATGTTGTTACTCCTTACCAAAAAGAAATAGCAGATGGAAACATACAGTTTTTTATTTCAAAAGATTATTCATCTGATCTTGTGAAAACGGATAATTCCAATCAGATTATGCAAGCCATTGATCGTTTACGAGAACCAATCAAATTAATGACACCTGAAAATCAAGCAAAAACCATGAAATATATACAAAATTTATCCAAATTGGCTTTGGCGGCTCCAAGCGATTAGCGAGTCCAAGCGATTAGCGAGTCTAAGCGACTAAAACTAAATAAAACAATAAAACAATAAAACAATAAAATAATAAATATATTTAAACAAGTAGAATTTAAATATATAATTTATATTCTTTTATAAAGAATGTCGAAAAAAGAATTTGAACTTCCAGAGGGTGTAAAAATGCCAGAAGAGTTTTATCGAATTATTGATGACTTTATATCGGATATTAAGATCACCTTTCCTGAATATGAAGGTCTTATTCAACGTTGGTGGAAACTAATTGATTTTTCGAATATTGAAGATGAAGCTGAACGAGAAAAATGTATTGCTAACGATAAGAAAAAACGATGTTATTTTGTATTTAAACATTGTATGAAAATCTTTCCCGAACGTTTTTTCGATATTTTATATAAAAACAATGACATTTACGAAGAAAATAGCGAAGTAAGCACCGAGTTTTTACCAGGAATTGTATTTAAACATCTTTGGTCCTGTGATATTAGTGATAAAACACGAGAAACCATTTGGAAATATTTACAATTAATTTTATTTTCCGTGATTGGATCTGTTCATAATACAAGTGAATTAGGTGATACCGCCAAATTATTTGAATCTATTAATGAAGACGAATTAAAAGCCAAGTTACAAGAAACAATGGAAGGAATCCAAAATTTATTTTCCAAGGCACAAGAAGGACAACAAGATGCAGAACAAGAAACAAATGCTGGACCAGCCCCTGATTTTCAAATGCCGTCCGCCGATGATATTCACAATCACATTCATGGAATGATGGAAGGTAAATTAGGGAAATTAGCGATGGAACTTGCCGAAGAAACCGCAGCAGAATTGAACCTAGATATGGATAATGTTACGAACGCCCAAGACGTTTTTCAAAAACTTTTTTCGAATCCAGGAAAACTAATGAATATGGTTCAAAATGTAGGAGGAAAAATCGACGAAAAAATCAAATCTGGGGAAATCAAAGAAAGTGAGCTTATTTCCGAAGGAATGGAAATGCTGAATCGTATGAAAGGAATGCCTGGAATGGAAAATATGAAAGAAATGTTTGCAAAAATGGGGATCCCAGGATTAGGTAAAAATGCAAAAATAAATACAGGTGCCATGGAAGCACAATTAAATAAGAATTTAAAAATGGCGCAAATGAAAGAACGTATGAAAGCAAATTTAGAAAAGAAGAAAACTGGAACTACAAATATGAAATCCACTGAACCTATAAATTCAGAACCAAAGATGAGTGATGAACAATTAATTTCCATTTTTAGCACGGGAGAAAAAGTGGAAAAAACACCGCGTATTATTAACGATAAGTCGAATAAAAAGAAAAATAAAAAGAAATAAATATTTATTTATGTATTTTATAAAATATTAGTATAATTTATAAACTATGACTTCGAAGAATACCGCGTATGGAATGGGTTCGTTAGAAAATAACGTCACTGGTAAAAATGACACTGCGATTGGATATGAGACATTGTATAATAATATTAGTGGAGAAAATAATACCGCATTAGGAACAGGAACATTGTTTTATAATGTCGGACCACAAAATAGTGAAATTGATCCAAATGGAAAAAATAATACTGGTTTAGGAGCTGTTTCATTATATTCGAATACTACAGGATATCAGAACACAGGTGTAGGAGTAGCTTCTTTATATTCAAATACATACGGTAATAATAACACTTCTTTAGGAACAATTTCATTATATTCAAATACAACTGGAAATCAAAATACAGCTTTAGGAACTGCGACGTTATATTCAAATACCACTGGTGATAATAATGTGGCTGTTGGGTTTAATACGTTGAATTCTAATAGTACTGGAAATAAAAACACAGGTTTAGGAACTGCTACGTTATATTTAAATAGTGTTGGTTCTGAAAATACTGCAGTAGGTTCTTCTGCGTTAGAATCCAATACCACTGGTTCTGAAAATACAGCGGTTGGATCAAATGCTTTATATTCCAATACCACGGGTTATGATAATACAAGTGTAGGATCATATTCTTTATATTCAAATATAGATGGTTATGATAACACAAGTGTAGGAAATTCTTCATTATATTCCAATAGCACTGGTCATGACAACACTGCTTTAGGATCGTCTTCATTAAACATGAATACTACTGGTTACGGGAACACTGCGGTAGGATCTTCTTCTTTAAATATGAATACCACTGGTCGAGGTAATACATGTGTTGGAACCTCTTCTTTATATTCCAATAGCACTGGTTATGATAACACAGCAATAGGGTCATTTTCTTTAAATAAAAATAAAACAGGTAACGGTAACACGGGGTTAGGTTTTAATACATTATATTCAAATACAACAGGTAATGATAATACAAGTGCAGGAACTGGTTCATTATATTCAAATACAACTGGGTATAATAATTCGGCATTTGGAAGAGAGGCTTTAAAAGAAAATGTAGATGGTCATGATAATTCTGCCTTAGGATTTAATGCATTATATTCCAACACAACAGGAACACATAATACAGCACTAGGATCAGGTGCTTTAAAAACAAATTCAACTGGTTATGACAATACTGCAGTCGGTTTCAATGCATTAAAATTGAATAGCACTGGTTATGGGAATGTAGGAGTAGGATTAACATCTTTGGAAAACAATTCTACAGGTTATAACAACGTCGGTCTAGGGGTAGCTTCATTAAGTAATAATGAAAGTGGTTCTAACAATACATCGATCGGCACAGGTTCTATGGTTCAAAATGTAGATGGGGACTATAATACAGCATTAGGAGTTATTGCATTAGGAAATAATATTTCTGGAATAAATAATACTGCAATCGGAACTCTTTCTTTGACAAACAGCACTACAAGTAACAATACTGCGGTGGGTTATTATTCACTTGCTAGTCAAACAACTGGTGAAAATAATACTGCATTAGGATCTAGTGCGTTAGCAAATAATATAGATGGTAAACATAATGTTGCCGTTGGGACAAATTCTTTACTTTTAAGTAGAACTGATGATAATGTAGCAGTTGGTTCAAATACCTTAATGTCAAATACTCTAGGATTTCAAAATGTAGCCATTGGCTCAAATTCTTTGGAATCGAATATTGGTGCAAGTTCAAGTGTTGATCTTGGTATAACAAATTCACCAGGAAGTAATAATACTGCCATTGGTTATAACTCGTTGACTTCAAATACTTATGGACAAAATAACATAGCCATTGGTTACAATGCATTACAAGCAAATATTGGAGATCCAACTGTAAATTTAGACCCTAATTCAGGAACACCTTATATCTTAGGAACAAATAACACTGCAGTTGGTGTTTCTTCCATGGAATCAAATACAGATGGTTATGATAATACATCATTAGGATACAGATCATTAAGACTCAATACAACGGGTTCCAATAATACTGCTGTTGGATTTTTATCTCTTGAAAATAATTCTAGTGGAACAAATAATGTTGCTGTAGGGTTAGCGGCGTTAAGTAATAATGAAACTGGCATTTTTAACACAGCACTAGGAACTGCATGTATGGTTCAAAATAAAAATGGTGTATTAAATTCAGCTCTAGGATTTGAAGCATTAGGAAATAATGTATCTGGTAATTTTAATACCGCCATAGGAGGTTTTTCTTTGTCAAACAGCACAACTGACAACAATACCGCAGTAGGTTTTAATTCGCTCGCTAGCCAAGTAGATGGACAAAGTAATACAGGTTTAGGTTCAAATGTATTAGCAACTAATGCATCAGGTAGTAATAATGTTGCCGTCGGGACAAACTCGTTACTTTCAAGCATAACTAGTGACAACACGGCAATAGGTTCGAATGCTTTAGTTAACCAAACAACTGGTGAATTCAATACTGGATTAGGTTCGAATGTATTAGTTTCTAATCAAATTGGTTCAAATAATGTGGGTGTTGGTGCTTATGCGTTATATTTAAATACGGGTTCTGCTCCGACAAGTGACTCAGTTGTTCCTTCAATCAATTCTAACGAGTTATCAACTACCGCACATGTATTAGCAGAAATGGCTTATGTATCTGAAAGAAATATTTCTCCAAAAATTGATAATTCTATTCCTCTTCCACCTATTAATATTATAAATCCTCCTCCAGGAACAAATAACACAGCAGTTGGAACTTCTTCTTTATTCTTTAATACAAGCTTTAATAATGTAGGAATAGGTTCTTTTTCTTTGTTTTCAAATCGTGTGGGAGTTAATAATACTGGAATCGGTGCTTATACATTACAAAATAATACATCCGATAATAATGTTGCCGTTGGCACTGGTTCATTATATGCTAACACAACTGGAACACAAAACATTGCGGTTGGATTAGGTGCTCTTTTTAAAAATACTACAGGGGATAATAATACCGGAACCGGTTTTGGAGCTTTATTTAATAACACCGAAGGATTTTTTAATACAGCAGATGGTTATGGTGCCTTAAATCAAAATATTACTGGAACATATAATACTGCACTTGGTCTAAATGCATCTTATTACGACACTACAGATTCCTATAATACTTCAGTTGGTTCTTATGCATTTTATAAAAATGATAGCTCTAATGGCACTAGTAACTACAATACCGTGATTGGTTATAATAGTGGTGTTTTTCCTTCAGGAACTAGTAATCCTGATTCAGGTATTCCAACAAGTCTAGTAAATTGTTCTTTACTTGGTGCCAACGCTTCTCCATCCTCAGCGACAGCTCAAAACGAAATTACTTTAGGTGACGATCAAATTACAACATTACGATGTTCTGCTGGTTTAAATCTATTAACAATTTCTGATGCTCGTGAAAAAACGGAAATACAAGAACTTCCTCTTGGGTTAGATTTTGTCAATGAGTTAAAACCAGTAAAATTCCAATGGAAAACAAGAAAAGGTTCTTCGAAAGATGGATCTTGGGAAGCTGGATTTATTGCACAGGATTTACAAGCTTTACAAGAAGAAACCAATAACGAATGGTTAAAATTAGTGTTAAATAGTAATCCAGACCTTTTAGAAGCAAGTCCTCTTAAATTATTTCCAATCTTAGTCAAATCTATTCAAGATCTAAGTGTGCAAGTAGATTTATTAAAAGCTCAAGTCAAATTTTTATCCGAATCAAAGTAAAAGAAAAAATAAGTTATATATTATTATATATAATGACAACTCCATTTTGGTCCAATGATCCAACGATATTATTTAATAGTAATGATTTTCAACAATTATGGCCCACACCTTCCATGATTTTCGAAGAAAAGTTGAACGCAATTACTCGAATGATCCTTGTCTTATCTATTTTAGGATTCGTTTTCACTAGAAATATCAACTATCTTATGTTTGGTATCATTACTTTAGCTCTCCTATTTTTAATTTATAGAATCCGAAAACAACAGATTATTAATGAAGGATTTACGACAAATCAACAAATTCAAGTGATTCCAAATTCTCATAAAAAGAATAAAAATAACAATATCAATAAAGAAATTGTGAATCCAGTAACTTTAGAAACAGTTTTACAAAGCGAATATTATCCAACTTCCAAAAAGAATCCAATGGGAAATGTATTATTAACAGACATTATGGATAGTCCAGATCGTAAAGCAGCTGCACCATCTTTCAATGTAGACGTTTCAGAAGATATTCGAAGAACTGCCAAAAAAACCGTGCAACATTTAAATCCAGGAATTAAAAATACCAACAAACAGCTTTTTGGAGACCTTTACGATAATTTTGAATTTGATTGGTGTATGTGGAATTTTTATCCTACTGCGAATACAAGAGTTACAAATGATCAAGGTGCTTATGGACAATATTTATATGGAAATATGCCTTCCGCCAAAGATGGAAATGCTTTCGCTTTGGTTCAAGACAATTTACGATATATTCTTATTTAATTAAAAAAAGAAACAAGAGAAAGAAAGATAAAGAGAAAAAAAAAGAAAAAGAATTTAAAAAAACGTATTATAGCACTTTTTTTTAAATGTATAATATATAATATCATGGCACATGTTTCCAATTATACTTTTGATAATATGTCAAGAATCGGTAATGACGGATGTTGTGTAGATCAAAATAATATTCAAAACGCACAATCCGCGAATTATTTACTTCAAAATTATTTTGCCAAAGATTGCACCATGAAAAATGTAAAAGCTTTAGCCACTTCTCAACCAGGTATTAATTATTCTGGAGGATATGGTCTAGGTGCAGGTGGTTGCAATGTAGAACAAAGTTCTAGATTATTGTTAGGTGGTATTCAGACACATCCTCGTTGTCACATTGATTTATTTCAACGCCCATTTGCCACAGTTCCTTTTTTAGGAAGAGGTTCCGTAGATCCTATTTTAGAATCTCAAATTCAACAAGGTGAATCGATTACCAATAAAAGAACGGTTACGAAATTAATGGAACAAAGTCATTTAAAATATCGCACCGTTCCTCTGATTCCAGAAGTAAAACAAAATATTCAAAATCCAGCGAATTTAGTGGAAGGAGTAGCCCATGAAGGTTGGGTTCGAGGAGGTGTTCCAAGTAGAGAACTAACAAAAGATAAGAATTATTATACCACTCATACTGCAAATCAATATGTTTAAATTATATATCATGTTCAAATAATTCATTGTTGTAAATATAATAAAATTCTTTTACTTGAAATCCATTAAAATGTGAGCTCGATGAAATCGTATAAGCACCAAAGTTTTCAATATAGATATAATCACCGCAATTCATTTCAGGTAATAAAATAGTTTCTTTTCCTGTAATTATATCATAACTATCGCACGTGGGACCAAAGATCATGGATGGATATTCTAATTCTACTTCCAATTCATTTTCCTTGTGATTTTTAAATAAATTAAATTTTATTTTGGCATGATCTGTTAAAATACAATTAAAAGATCCATAAATACCATCATTTAGGTAATATTTTATTCGTTTTTCTTCTCGTTTTCGTTCTTCCACTTTTTTATTGATAATATTACACACTAAGGTGTGAGTATTTTGTGCAAAATAACGCCCTGGTTCCGCAATAAAATGAATACTTTGATTTTGTATTTCTTCGAAAAATAATTCTTGAATGCTTTCATTAATTGTTTCCGCATATTTCAAAAAAGGAAATTCCATACTATCTTCCGCCCAAAACCCGCCACCAATATCAATGATTTTAATAATAATTTCGTATTTTTTAGCTAAACTAGAGAACTTTTTACAATTTATGAATGCATTTTTATAAGCCAATGGATTCGAACAACCACTTCCTACGTGAAAACTTAATCCATAAATAGGAAAACCAAGTTGTTTTGATAGTTGAAACATTTTTTCCACTTTATCTAGAGGACAACCAAACTTTATATTAAAGGAAGTCACACTTGGTGTATCATTCACGGCTAGTCGAAGTATTGGTTTTGCGTCACTGTGATATTTATGCATTTTATGAAATTCTTCTTCGGAATCAAAGGTCATCCATGAAATATTATGTGTTTTTGCATAATGTATATCCGAAATAAATTTACAAGGATTGGCAAAAATAATATCTGGTTTTTCTCGATTTGTTAGATTCATAATCAGTTCCATTTCGGATTGAGATGCGCAATCAAAATTACAACCAAGATCGTAGAGAACTTGTAATAATATAGGATTTGGATTACATTTAACCGCATAAAATGGTTTTATGGAAGGAAGATAAGTGATCCATTTTTTATAAGATTCGATTACATTGTCAACATTCACAATAAAAAATGGTTGATCAATGCATTCTATTTCTAGCTTTTTTGAATGAATAATTTCTGATATAAATACATTATGATTTTTCGGGATTTCATATTGAAAAACATCATTCATACAATATAGTAAATAAAATAATAAATTATAATAATTATAATATAAATAATTCACTACTATCATTATTTAATACAAGACTATGGATAAAAGCAAAAATGTAAATGTAAATAACACTATTTACAATAGTTCCTTTATTGTTAAATACAAACAAATTGAAGAAGAACTTTTACAAAACTTTTCTCCTACAGAAGAATATTCAAAAGAAGATATTTTAGATATTTGTGAAAAATTGTATCAACATGAACTTTTATCTGTTTTTGAAGTAGATAGTATTGATGATCCTAAAATATCGGAAAATATTTTAAAAATTTGGATGTTGTTGAAAGAAAACAAAGAATTTACAGAAACCCTTGAAAATGTCGTTTTTAAAAAAATACATGGTTTTTTATCCGATGATATGGTATTTACTAGTTTATTTAATTATGATTACTTTTTTATTTTGCATCCATGTATTTGCGAGGTCTTGGAAAAAGGTTCCATTGAAAAAAATACCATGGAACAATTGAAAAATAGGATCGAAAAATAAGAAAAAAGAAATATTATAAAAAAGTTAAATTAATATTTTATAATATTTTATAATAATAAAATGGCTTCTACCCGTAATAAAAATACGCCTGGAAATTATTGTTTAGAACAAAAAGAATATGCTCATTCGAGACAGTATACGACATATATCAATTCTGCTTACGGTTATGCTTATGATACACGATTGCCAGGCAACGGACTAAACCCTGCACAAATCCCATCAGATAAATTATCGCAAAATGCAACTCAAATCGAATCTTTTTTATTTGGAATTAATTCTACGAATTTAGTGAACCCTGAAGGTCCTTTAACCCCTGAATTAAATTGTTTGCCATCTGCAAACGTCTTTGAAACACGTCCTGTTTATATGCCAGAACCATTGGTTGTAGAAAAAAAACAACGACCGTTATTTTAATTTTTTAATTTAAGTTAAAATTCATATTTAAAAAGAGTGGATTATAATATTATTATGATTCGCCTTCATTTGCCAGCTATTCCACACACGGTAACCAATGATTTATTCAGTCATTGCGCATTTACTGGAAAAGTGTTACGTTTTGGACCTATGATGTGTAGTCGCGAAGGATTCGAAGTCTATCACTATGGTGTAGAAGGTTCTACTCCAAATGCAACGAAAGATATTAACCTATTTACAAAAGCAGAATGGGACGATTATCGAATTCGATCCTATAAAATGCTTCACAATGAATTATCTGTTGAAGAAATTGTCAAAAAATTAAATGATGAAAAGAATTTTATTGGAGATTTAGCAAATTATGGAACGCCATTATACCAAGAATTTAATGCAAGATTAAAAGTCGCATTAAAGGAAAACTACCGTAGCACAGCTACTGATATTGTTTGTTTACCATTTGGCTATTCGAATGAAAGCGCCATTAATGATTTAAATGTAATTTCCGTAGAAACTGGAATTGGTTATCCAGATTCTTATAAATCATATCGTATTTTTGAATCTTATGCATGGTTGCATCGAAATTTGGAAAAAGATAAAAGTGGTGTTCAACATTACTGGTTTGTTGTTCCAAACTACTACAATGTTTTGGAATGGCCGCTTAATTTAACGCCCAAAAGACAAATTGGATTTTTTGGTCGTATTACCCATATTAAAGGTATGAATATTGTGGTTGCCGTTGCAAAATGTTTTCCTGATTTAGATTTCATTATCTGTGGGCAAGGTGATCCTGAACCTTATTTAAAAGAATCGCCTAATATTATTTACAAATCCCCACTTCACGGTGCGGATCGTGGCACATTTTTAAATGACTTAACTGCGCTTCTGGTTCCTAGTTATTATGTAGAACCATTTTGTGGAGTCAATGTGGAAGCACAATTATGCGGCACTCCAGTGATTACGAATGATTTTGGTGCGTTTACCGAAACGATTGAACCTTTTAAAACTGGACTCCTATGTCATACTTTGGCGGATTTTTGCAAAGGTATTCAAATGGCATTAGATGGTAAATTTGATCGACAATATATTCGAGAACGTGCAACCAAATTATATGATATGTATAATGTTGCCAAACAATATGAATATACGTTTAAAAGTATTTTAGACATAAGTAATGGAAAAAATGGTTGGTATTCGCCAGATTCGTATATTGATTTGTTAGATAAAAGCGAATATCCTAGTTCTTAAAAAATACATATTATAAATAATATTTTTATAATATATATACAAATGCCGAATGTGGGTGAAGTTGAATATAGTCAAGTAAAACCACCTCCTCAAACTTGTCCAATATGTTTGGATCCAGTAGATGCAGATGACCTAACCGAAGAACGTGTTCCTAATTGCGTAACATGTAAAAACTCGCATTTTTTACATAGAAAATGTTATAGCCAAATGATTAATACCAAATGTCCTATATGTCGTGAAGATGTTAAATATAATTGCAGTTCTTATCATGGATATATTAAACCAAATCGAAAAGGTGGAAAAAAACGAAGTAAAAAAAATAAGAGATCTAATAAAAGTAAAAAAAATAAATCCAAGAGATCTAAGAGAAGCAAAAGAAGTTAAAGAATCTAATTTAATATTCTGGATTATGTTTTTTAAATAAACATCCCTGTGAGATAATACATTTTACATCATTTGTTACTACACTAGGATTTTGATAATCGCAGTTTTGTAACCAAATTTTAATAATACAAAAATTCTTTTTAGGTGAAATTGTAATGCCCGTTACACTATTTACGAAACCTTGATTCGAACTAATGGTTTCTCCAACAAGAACATAAGTAAGTTCTTTCCATACGTCATAAACATTTTTGTTGGATATTTTATAAGAGAAACATCCACCATTTCTATTTTTTGGATCTTCCCAAATAGGCGTAATCCCATCACACATAACAAATAACATACAATTTTTCACTAATATTTCAGGAAGCGTTTCACAAATTGCAATGGTTTCTTCGACTGTGCTAAATGTATAAATCGGTTTGTAACTATTTAGTGTCCAATCGGTATCATGAGGCAAATGCGCCCATAATTTCCATTTTTTATTTAATAAACGATATTTTTCAATATCCGTGGATTCTGTTATATTTGCAATATCATTCATAGGAATATCTGATTGCGAAATAAGCATCCGTATTATAGCTACTCAATTTTTTTTTATATTATTTTATTAATAATATAAAATATTCTTATTCTATTTTTACTATTCTATTTGTTTCTTAATCCACTTTTTTATTTTTTTCATTTACAATTTCATAACTATCTTTATAAATAATAATAGTATCACTTGGATTTAATATTTGTATATTGATATCTTGATCACACAATGTTAAATTATAATCAGAAATATCTGTATTTTGTTTAATAATGTGTTTCCAATAATAATTTACGAAATTTTTATCTATTTTATTATTGACAATGTAATAATTGTAATAGTCATTTTCTAATTCGATTAAATATTCATTCGACTCATGATTCAGTAAAACGGAAATAAATCGAATATTTGATAATTCATATTGTAAATTATTTGGAAAGTTTTCATAACAAATTTTATTGATTTGTTTGTTATCTTTTAATTGCGAATAATCGGAGTAAATAATAAAATTATATTCATTGGGAATTGTATTTTTTATTTCTTTCAGTGATTTTTCAGCCGATATAAATGATTTTAATAAATCTTCCGAGCTAATGCATTTTTTAATAAGTAAGTTATTGGATTTATAAAACTCTATGGAATAAATAATATTTTGTTTTGTAATAATATTGTATTTTTGTAACACACTTGAAACACTTCTCGAAAATAAACATATATATGGAAATAATCTTTTATTTATTTTTGTTATAAAAATTTGAATTTTGCTGAATGTATAAATGATATTATATAATAGATCTGTATAATGATAACTATTTTTAAAGGATAATAACCGAGAATAAATATTGTTTATAAATTTTACAATCATATAATTATTTTTTTACTTTTTCTTTAAGTTCTTTTTTATCTATTTAACTTTGATATTGAGGATCTGAAGAAAACAAATAAGGACGATTCAATGTATTATTATTTGTATTATCATCGTTATTATCATCATTTGAATCATCTGAGGTTAATGTAATGTGTTTTATCGTAGTATTGTTATTGCTATCAGGATCATAATAATCATCATTGATAACATCGTTATTATTACTGTTATCATTGTTGTTAGAGGTTGAAAAAATAAGATTACCACCTTGGTTTGAATTTTCATTATCACAATTTATGTTTAATTTTCCAGTTGCAATATCTAGTCCAAAAACGTATAATAATATGGTAACAATCACAGTCATAAAAATAAAAGGAATGAAAACGATTATCCATGAAACGATTCCCATTCCTCCTTTACATAGTCCATCTAGTAAAATAGTAATTAAAATAGATACGATAAACTTTAAAAATGCGGTGTTGTATAAGCCTTTAATTGTATCGATGATAATTTGCGTTAATGAAAATACAACATAAATAAGTGCAGGTGCGCATATTTTACTCATTTTTACTTATATTATATTACGAAAAAATTGGTTCACCATCTTTAATTATTCCAACTTTTTTACCAGGTTCTCCATTTTCGTCGATTTCATATAAAATACCATTTTCTTCGTTGTTTGTAAAATAGGTATCATCATCAATTTCGATCTCAAAAACTTCTTCGTCTTCGTCTTCTTCTACCACTTTGCTTATGACTGATTCTTGTTTATCTACTTTGGCTACTTCTTCTTCCTCTTGCTCCGCTTCGCTTATGTCTTCCTCTTGCTCTTCCTCTTCTTCTTCTTCTTGCTCTTCTTCTTCTTGCTCTTCGTCTTCTTCGTCTTCTTCGTCTTGCTCTTCCTCATCTTCTTCATCTTCTTCATCTTCCTCCTCTTGCTCCTCTCCGTTAACTTCCCCTTCTTCCTTAAGATCCAATTTTCCTAAACGATTAATTATTTCTAAATCAAGCAAATCATTGGTATTACTATTTTCTAATTCTGTAATTTTTAATTGAATATTTGGTTCTACATTACTAATAATTGGTCGACTACTCAACATTGCTTTTATTTCTTGTAATTCAGTTTTTAAGTCGATTACCATATTTTTGACATTATTAATTTTCTCATCAGAAACAGCATCATTGGTTATTTTTGTTTCATATTCACCAATTATTTTTTTAACAATGGGTAAATTTAGAATACCTTCTGAAGTTTCTTTCACCAATTCTTTGTTTTTTTTATTCCAATTATTTAATTCGATCTTTAATAAAAAGGTTACTTGTTCAATAATCATTTGTATATCAGAATCGTTCATAGACATCTAGTAGCTAGCTAGTATACTATAATACAATTCGTTTAATATGATTTAAAATATAATTTATTTATAATAATATGAGTAAGATAGAGACGAAAGATATCCAGTTAATTTTGAACCAAACAACTTATACTTTAGATGAAGCGTGTATAAAATTACAAAAACATGATGGAAATCCTATTTTAGTAATCAAAGAATATATGGGATTATTAAAGGAAAATCAACCAAAATCAGAAAAAACTCAAAAAATTAAATCGGTTAACCAAGAAATTTATAAACAAATACGACATGAAATGGATACAAGTATGCGCAATTACAATAATAAACATCCAGTAGATATTGATCATGTCATTGAAAATTTTCAAGAATCGGAAAAAAGAATAAATGATAAATAATAAATTATTAATTATTTATAAAATATAATACATTTATTGTAATATATTTTATTTATTACATTATGCATTTGTAATGCCAAATTTTTCATTTAAAATAGTTGTCTTATTTTGTGTTTTACGCTGCACCTTCTTTTTGATTTGATAATTATTCGATGGAATTATTTTATTATTTAAAATAAAATCGTCATTGTCCTCGTGTAATTCGGGAAGAATACGTGTTAACGGTTTATCTACAATTAAAAACAATCTTTCATTTTTGAATAAAGAACGATATTCTTGGATCGAGAGATTTCCATAATATTTATCTAACATATAATATGGATTTGGTGCTGGTTTAATATTTTTACTATAATTATATACTTTGCCATATAAATGATTAATTAAATGATATCTTTCAAATTTCGTAGAACTATCTATGTTTTCTTCCATTAAATGTGCTACGGCACATTCAGGACTACAAAAACATCCATATACATGGTAAGAATTTTTTATAAAATGTTTGGGTATATAGATCGTTGGATTATCAAATTCATAAGTGCACCAAAAACATGCTGATTTTTTATCATTTACATTATTAATATGTAAGTTATGTTCTAATTGTTTTATTTTTTTCCATAATTCTTTACTATCATTTTCTTTCGTATCGTAATCATAATCAGTGTCATCGTTTTCATTTTCATGTTCATCTTTTATTATATTATAATTTGTTGGCTCATTCGAAATAATGTTGTAAAATAATTCTGTTTTATTTGAAAAATTATAAGATTCAATATTATTTATATTTGTATTATTAATTACATCTTTCAAAGAACATTTTAAATGCAATATAATATTCGGTTTTACATTGGTTGAATTGTTGTTAGATGAAACTTGTTGGATAATTTTACCTCCTTTTGGTTTTCTACCTCTTTTTTTGGAGGGAGGCTTATTTAATTCTTCTCCTTCCCCTTCTCCTTCTAATTGGGGAATTAAAATAATATTTTCTTCAATTTCATCAGAAATGTCATTTATTATTTCTTGTTTATTTTCGATTTCATTAATTTGAATGTAAACATTTGGTTCTACTTCTTCTTGTTGAGATTGTGTTTGTCCTGCTATTTGTGTTTGTCCTACTATTTGAGTTTGCACTTTATCTGCTTTATCTTTCTCAATTTGTAATAATTCTTTTTTTGACTTTCTTCCTCTCTTGGGCTTTATAATTTCACTCATTTTATATTATAATAAGCAATTGATTTAAATTGTTTTTATAAATATATAAAGGGTAAAAATCAAAAAGGTAAAAATGAAAAAAAGTAAAAAGAAAGAATAACATAAATATAGTGTTTTATAAAGTAGAAGTTATATTTTTCTGTTAGAACTCGTAACATGATCTACAAACTGGAATATAATTATCTGATCCAATAATTGTTTGCTCTTTTTCTTTACTGATTCTCTTTGAAAATATTCCAGGTGTTCCATTTTTACATAGACTACATAATGATGTTAATTTATGCACTTGGTCGCATAAAGGAATAAGGTCTAATATTTGACCGAATTTTTTTCTTTCAAAGTCACCATCTAATCCACAAACATAAATGGTCTTCTTTTCTTTTAACCATTTTTCTACAACACATGAATATAAATCATCGAAAAATTGACCTTCATTAATAAGGATTACTTGAGCTAATTTTACTTCTTCGTTTTCTAGAATGCTTGTAAGATTTGGTGTTTGAATACAAGGAATCATTACTTTATCATGACTAGATAATAAATGATCATGGTATCTTGTATCGATTGAATGATTAATAACAATGCTAGAAATATTACAAAATTTACATTTTTTATAGATTTCAATTAAACGCGACGTTTTTCCCGAAAACATAGGTCCCATAATAAGTTCCAAGTAGCCTGAATTTGATTGTGGTTGTGTTTGCATTATTTATATTTACATTGTATTCGCAATAATCTTTTAATTCAATTTTTATTTATAATAATTTTATTTATATAAACATAAAATAATAATATATATATATATCATGTTGGTGAATTATGCCATTATTCTTTTACTTGTATTTCATGAGTTACCTTTTTTTTTAAATAAAAATGTTACTACTTCATGTGAAGAAAAAAAAGGTCTTCCATTTAATTTTGAAAAAAAAGACTTGTCATTACACATTTTGCCTTTTATATAAATTTTATTACTGTTGTTTTAGAAAAAGAATTATTTTAAAAAAGAACTATTTAAATAGATAGACAATAGAATAATAAAATGAATTTAAATAATTCAATCCCATGGGTCGAAAAATATCGTCCAATCCATTTTGAAGACATTGTCTTGGATCCATTAAATAAAAAAATACTTCAAAATATTATTCAACAATCTTTTTTTCCAAATTTATTATTATATGGTCCCCCAGGAACCGGAAAAACGACGACGATTATAAATTTGGTCAATAGTTATCAAGAAGTATTGAAACAAAAAAATAAAGGGTTAATGATCCATTTAAATGCTTCTGATGAAAGAGGAATTGATATTATTCGAAATCAGATTAATCAATTTGTAAATTCAAAAGCTTTATTCAATCAAGGAATGAAATTTGTCATCTTAGATGAAGTCGATTATATGACAAAAAATGCACAACAAGCATTGAAATCATTAATTCAAAATTATTCAAACAATGTTCGATTTTGTCTTATTTGTAACTACATTAGTCGAATCGATGAAGGATTGCAAAACGAATTTATAAAACTCCGTTTCAATCAATTGCCAGAAAAAGAAATTATTTCTTTCTTGGAAAAAATTGTTTCCGAAGAAAAATTGAATTTGGATAAAAATTCAGTATCTTTAGTGCAGCAATTATATAAATCAGATATACGAAGTATGATTAATTTTATTCAATCGAATCAACATATTGATTCCTCTCATATTCAAATTATTCAAGAAAATATATGGGAAAAATTATTTCATGACATTGAAAACAAAACATCACTGAAACAACTAGAAAATATAATTTATAAAATTAGCATTCAATATAATATCAATAAAAAAAATATAATTAAAGATTTTTTAAATTATATTATTCGAAAAAAACAACATCTTATAACTAGTAAATTATTAAATTTTATAGAAAATATTATGCATTTTGAAGATTGTAATCATTCACATTTTGTAAATTATACGTTGACAAATTTACTTTCGTTGATTCCTAAAGATTGATAAGCTTTTATTCTTTTTTCAAGATTCAATAAAAATACGTTTGGGGGAGAACTTTTGGAAGGATCGAAAAAATGATTATGTAAACTATAATCTATTTGCAACTTTTTTGACGGTGAATCAGGTGTTTTTATGGGTATACAAATTGGTTTACTCACTATATTTTTATTATTTTTATTTTTTATATTTAAATAATGGTTTTGTTCCATTTATATTATAATAATAAAATAAATAATTGAAATAAAATAATTTAAAGAATTTAAAGATATGAAAGAGATATATTTAATGGATTATAATATGATCGATGAAGAATGGGAAAATTTTATGTTAAAACATGATAAAGTTTCAGACGATAATGAGTCTGACGAACCTAAACAAGATATTGCGACAGGATTTGAAGGAGAAGTGCCAGAAGCCACCGATATCTACATTTCAACAAAATCTAAAATTGCTTATTTAACAGAACCTGTTGATCTAAAAATATTTTGGGATATTCCAGTAATACCTTATGGAAATCCTTCAAACGGTGTAATTAAAAAACAGATTAAAATTAACTCGACGTGTCAGGAGGAATTAAATTTAATCAAAGAAAAAATATCCAAAGAGTTGTATTTTGACGAACAAATTATGACAAGTATTAATAATCCAGCAGGACGTATTAAATTTAAAGATATTCGTAAAATAACGGTAGGCATTTCAAAGAAAGATATTATGAGTTATCGTAGTAAAAAGAAGCAAGCATTTTATAATTGTTTTGTCATGATTTTACGTATAAAAATTCAGGATATTTTTAAAGAATTTCATATTAAAGTATTTAATACTGGAAAACTGGAAATACCTGGAGTTCAAAATGATGAAATTTTCGAAACCGTTCTTGTGCACATTGTAAATACATTGCAACCTCTTGTGGATGGAAAAGTTTCCTATAAAAAAACGAGTGATACGGTTCTTATTAACTCTAATTTTAATTGTGGATTCTTTATTAATCGTGAAGTTTTGTATGAACTTTTAAAATATAAATATCATATTCAGGCAATTTATGATCCATGTTCTTATCCTGGGATACAATGTAAGTTCTATTATAATAAAGATACTGTGGAACAACAAGGAATACAAATTTCTCAAGAAAATAAAGATAAATACAAAAACATTGTAGAAGTTTCTTTTATGATTTTTAGAACGGGTAGTGTATTGATTGTTGGAATGTGTGAAGAAGAAGTATTAATGGTAATTTACAAATATTTAAAAGAAATATTAAAGACTGAATTCAAAGGTATATGTCAAAAAATAATCACCAATGAACTTTTATTGAGTAAAAATAAAAATAAAAAAATTCGTAAAAAGATAATCAATGTTACTCCTATCCATTAAAAATTTGATCCATTAAAAATTTGATTCATTAAAATACTATTATCTTTACTATTACAATCTTCAAAATCTATTTTATCAATTAATTCAATCTTAAATTTTGAATGATTTGTCATTTTTTTTGCAACTATTTTTTCAATGAATAATTTACTCAAAGAAAATAATTGTTCAATGCTAATATTTTTGTTCGTAATGTGATTGATAAATTCATCATAACAATATAATTTATCTTTACATAATATATTATTATTTACGGTTTCACTATATGTTTTTAATTTTTTAGAAAATTCGTGAATGTAATCTATTTTATTTTCATAAGTAAAATGAATATTGTTAATACAAAACATGATAATATTTTTATAACTAAGTAAATAGTTATTTATACTATCAAAAGTTTCGTTTTCCTCTTTTTGATTTAACTTGTTTATTTTTTTATAATCATAAACAATTTCATAAATTGTTTTTTTATATACAAACATACAAGCCTCTCTTGAACTTAATTGTAAAAATGTATTTTGATCATTCGATATTTGCTCAATGAATTCGACAAAAAAGTAAAATGCTTTCTGACTATGATAATAGGTAAGATCTATGTTTTTTGTATAAAAAAGTATGAATTTAAAAACACTGGTAATCGTATCTAAACCTCGAATAAAAATATATTTATAATAGTTGGTCTTTTTTATATATATTTTTTCAGAAATTAAAATCATATAGTCATTCACTAACAAAATATATTTTTCGAGAACTTCGTTGATGGAATTATTTAACATTTTGTTATAATTGTCTGCATAAGAAAGAGAATAAGGGATTTTTGTTTCGGGTGATGCAATATTTTTAATCTTCATGTTATATATTTTTATATTATTTTATATAATTATTAGAATACTTTTATTATATAACAATTTAAAGACTTTAAATTTAAATTAATATAAATGTCAGAACAAAAACCTTCACTAGCGACGAGTCCTGCGACTACTACTACTACTACGGCGAGCAATCTTAGTTATAAACTTCCTTGTGATGTCACATTACAACATGTAAGCAAATTAGCAATTGTAGAAGATAAGCCAATTATGTTAGATTATTGGACTGCATCTCTTGATAAAAAAGCACTTATTGGTGTAAGAGAAACTGGAGAAAAATTATTAGTAAAAAGTGAAGAAGAATATACCAGTCCCATTTCAAAATTTTATAAAAGCGCAAGTGATTATATTATTATTACTGAAAATTCCATTTATGTCGTATCGGATCAAATTCCTACGAGAAAAATTGCCTAGAATCCACCTTTAGGAAAGGTGGAGCCAAAATAGGCTTTCATAACGAAATGAAAAAAGTATAGCAAAACCTTTGCTCTACTTTTTTAAAAGTAGATTTAAAAGTAGATTTAAAAATAGAATTAAATTTTTTTGCTATACTTTTTTCTAAAAAGTATATAGATGCCTAGAGGTGGAAATTTTTACTATGGAAAAGGAGGATTCGCGTATAAGAAAAATACTGGTGTAGGTGTTAGACGTAATCAGCCCATCGGTCTCATTACAGGAGTTCCAGCGGATGTAAATACCAAATTCGTTTATGGATCAGGTGTAGGAGGTTTAAATACTTCCGTTCGCCGTGCGCAAATGCGTTACGCAACCGTTTGCACGCCAGAACAACCATGTGGTCCTTTTTTAAGTAGATTAGGAATTCATCCAAGAAATAATGGTCAGTTTAGTGCTTTTTTTTAAACTTTACTTGTTTATTATTTTATTTTATATTATCTAATTCTATAATATAAAATGGGAAACGGATCAGGTCCAGGACACTTAAATTCGCGTATTTATACTAACAGTTGGTCTTACAAAGTTCAGCGTCAATTTTACAATGAATACAGAAAAGAACAAGGAGATTCTTTTTACGGTTTATCCAAACCTCAATACCAATCAACTATTTATTATACATTATCTAACAACGGGCCAGGGGCAGGCGCAAGAGCGCGCCGTTTTGGATCTTATGGACAAACAAATTTTAACAATACTGCTTTTAAGCTATATTAAAATATTATTTTATATAAAATGTCGAAAATGGTTCGTCGAAGCATGTATAATTATGAGTCAAAGACTTTAGGCAATTTTAAAATTAATGAAAAAATATCCATGTTACCTTTACATCCGATCCAAGCTCCTTGTTCTAATCCAGAACCACCCTTAGAAACAAAAGACTATTATCATAGTTCGCCAAAATACGGTGCGTCTCGCTATACTTCTTCTCTTGTTGCTGGAAAAATGCATAAATTAATCCACCTTTCATAAATCTACTTTTTAAAAAAAAGTAGAGCCAAACAATCCACCTTTCATAAATCTCATTTTCTAGTGAAAATGGTTTTTTAGTTTCTATTACTTTTACGGATAGTCATTATAATAAAAAAATTGATTTGGAAAACTAATTATAATAAGTATTTACAAACAAGTAAAATGACTAGTGAAATTAAATTCAACAATCAATATGTATTATCAAGAATGGAGGAAAATAAATTTATAAAAAATTCATTAATAATTCAAGAACTTAAACAAATAGCACCATTATTAAGTGATCTTGAATTATTACAATTATATAATAAATCAATATCTATACATCAAGGTAAAATTCAAGGGAATGGAAATTTTCTTGAAAATGATGTTTTGGTAGGAATGTTAGATAAAAATAATATATCTTATAAAAAACAAGTCACCATAAACAAGTCAGGAATAATTGTAGGTTTTAATGAAAAAAAGGGAAAATGTTATCATATTATAGATTTTGTAATTGGAGAAAGTATTGAAGTAGGTAAATCAATAACAGAATACAAGGTTATTAGCTGTAAAACTACTTGTAGGGAAAGATGGACTCAAGACGATTGGAGTTATACATTTATACCAAAATTATATATTTTATTAACAATATCAGATGATTACCCACCATCTACAAGATTTAGAGAAGATATACAGAGAAAAATCATAACTTGTATTCCAAAAAAAAAAGATGATAGAATATATAAGTTAAATTTTGAAAATTTAATTGAAGAATTAGAAAAATTATAAATATTTCTTTAAGTTTAATCCAATTATTTCAGTAAATATAGTAGGAATTGTATTTCCTAATTGTTTCCATTGGTCTTTGTTATTTCCACATAATTTAAACTCTGAACTAAACCCTTGTATTTTTAAACAATCCTCTATGGTTAATCTGTATTCTTTTCCATCAACTATGTATCCGTCCCAATTATGCTTATCGTTAATAGGAGAATTTTTACCACCACATCTAATAGTATATGCTATTTTTTTTTCGAAATTTTTACCAAGAAGTTCTGTTAATGTTGTTTCTTTTTTATATTCATCTAGATCAAGTAATTTATCAATATGATTAATAAGTTCAGTATCATTTCTTATACCAACTATAATTAATCTTTTTCTCATTTGAGGTAAACCATAATCACTACATTTTATAACTTTGTATGTAATTGTATAATTTGATGTTTCAATATCACATTTAATTTTTTCAAAAGTTTTACCGCCGTCGTGATTTAATAATCCCATTACATTTTCAAGAATTATAACTTTGGGTTTGTGATAATCTACAAATTTCATAATATTAAAGAATAATGTTCCTCGTTTATCATCAAATCCTTTATGTTGTCCGCATTGACTGAACGGTTGACAAGGAAACCCCGCACATAAAATATCATATTTGGTAATATTTTTTGGTTCTATTTCTGTAATATCACCAAGAGGTAAAATACCATAATTATTTTTATATGTTTCTTTTACAGCATCATCTATATCACAAGACATAACACAGTCCCAACCAAGTTTTTTGAATGAATAATGGAAACTTCCTATTCCACAAAATAAATCTATAAATTTTATATTTTCAACAATATTTTCGGGTATTTCTTTGTTTAAAATAACTTCCCTTGTTTTTATTTCATTTATTTTTTTAGCAACAACATTTTCAATCATTTCTTCAATTTTGCTTTCAAAAACACAAGGGTTTTTTTTAGCACTATGTTTTGTATAATGTCCCTTTTGTGTAAATTCTTTTCCGCATTTTTCGCAACTATATTTAACCATTTTTCGTTGTTATAATAGGGTATAATATCATAATTTTAAATCATTTTTTTTTTAATAATTATTTTTAACTAATTTTAGTTAATATGAAATAGAATCAGTTAAAAATATATTTTTTGGCTCCACCTTTTTTAAAAGGTGAATTAGCGCCGATAAGCTAACAAAATATCATTTCTAGCACGTGCAACTCCAGTGCCTCGGGCAATTCTGCTTAAGGATCCACCACACGCACCTGTATTCGCTAAAAGAGAAGTGGCAAGAAGCTGAGAGGCTTCCCCACGATTATTAAATTTCGATCCAGGAAAATAGACCGTTCGGTCAAACAACGTCTTGACAGCATATTGAACACCTGTGCTTAAAACCATATTATATTATATACATATAATATAATAAATGAAAACAAAAAAAATACACTCAAAAAGATTGAGACGAGGAGGAAAATGGTCACTGAAATATAAACGCAGTATTGACTGCACTAAGCCAAAGGGATTTTCCCAAAAGCAACATTGTAAGTATGGACGCAAAAAAAGCCTTTTCTAAAATATAGTTTAGAAGGCCGGGGGGATCCCCCAATAAAACATTTAGGAAATTTCTTTAAGTCCTTTTTTTAAACAAAAGATATTTTGTTACAAAACTCGCGCCAGTTCTTTCACAACGTCTTCTTTTAATTTCTTAGGAAATTCGATTTCAAATTCGATAATTAAATTTCCTGTATGTCCTTCTCTTGTGAATCCCATGTTTGGAATAATCTTTTTATGCCCTGGAGGTATAATATTTTCGCCATTATTATTAATCGTATAGTTTTTTCCATTCAAATATTTGAAGTCAAATGTGAATCCACATAGCGCTTCTTTCAAAGTAATTTTCTTTTCTAAAAATAAATCCAATCCACGACGTTTCAAGTCACTGTTATTATCGACTTTTACAAATAATTTAATATCTCCTACACATTTTTCAGAGGCAACATTCCCTTTTCCTGGTAATAAAATGATTTCATTGTCATCGACACCTTTTGGTATGTTTACATACAAAGTTTCTTTTTCGAATAATTTATTTCCATTTTCGATAATCCATCGTTCAATGTCTACTGGAATCGTGGATCCAGATAACACTTGGTCCATGGTAATGGTAATATTTTTTATAATTGGGGTTGGTTTTTGTCCCATATTCATAGGAACACCATTCCTAAATATTTGCACATTCGGACCTGGACCAAAGGGTCCTTGCCCACCAAAAGAAAAAGGAAACCCAAAAGGCATTTCTCCACCTTGTGGTGGTCCTTGTCCAAAAAATTGAGAAAATATTTCTTCGATAGGGTCTCCGCCTCCTCGCATATTCGAACCCATCATTTTCGCAAATGGATTATTTTGCATCATGTCATATTGTTGCTTTTTTTCTTTGTCGCCCAATACTTCATATGCTTCGGTAATTGCTTGAAATTTTTTGACAGCATCGGGATCATTAGGATTTTTATCTGGATGATATTTTAAAGATAATTTTCGGTATGACTTTTTGATCTCTTCACTCGTTGCATTTTCATTTATTTCTAATGTGTTGTAATAATTTGTCATTTAATAATATAGTTTAAGATAAACTTAAATAATTATTAACGTATATAGATTATAATGGACAAAACATTGTTTGTCAATAAATTTCAACCTATTTATTTCAAAGACTTTGAAATCGATAATGATATGATTGAACTTTTGAAATTATTAATTAAAATAGATAATTTAAATATTTTATTTATTGGTAACATTGGCTCTGGTAAAACTTCTTTTTTAAATGCCGTTATAAGAGAATATTATTGCGGTCATCAGCCAAGCGAATACGATCAAAATATTCTTTATATAAATAGTCTTAAAGAACAAGGAATTAATTATTACCGAAACGATGTGAAAACATTTTGTCAGACATGTTCCGTGATTAAACAAAAGAAAAAAATAGTTGTGTTAGATGACTTGGATCTTTTAAATGAACAAAGTCAGCAAGTATTTCGAAATTGCATTGATAAATATAGTCATAATGTTCATTTTATATCTTCATGTAGTAATAATCAAAAAATCATTGAAAGTTTACAATCACGGCTCATGATTATTAAAATTAAACCTCTTCAAAGAAATAATATTATTAAAATTATGCACAAAATAAAACATCTTGAAAATATTACTATTTATGATGAAGCCGAAGAGTTTATATTAAATATTTCTAACAATACTGCTAAAATATTAATTAATTATTTGGAGAAATGTAAACTAATCGGCGAACCAATTACCCTCGATTTAGCAATTCAAATATGCACCAATATTAGTTTTTTATTACTGCATCGATATACAGAATATATAAAAAATGGTCAACTCAAAGAATCCATACAAGTATTTTATGATATTTACGACAAAGGATATTCGGTCATGGATATCCTAGATAATTATTTTTTATTTATTAAAAATACCAACTCATTGAATGAAAAACAAAAATACGATATTATTCCACTCATATGTAAATACATTACCATTTTTCATAACATTCATGAAGATGAAATTGAACTAAGTTTATTTACGAATGATTTGATCAAAATTATTTAATTGTGTAATTTTTAATTATAAAAAACAATGCGTTTAAATTTTTACAATTTACAACAAAAAAATTATCTTCTTTTCTTATAATATAATTATGACATCACAGATTTTTAAAAGCCAATTTCCGAAACAATTGCTATTTGATTTGTTAGATCAAGTTGCTACTGTAACTGAAAAAAGATATATATTTAATCGAACTGCGTATAAAAAGGGCCATGCGGAAGATAATAATATCATTCAAGAGTTTGTAGACAGTTGCAAAGATTATTATTATCTTTCGAAACATAAATATTTAGATAAAAAACTTACCTATAATTCGTTTGTTACTGTGTTAAGACAAATATGTAATTTTAATAATATTATATACACCTCAAAAATCGTTTATTTTAAATCAGGATACGATATTGAATATTCGATTTATAAAGATTACTAATAATTGTATTTAAAGTCATTTTTTACACATTTCAACATTTTTAATAGAGGTATGATGTCGTCGTGATCTGGAAAAAGTGTTTCATTATCTTGTATAATGCATTTATCTGGTGTTCTTACATGATTTAATGTGTTATAATCGATGTCATCGCAACTATCTGGTAAATAAGAGTAGTTATATACAAATATACTCACTCTATGATTTAGAACCGTTTCGATAAAACATGATACATTTTTTTTATTTTTGCAATAAAACGAATATTCTTTCATTTGATTTGTTTCATTGTTTTTGCGTTTTCCACAAATAAAAAACGCGGATTTAGAAGGTTCGTAAATAATAAATAACGTATTCGGGTTTTCATTGTATTGAGATTTTATTTCTTCTAGATATAATACTAAACAATCAGATGACATCAATAAATAATATAAATGGATTTGTTTAAACGTTTTCAATTTATATTATTTCCTTTCATTATTTCATTCTTTAGCCATAGTTCATTTTAGGAACATAATTACCTAAATCAATCGGTTTTAAACCCCATACGGGTGCGCCTGATGGAACACGCCAATAACTTACCCATTTAGGTTTACTTTGCAAAGGTTCAATGACACCTACATGACTATCTGGCGCATTCGCCAACAAAATATATTTAGACAAAATGAAATTCCCTTGAACCACTTGTTCTTGAGACATCCTTGAAAACCATTCATAATACCGTCTCTTTAAAATCATCGCAGCTGGAATCCAAATACCATACATGTCTTTGTAATAATCAACGTAATCTTCTCCTAACAAATTCTCGATTAATACTGGTTCGTCTTCCAAGTTTTTTGTTCCAAGTTCCTTACCATCAATAAGTGATATTTTTCCAGTTTGAATTCGAGTATTACACCATCGATTAAAATCGCCTAAAAATTCGGATTGTGCTGTATAATCAGATGAAATAATGCGCTGCATAAAATCGATTAATTCGTTAACTGTTTCATTTTTTGCCTCTGAACCCATGAATCCAATATTTGGGTAAAAATCATGGTAAGTCGAAGTAATGTTTTGATCTATATTTTCACCAATAAACATTTTCCCTGATCGCGTTCCTTGGAAATACAAAGTATCCAAGTTTTTAAAACATAAAAAGGAAATCGGGACAATGATACCTCCATAATTGTAAATCAATTTAGCTAAAGCTAATTGCCGAATATAGGTTAAAACGGGGTCCGCAAGTAGACTCATATTGACATCCCAGCTTGGAAGCAATTTTTCGAAAGATTTGTCATCAATCAAACAAATTTGGAAAGAGTCTTCACAATTCTTGATAATACTTCGGACGGTTAAATATAAATAAGGTTGATTTAAATTACATGAACTACGAGATCCAAAACTTTGCCAATGTCGGGCATTATATTCATAAGGAACATAAATCCATAAAATCGGTTTTTTGGCATGTTTTGACTCGATAATGGCTTCGGTAAATACATATTTCTGTAAATATGCATACGTGCTTTCTTCCGAATAGACAGAATTCTTCTCTTGATATTTTTTATATAAAATGCTACATACAATTAATAAAATGACTAAAATAAGATAATTATATATTGACATATATACTATGGCTATTTTTTTATCATTTGGATTGTAAATATTTAATACCCGACCAAAATTGATTATTTTTTTTACTGTTTTCTTCACTTTGTTTGGCGTAATAATATGCTAAATGCGCGCTTTCTTCTTCGGTCCTCTTGTCTCTTTCTCGCAAATATTGGATTCCTTGTTGTTCATTAATGGGGGTAATATCTTGATGATCGCGGTGCATTTTATATTCTTGTTCTGAATTGAATTTTGGCATATTATGATAATCTTCTTGGGTAATGGGAATAATAGTTTCAACATGTGCTTGACGTAAATCTTGGTATTGTAAACCGTCGTTAAATAGTCCAGAAGAGAAGTTGTCATTTTTTCCCAATAATGTGCCTCCTAATGTCGATGCAAAAGGATCGCTTAGCCCTGTGTATTTTGTCACAGTTTGGATTTTCTTTTTTTGTTTTTCAAATTCTGTGTGTAATGATGCTTGCGATACAGAACCCGTCTCATATAAACCTTCATTTGTTTTTAACCATTCACCATACCCTGAGTCTTCTTCATTTTCTAATTTATGTTTTTCAAATTGTTCATTAAACCATTTGCTAAATTGTTTGGGATCTTCTAATTTCTTATTATTTTGAAATAATTGATTCAATGCATCTTTTTTATCTTCTTCGAAATATTCGCTAGTGTCAATCTTCTTTTTCGACGATTTATTTTGAAATTCGTAAATGGCATATAGTTTTTTGTAAGCATTTGAAAAAAAGAGAAAATATTTGGAATCCAATTGTGATTTATCTGGGTGCATTTTTAAAACGATTTTTTTGGCTTCTTTCATGGATTGATAATTGAGTTCATGATCATAAATATTAAACAAATTATATAAGTCATTAAGATCATAGTTATTTATATCTAGGTCAATCGCGGTGCTATTCATATTTATCTATTATTTATTCTTTGGATAATAAATAATAATATTTAACTTTTTTATCTTTTTTATTGTCTATTTTTTTATTTCTTTTCTCTCTTTTGTTTCTTTATTTCTTTGGATTGGTTTTTATTTCAATCGATTTCAAATGTAATCCACATCTTCTAAAAAAGGCATCTAACTCAGCTGGATCGGCGCCAGTAATACTGTCATCTGGAATATAGGTTTCGTTTCCTTTTTTATAACATAAAATTACTGGGATTCCATTCACCATTTTTTTCGATTTTAAAAATGCATAAAAATCAAAGGATTCATCGACATCAATGTCAGCACATATAACATTGTCTGGAGAAGTCGCGAAAAAACCTTCTAAAACTGGCGCAATTCGTTTACATGGTCCACACCATTCTGCTCCTAATTTAATAATAATTAATCCAGGATTGTTTGTAAGTAACTTAAAGAAATCATTGCGACTTTCAAAGATAGAAATGATTGTTTTCGTAGTCATTTAACTAATATTACAAAAGAATTTTCTAAATTAATATATTTCAATAATATATAAATGTCGGATCAACCACCTAATAAAAAATTAAAAACAGAAACAGGTGTTACCACATATAATAAAAAATCTCCTTTACGAAGCGGCATCTCTTCGCTTTTGGGAGATAATTTCCAAGTAGAAAATTATGCGATTGTAAGCATTTTAACCATGATCGCCGTCCTTTTTATGTTTCAAACCGATATTATTGCTTTTCGAGATGCGATTCAAGGATTAAGTAATGATCAAATTGTTGCTCTAACAAGTGCTTTAGGTGGTCCAATCAATCAAGCAGGTATTGACGTGGACACGTATACCCGCGCCATGTATCAACAAGTATCTGCGAACATGGATATTCCAGTAAATAATATTTCCGATTTAGTCAATGAACTTGTCCAACGAAATAGTGCCATTCAACAATTAATGGAAGCTGGTTGGACATTCCCTGCATTATATCCAGGACAAAGTTTTCCCAGCATCGCGGCTTTAGTAGGTCGTATTATAGGTGACACAACGTCTCCGATTTCTAATTTATTTAACTCTATTTTAGGCAGTTTACGGGTATCTCTTGGCATGCCTTCAATGACTGAAATCGTTTCAATTATTCAAGAAAACAGTTCAAACTTCATTCAGAACAGTCCGCGATTGGAACCTGTGCGTATGTATTATTATTCTCTTTTAAATTTGGTGAATGGAGATGGTAATTTATTCCGAGACTTGCAAAGTATTGCAACCATTACTGCGTTTAACCAATATGCTAATATCTATTCGGGGGTTTTTGTTGCCCTTATGGTTGCACTACGTAATAGTGTTTCTCTAACGTCTGCTATGGTGGGAGGAATTGTTCGTGGCACCAATGGTGTTCTCACTTTCGTGATCGGGGAAGAATTGTATGAAAATATTTTGGGTGAAATCGGTTCAACGACTCGATCCATTGTGCAAGCACCTTTTACTGGATCGTTTCATATTGCGCGATTTGTGATTTTTCAAATGAATCGAATTGTAAATAGTGTCTTGGAAATTGACAGCCCATTTGATATTTTTGGAGGTGATCAAAGTGGTGCAACTATTCCAGAAAATATAGCTATTGTCAACCATCAACCAGTTGAAATTCCAATGAATCTTGGATCAAATGTCGACGACGAATACGATTTATTACGGGAAATCGGTGATTTTACAGAATTATATATTTTGCGCGAAAATGATTTTCAAGCCATTATTCAACAAATGGTGGAAAATACCAATTACCGTAATATTAGCGACGCCTTACAAGAAGTGTTAGTTCCAGAACAACATAGTTATTCTCAAAGTCAACAAAGTGAAATGAGTTCAAGTAGTTCGAATTCTAGAGCGAGTAATCGATCAAGTGTATATTACGGTGATTCCAATTATCGAATTGCTGTTTTTTTACAACGTATGATTTCTTGTATTTTTACTACTAGTGTATTTTTTTCCAATCCACTTCAAAGCACCGATGCTTTATTGACGGAATTAAATGAAGAAATGAATAATTTACCAAATCAAGATCAACTCAGACAAAATGGAATTGTGGTGGATGAGTTACTTGATGATCCTCGTGCAACCAATGAAATTATTGGTAATGTTACTCAAGTGGTTCATCAAGAAACCAATGCGCTTGAATTATTGCAACAATATGGGTCTAGACAAAGTTCACCACAAAACTCGCCAAAATATGACTATGATGCCATGGATGTTGAATTCGGTGGTTCCAGAAAAAAAAGGGCTCGATTAGGCAAAAGAAGGACAAAGAAAATGAAGAAAATGAATAAAAAAGGGAAAAGTAAGAAGATCAAGAGAAAGAGTTTAAAAGTGAAAAAAAGATTAGGTAGGAAATCGAAACGTCGGGTTTAAAATAATAATGATTTTTTGAACAAATGATTATTAAAGATTTTAACATGGAAAAGAACAATTATTATTTATCAAATAATAATTGGACCTCCGCAGTCATCGTCACAACATCCACAACAGTAGCATGACCATTGATTTTTTGACCTAGCTACATTAGTGACATTCTCAGAACTTGTATTAAGATTACTTGAAGGAGCTGCAGGAGCTAGAGGATTAGGTGTTACACGTTCAACACTAGGTAAAACATTACTCTTAACTTCTGTAGTAAAAGCTCCAAAAAATAAAGGTGTAATTAGGATACCAGCACAAACAAAAGACAAAAAAGTTTTAGATTGAGATCTAATACCTCTTTCATTTCCTACAAATACAATTTCAGAATCTGCTAAATAAAGAAAAGTTACTGATATTTCTCTTGCAGGTAATTTAAAATAAAGAGGATAATTTTGACTTGAACTATTTATATAAATAGATGGCGTAACTGTAGCTGTAAGTAATGCATCAATAAATACTGAAGGCATTTTTTTAATATTTTCATTAAAACCTTCATTAGATTTATTAAGAAATAAAGTTTTTAATTGTTCTAATGCTAGTTTAGTATCAGATAGAAATGTATCATTACCTAATACACCATTATAATCTATTTTTACAAGAAAATCAGAAAGAGGAACACTAACTTCACCATTTATAGTGTTAAACACAACAGAAGAGTTAGTTGCAGAAGCCGCGATTGATAAGTTAACTTTGTCAACAGAAGGACCAGCAGCTAGAGGAGAAGAAGAACAACCACACATTATAGTATTCCTAAAGAATTTCTTTTTTTCAGAAAAAATAACGCACTTAAAAATAGAATATATCCACAAAACAACTTAAAGAAACATCGACAAATTTTAGTTAGACACCTATGAATCATTCTTTTGGATCGCCACCTCGCGCGCCACCTTACTGATGATCTTATTCATATTTGTTTTCTGTTCTTCTTCGGATGTGCCTGTCATGCAATTCGACAAAATATTCATATAT
>Ga0247840_10001553_pt1 | contig 44726 bp, 35 predicted proteins | sample LaCruzMarch2015__FD_192404 | JGI IMG/M metagenome (GOLD analysis project Ga0247840, IMG submission 192404) | Freshwater microbial communities from meromictic Lake La Cruz, Castile-La Mancha, Spain - LaCruzMarch2015_17m | ecosystem: Environmental > Aquatic > Freshwater > Lake | place: Spain... | reverse complement strand
CTGCCCACCGCTCCTAACTTAACTAAAAAATTACGTCTTGACGCTATATTCATTTTTATTGTTTTAATCAGTTAATTAAAAATAATAAAAATTAAGGGATTGTCAACTGTATGGCCTCAAATAATGTTTGAATTTGTATATTCGTAATAAAATTTAGTTAAGATGAATGATACTCAAATCTCAACATTGCCTGTTAACCTTACAGAAGGTGCCCTCAAACAGTTACGTAAAATAAAATTGGATCAAAATATTTCTGATAATCACGGTTTGCGCATCGGTGTAAAAGGTGGTGGTTGTTCCGGATTTTCTTATATCCTTGGGTTTGATACGCCAAAAGAAAATGATGAAGTATATGAACATGAGGGGTTAACCGTTTTTATGCAAAAAGCTCATGCAATCTATTTGTTGGGAATGGAAATTGACTGGTTAGATGGCCTTCAAAATAGGGGATTTAGCTTCAATAACCCAAATGCCAAGGAAACTTGCGGTTGTGGGACCTCTTTTTCCGCATAACTAAAGGAACTTTATTCCTTTTTTGATTATTTTTTCATTTTTTTGGTTATATTTATTTTTTAAAAAATATCAAAATAGAAGTTTATGTGGAATAGAATGACCATTTTATTTTTAGGGTCTTTGCTTTATAATCAAATGAATGCACAGGGTTCTCATTCTGTGATTATTGATGCTCCTTCTTCTGTAGCGGGAAGTTATAAATCCTGGATGGCTAATTTCGGTGCAACCTATTGTTCAACGGAAGCTCCTATCAAAGGGCAGTTAGCTTTTGTATCTGGTCCCGCTGGAGTTACCCTGGGTTGCCAGGTAGATAATGATTTGACTGGAAAAATTGCTGTGATTGACCGTGGTACCTGTCCTTTTTCTGATAAAGCATTAAATGCTCAGTTAAAAGGTGCTATCGCTGTAATCATATTAAATAATGCAGCAGGTGAGATTTTTCCTATGGTTTCTTCGGCATCTGGTAAAGATGTGAAAATTCCCGTTTTAAACATGACTCTGGCCGATGGTAATAAATTGAGAGCGCTTATTGCAGCGGGTGGTTTGAATGTAACGATTAAAAGATTTGATTCTCCGACAAAAAGTGCACCCGGCGTTGTCTGGGGCGCAAATCCGGGTGAAGGTGATTTTAGATGTGGCCTAAATAATTGGAAAGTAAGGACGGTTTCTTGTACAGGTGCCGCGGTATCAAATGTTAGCTGGAGATTATCACTTAATGGTGCAATGGATGGCAGTTGTGGTGGTATTTCTTTCTTCCCTTCACCGTCTAGTTTTGATGGTGCCATGGTGTTTGAATCTGATTTTTATGATAGTAATTCAAGTAATGCAGGATGTGGAACCAATGCAGGTCAAGGTCCCTGTGTCGCTCCTCAAATTGCAGAGTTAATATCACCCGAAATTATTTTGACTAATAGCACTGCTCCTGCCTATAGCGTTGAATTTCATCAATACACACGTCAGTTTAGAAGTAACTATTTTGTGGCTTGGTCAACCAATAAAGGAGTAACCTGGGATAGTGTTGCTATTAATACAGATATAACCACTAACAATGTTAACGAAAAAACTTTATTAAGGGTTCCGATGCCTAAAACGGGTGGCGCAAAAAGTTTAATAGTTAAGTTCAGATATGAAGCGAATTATTACTATTGGGGTATTGATGATGTCAAAATTGTTGAACAAGAATCATTTAATCTTCAGGTTAATACTTTCTTCGCTGTTCCTCAAAATGCTGCTACACCACTGGATTTCGTTGAACCTATAAATTTCCTCGCTGATGTTGAAAATAAAGGGGCTTCGACTCAATTCAAAGTACCCTTAGAAGTTGTTATCCTTGATAATGGTTTCAAGGAGGTATTTAAAACAAGAAATGTCTATGATACCTTACCTTCCAATGCTGTAGTTGAGAATAAATTATTTTCTCAGACTTTTACTCCTACGGCAAAGGGTGTTTATCTCGGCTATTATGAAATACTGTCTGATAAGGTGGATGCCGATTCTTCAAATAACGCCCAAGAGTTTCTATTTACTGTTACAGATTCAACTTTTTCAAAAGAATTAGGTCCAAATAGAACTATCAGACCTGCAGATGCCAGTTGGACAGCAGGAGAACCTCATTCTTGGGCTTTTGGTAATCACTATTTTGTACCTAAAGGGAATAATAAGTATATAAAAAGTGTTTCTTTTATGATGGGTAATGCAGCTCAACTTAAAGATCAAGCCGCCGTTCTAAATATTTATAAATGGAAGGACACTAATGCTAATGGTAATGCTGAGCCAACAGAAAGAACTAGCTTAGGTACTTTATTTTATATCATTGGAGGAAAAGAACAACCTGATTCTCTTGTAGTTATTCCGTTAAATAAAGATAATGGTTTAGAACCCATTAAACTGGAAGATAATACTGAATATTTAGTTATGCTTGAGTATTATGCCTCTGGTACAGCTAATTTTGAAATGACAGTGAGTGATGAAATTGATTACGGAGGTATGATTACTGCTTCTATTTTAAAACAAAAACCAAGGTTTGGTTCTTTAATCGGCATCGCTGGTGACCTAACAAAAGAAACCTATTCGTATGTTGGTTTTGGCGGAAATGTATTTGGTATTGTACCTGTGGTAAGACTTAATGTGGGTAACCTGGTAACTACCAATGTAGAGGAATTAAACACGCTAACAGAACAATTTACCGTATTTCCTAATCCTGCAACTGATTTTATCAATTTGCAATTTGCCGACAGTCAACGAAACGTTTTGCTGAAAATGATAGATATAAATGGTAGAATATTATTCCAGAAAGCGGTTGATTATATCCAGGAAAAATACCCATATCAAGTGAATTTGCCGAAAGTAGCCCCAGGGTATTATTTTATTCAGGCTACCAGTGAAGAAGGAATGGGAATTAAATCTTTTATTATAAAATAACCTATATCACATAGAAGAAAAAGGAGGCTGATTTCGTTATCAGCCTCCTTTTTTTATGCTACTTTATAGCATTGTAGAGACGCGATGCTTCGCATCTTTAAATTTTGAATCACAGATTTTTAGGATTTCAGGATTTCATGGATGATAACGTACCTTATTGTTTTAAACGCATTGGTCATTTGTAGATTTCATACCTGACCCCTTGGGGTCACATGTCTTTTGATCATTATGCCTCTCGCGGCACAATTTTCACAGAATCCCTTTTAGACCCCGGCGGCTCAATTTACCTCCTAACGCTTGGTTTTGAATCAGGATTTACAGGATTTTCAGGATTGCAGAGAACGTCTTCGGTTTAGCGCAATGGTCATTCGTAGGAGATTACTTTATACCCTTCTTTTCGCTGATGCGTTACGCATCGGCGAAAAACCGGGCAATGAAAGTACCATATAATAATAACCCTCCTACTCAAACCAACGACGTTATGGTTAATCCTATAAATCCTGAAAATCCTGATTCAAAAACCATAAGCTGTTGCGCCCGTAATTTCCACCGAAGATTAGGGTGCATTGGAATGATATGTCCTGAAAATAATTTTGAATCAGGATTTACAGGATTACAGAGAACGTCTTCGTTTTTAGCGCAATGTTTATTTGTAGATGATTACTTTTCACCCTTCTTTTCGCCGATGCGTTACGCATCGGTGAAAGGCCTGGCATTGAAAGCACCGTTTAATAATAAACTTCCCACACAAACCAACGACGTTATGGTTAATCCTAGAAATCTTGTAAATCCTGATTTAAATCAGTTTACTTGGAAATTGCCTAATCACATAGAAGCATATTCCACCATGTTTTATACACAACACCATCAAGTCATACCACACCCTACAAATTATAATAAACTGCATTTTTCAGAGGATAAAAAAAATCCCCGACACTTTTGTATCAGGGATTCTTTTTTTTATCCAGCTATCTTTTTAGAAGGCCTTCTTTTTTATTTACATATTGGAAATAAGGGCATCTCCAAATTCTGAACATTTTAAAAGCGTTGCTCCTTCCATTAAACGGTGGAAGTCATAAGTAACCTGTTTTTGAGCAATGGTTTTTTCCATAGAAGAAAGAATCAAATCTGCCGCTTCTTTCCAACCCATATAACGCAACATCATTTCTCCTGAAAGAATAACTGAACTTGGGTTAACTTTATCTAAGCCAGCATACTTAGGTGCCGTTCCATGGGTAGCTTCAAAAATAGCCTTTCCATTGATATAATTAATATTCGCACCTGGTGCAATACCAATACCACCTACTTCAGCAGCCAAAGCATCAGAAATATAATCTCCATTTAGATTTAAGGTAGCTATTACTGAGTACTCAGAAGGACGTAGTAAAATTTGTTGTAAAAAAGCGTCGGCAATAACGTCCTTTACGATCACTAATCCTTTCGCTTCTGCATCACTTTGAGCTTTGTCAGCAGCAGCTTTGCCTTCCTTAGCCAATATTTTATCATATTGAACCCAGGTGAAAACTTTATCACCAAATTCTCTCTCAGCTAATTCATAACCCCAATCCTTAAATTTACCTTCAGTAAATTTCATGATGTTACCTTTGTGTACTAAAGTAACAGATGGTTTTTTATTGTCAATAGCAAATTCAATAGCTGCGCGAACTAATCTTTCTGTTCCTTCAACAGATACAGGTTTGATACCCAAAGAAACAGTATCCGGGAATCTGATTTTATTTACGCCCATCTCTTCAATAAGGAACTTTTTTAATTTTTCAAGTTCCGGCGTACCATGTAAATATTCGATACCCGCGTAGATGTCTTCCGTATTTTCTCTGAAAATAACCATGTCAACTAAATGCGGCTCTTTTACAGGGGAAGGAACGCCCGTGAAATACTGAACAGGTCGTACACACGCATATAAGTCTAATTGTTGTCTTAATGCAACATTTAAAGAACGGATTCCTCCACCTACAGGCGTAGTCAACGGGCCCTTGATGGCAACCATGTAATTGTCAATATCTGTAATGGTCTCTTCCGGCAACCAATTTCCAGTTAAATTAAAAGCTTTTTCACCAGCTAAAACTTCTAGCCAATGAATCTTTTTTTCTCCGTTATAGGCCTTTTGAACCGCTGCATCAATTACGCGTACTGAAGATGCCCAGATATCTTCACCCGTGCCGTCTCCTTCGATAAAAGGAATAATTGGGTCGTTCGGAACGGTTAACTTACCGTTAATCATACTTATTTTGGATCCTGACATGATACTATGTTTTGTTTGCCGCAAAAGTAATATTTTTTATGGAAAAATGGGGTAAATTAGCACCGTCAAGTAAAGAAATAATCTATGAATAACCCTATGTTGAATCCAGACCATTCAACTTTGTCTAAAGAGGAAAAAACCCTGGAGAAGGCATTGAGGCCTAAAGCTTTAAATGACTTTAACGGACAGCCTGATATCGTTGAAAATTTGATGGTTTTTATAGAAGCTGCCAAGCTTAGGGGCGAAGCCCTTGACCATGTTTTATTACATGGACCTCCAGGTTTAGGTAAAACTACTTTGTCTCATATTATTTCAAATGAATTGAAATGTGGTCTTAAAATGACCTCAGGTCCCGTGTTGGAAAGACCTGGTGATCTGGCGGGTATCCTTACTAACCTGGAACCTAATGATGTTCTTTTTATTGACGAAATTCACCGTCTAAATACCGTAGTTGAAGAATATTTATATTCTGCAATGGAAGATTTTAGAATCGATATTATGATTGATTCCGGTCCAAGTGCGAGAAGTATTCAACTTTCTTTAAATCCTTTCACCTTAGTAGGGGCTACTACCAGGATGGGCTTGTTGACAGCGCCAATGAGAGCCCGTTTTGGTATCAATTTTCATTTGGATTATTATGACGTGGAAACGTTAATTAAGATTTTATTTAGGTCGGCTGAATTGTTAGATCTACCCATGACCGCTGACGGCGCTGCTGAAATTGCCAGGCGGAGTAGGGGAACGCCTAGAATTGCCAATGCTCTGTTAAGAAGAATCAGAGATTTTGCCTCAGTTAAAGGGAACGGTACCATCGATCTGGATATCGCAAATTATGGTCTTCAGGCCCTAAAAGTTGATAAATGTGGCCTAGATGAAATGGATAATAGAATATTGACGACCATTATTAATAAATTTAAAGGTGGTCCAGTTGGACTTACTACCCTGGCAACAGCTGTGGGAGAAGAACCGGGTACTCTGGAGGAAGTGCACGAACCTTTTTTAATTATGGAGGGCTTCATTCAACGTACTCCTCGAGGTAGAGAAGCCACTCAAAGAGCTTATAATCATCTCTCAATTCCTTTTCGTGTGATTACTCCAGGTCTTTTCGATACCCAATAAGATAGACCTAAATGTTTATTTATATAATTGGTATACAGTAGGTTATTATAATTTTTAAAATAATACCAATAATATTTTTAGGGATATAGTAAGGCATTCAAAAAAAATTAGCATTTTTACAACCCTATTGGAGTAAAATATAGATTGACATATTAAAATGAAGGCCTCGTTTTATTATCCTTTGGACTTTTTTAAATTTTTTGGAACTTTGGGGCAATGCAAAAAAATCATACTGAGGTCTGGGAAAAATGTCTAAGGAATATTCGCCTGAATGTGAATAACCAAAGCTATAAAACTTGGTTTGAACCTATTCGTCCCGTTCGTTTGGATGAAAAGGTGTTTACTTTGCTTGTGCCTAATAAGTTCTTTTACGAATGGTTAGAAGAACATTATATAGGTTTATTAAAATCTACTATTAGGCAGGAAGTCGGTGAAAAAGTTAGATTAGAATATCAAATTCTAGTCAATGATAATTCAGAAAATAATCAACCCCAGCCAAACAAGCCAGCTGAAAATAAGGAAACACCCGACTTTTCTAATGCAAACGATATCAAGAACCCGTTTGTTATTCCAGGTATCAAGAAATGGAGCGTAGAGGCTAAGCTCAATCCTTTGTACAACTTTGGAAATTATATTGAAGGTGACTGTAACAGATTAGCCAGGTCAGCTGGTTTGGCTATTGCAAAAAAACCAGGCCTTACCTCCTTTAATCCTTTGGTTCTTTATGGCGATGTTGGTTTAGGTAAAACTCATCTCGCTCACTCCATCGGTAATGAGGTTCAACTTAAATTTCCGGGTAAAGTTGTTCTATACGTTACTTCTGATAGCTTTACGAATCAATTAATTCAGTCTATTCGAAATGGAGGTGTCAATGATTTCGTTAATTTTTATCAGCATATTGACCTACTCATTGTTGATGATATTCAGTTTTTAGCTAATAAAACGAAGACCCAGGAAATTTTCTTTCATATTTTTAATCAACTTCATCAAGGTGGTAAACAAATTGTACTAACCTCCGATAGACCTCCAAGAGATTTAGACGGCATGGAGGAAAGATTGATTTCCCGCTTTAAATGGGGACTTTCAGCGGATCTGCAAGCACCTGATTTAGAAACCAGAATGGCTATCCTTGAACATAAAATGATTAAGGAAGGGGTGGGTATTCCTCAAAATGTGATAGAGTTTATTTGTTACAATATCAAAAATAATATAAGGGAACTGGAAGGTGTTCTCAATCTTTTGATGGCACAGGCTTCTCTTAATAGAAGGGAAATTGACGTAGATTTAGCCAGAGAGGTAATCAAAAATTTTGTGTCAGAAATTAATAAAGAGATTACTGTCGAAAATATTCAGAAATTGGTTGCTGATCATCTTAAAGTTCCCGTTGAAACACTTTTTGGTAAAACAAGAAAAAGATCTATCGTTATTGCAAGGCAACTTTCAATGTATCTTGCCAAAACAATGACTGATAAATCTCTAAAAAATATTGGAGAAGTCTTTGGAGGCAGAGACCATAGTACCGTTATTTATTCTATTAAAACCGTTCAGGATTTAATGGAAACAGATACCTACTTTAAAGAGACCGTCCTTGAATTGGAAAAGAAAATTAAAAATTCTTTAAGGGAAACTTAATTTTTTTTCATTTTAATCTTGCAAAAAGTTTGGCAAATAAATAAACTTGTTGTACTTTTGCATCGCTAAGAAAATAACACACGTTTGGAGATTAGCATAAGTTGGTAGAGTGGGTGAGCGGTTTAAACCACCAGTTTGCTAAACTGACGTACTGGTAACGGTACCGAGGGTTCGAATCCCTCCTCCACCGCCGGGATTCTCGGGGCGTAGCGCAGCCCGGTAGCGCACCTGCTTTGGGAGCAGGGGGTCCCAGGTTCAAATCCTGGTGCCCCGACATTTAAAGTACTTACAGTTTTTCTGTAAGTATTTTTTTTTTGCCCTTTATATTTTCCTTTGATACTTTAGTTGCTTTTTGTTGAAGTTACCTCCATTTTAAATTTGCCAATTTCTTGCTTCCTTCCCGGTATATCCCATTCGCCTGAATAGTTCACCATCTGTGGTATGTATTGTTTGTTTCCCAGATAATCTAAGTTTACATTCACCCGTATATTAAATGAGAAGAAGGGCCCGGGATATTCTACCTCGTATTCCCTGCCCATTACCTGAAAATCTTTCCTGGAAAAATATGTCTCCATAAATTTTACCACCGTTTTTCCCGATTTTCTATCGGAATATGCATCTTTTTCTTTAATAGTGAATACATAACAAGGTGTGCCATCTGAATAATTTTTTGACTCTATCCCATAATTATAGTATTTCCTCATTTTTTCACTAAATAAAGCTGTTTTATTTCCTATCAATGGAATATTGGCCTTCTCTCCAGGTTGAAAAATAAAACGCTTTAATTCTCCGTAATAATAGTCTATAATTCCCTCGTTCTTTTTATTGCTTGTTTCTGTATTCGCACTTGCACAAATTTTTCCAGAGGGTAAAAAGACCCTTTCATATAATTTAGCTGTTAAATACTTTCGCTCTCCATTTTTTTTATTGTACGTTTTTGATGTTTCTTTTGATATGAATTTGATCTCCTTACAGCTTCCTGAAGGCAATAATTGTGTTTTAGCACTATAGAAATCTATTGATTTTCCTTTTTCATTGAAAAACTCCTGTTTGTGATTGGCATTATGTGATATAAGTCTCAAATTTTTGAATGCTTGATAGAAACTGGTATCTTCTCTCACCATTTCAATAAAGTTATTTACGTCAAATCCCATCTTTTTTGCCGTAATGGTCATTGAATCTAACCAGATTGCTTCCATTAATCCTTCATAAGGATCTGTTTGGGCATTCATAGTAAAGCTCAAATGGCAAATCATCCAAAGGCACATTATTTTAAACCGTATGTTTTTCATTTAATTTTAATTTTAAAAAAGAATCACCTTTCATTTTTCTAGGGTAAATTTACAATCTTGAAATCAATTAATATGAAAAATATAGCCGTTATAGGAAGTGGTACTATGGGAAATGGTATCGCTCAGGTTTTCGCCACTGCGGGCTTTAATGTGCATTTAATAGACATCTCAATGCCTTCTTTGTTACAGGCAGAACTAAATATTCATAAAAATCTCGAAAGGTTAATTGAAAAGGAAAAACTATCGCCACATCAAAAACCAGTCATTATTAATAATATTCATTTTACTTCAGATCTGGAGATGGGGGTAAGGGATGCCTTTTTAGTGGTTGAAGCTATTTCTGAAAATATTTTGTCGAAAGAAAAATTATTTAATCAGTTAGATAAACTTACCATTAATGCCTGCATTTTAGCTTCTAATACCTCTTCAATTTCTATTACTTCTTTAGCTTCGTTTACCAATAGACCTGAAAAAGTGATTGGTATGCATTTTATGAATCCCGTGCCTGTCATGCCTTTAGTTGAAATTATTCCCGGATTGTTAACAGATAAAGAGGTAACCGATAAAGTGTTTGAAATTTCTGCGTTATTGAATAAAACGCCTTTAGTAGTTTCTGATTTTCCTGGATTTATCTCTAATAGGATTTTAATGCCCATGATTAACGAGGCAATCCTTTCTCTTCAGGAAAATGTAGCAGGGGTAAATGAAATAGATCAAATTATGAAGTTAGGTATGGCGCATCCAATGGGGCCGCTGCAATTGGCTGATTATATCGGACTAGATGTCTGTATGTCTATTTTAAATGTGTTGAAAGACGGATTTGGTAACCCAAAATATGCCCCAGCCGTTTTATTGGTTAATATGGTGAAAGCAGGAAAATTGGGTGTGAAATCAGGTGAGGGATTTTACAAATACAATGATGTAAAGAAAATTTCAGGTGTTTCTGCCTTATTTGCTAACTAGAAAAATAGGTTATGGCTTTAATTGATTTTGAAAATAGATTAAGAAAACGATTTAAACATAGAGCAAAATGGGCAAAATCTAAAGCTATCTTTTGTTATCGTGTGTATGATAAGGACTTACCTGATTTTCCTTTTGTTATAGACAAATTTGAAGAACATGTGATCGCAGCTATTGACGTTATTGAAGATGGAAAGGAATCTAATAAAGATTGGTTGCTGGATATTAAAAAAATTATTTTAGAGGTGCTAAATATTGATATTGAAAATATTTCTATAAAACTAAGATTAGCCCAAAAAGGTAAAAATCAATATAATAAGCTTGATTATTCTGGCGCTCTTTTATCGGTTCAGGAATATGGTCTTCTTTTTTTGATAAATCCCTTTGACTATCTCGATACTGGTTTGTTTTTAGACCATAGGATTACAAGGCAGTGGGTTAAAAAAGACGCCTTAAACAAAAGAGTGTTAAATTTATTTGCCTATACTGGTTCTTTCAGTGTCTATGCAGCAGCTGGTGACGCAGTGAAAGTGACTACCGTAGATATGTCAAATACTTATTTACAATGGGCGGAGAAAAATATGCATCTTAATGGCTTTAAATCGTCTAAAAAATATGATTATATCAGAGTGGATATTTTAGACTGGATTCCAACCGTTCCTCCTTCTTCTTATGATCTAATTATTTTAGATCCTCCTACCTTTAGTAATAGCAAAAAAATGTTGCTTACCTGGGATGTTCAAAGAGATCACGTTACGTTGATTAACCAGATTCGATCAATTTTATCGCCCGGTGGTATTCTTTATTTTTCAAATAATTATAAGAAATTTAAACTCAATCTCGAGGATATTGAAGGGTATGAATTAATAGAAGAGCTAACAGATAAAAGTATTCCAGAGGATTTTGAAAGAAGTAAACCCCATGTTTGTTTCAGACTTATAAATAAATAGGCATGATTCACCCAGCTAGTATTCAGGAGGTTCTAGAAAAATGTCAGATTGATGACGTCGTAAGAGATTTTGTAACCCTTCAACGGCGTGGTTCAAATCTCATTGGATTGTGTCCTTTTCATAATGAAAAATCACCCTCTTTTTCGGTTTCTCCCTCTAAAAATATTTTTAAATGCTTTGGTTGCGGTAAAGGTGGGGATAGTCTGCATTTTGTGATGGAACTTGAAAATCTGTCCTTTCCGGATGCTATCAGATACCTCGCTCAAAAATATAAAATAGAACTGGATGAGACGGTAACTTCTGATGTTCAAAAAGAAGAGCAGAAACACCTGGAATCATTATATCTAATCAATGATTTTGCCGTTAAGTTCTACGCAAAGCAATTATGGGAATCGGAAAGAGGTAGGAATATTGGATTGTCATATTTCAAACATAGAGAATTTAGGGAGGAAATTATTAATGAATTTAAACTTGGATTTGCTCCTGAATCTGGTAATGCGTTGACGACAGAGGCAATAAAAATGGGGTATTCTCTGGAATATTTGCAAAAATTAGGTCTAACCAATAGTCAGGGAAATGATTTTTTTAGGGGAAGGGTCATGTTTCCCATTTTTAATATGTCTGGAAAAGTAATTGCCTTTGCTGGACGAATTTTAATTAAAGATACTAAAGCACCAAAATATATAAATTCACCGGAAACAGAGATTTACGTAAAAAGTAAAACCTTGTTCGGGATGAATTTTGCCAGGAAAATGATTCAGAAGGAAGATGAATGCATTTTAACGGAAGGCTATACCGATGTTTTATCTTTACATCAAGCGGGAATTAGTAATGTGGTCGCCTCTTCAGGTACCTCTTTGACCAGAGATCAGATACGTCTGATTAAAAGGCTGACTGAAAATATTTTGATTTTATTCGATGGGGATAATGCAGGGGTGAATGCAGCTATCAGAGGATTAGGGTTAACACTTGAAGAAGATTTAAACGTTCGCTTAGTCACCCTTCCTGAGGGAGATGACCCGGATTCATTTATTCAAAAAGTTGGTTCTCAAGAATTTAAAGAGTATTTAAATAAAAATGCTAAAAATTTAGTGCAATTTGAAATGACTCATTTGTTGAAGACGGCAGGAAATGATCCTCAACGTCGGGCCTCTATTCTTTCTCAAATTGCAGTAACTATAAGTAAAGTTAGAAATCCTTTAAAGAGGGAATCTTTTGTCAAAATCTGTAAAGATCTTCTTCAGATTGATGAAAATGCTATTCTTTTTGAAATTAACAGGCATCTTAAGAAAGATCTTGAAAAAGCTTCTTCAGAGAGGGATATAAATGAGCCTACACCTATTCTGGAATATAAAGAGGACGATTCTGTTAATATATCCTTAGGTGATGAACATCAGGAAAGAGATATAGCCAGAATACTTATATTGTCTGGAAACCAATATATTGATGCGAGTAAGGAGTTAATGGTTGGGCACTTCATTATTCAAAATATTCAAGATATTATCGATGGGTTTGACCATCCTTTATATAGAAGAGTCGTTGAGTTGTTTCTTCATCATTCTATAGAAGGGACCGCTCTTCCAGACACCACTTTTTTTATAAATCACGATGCTGCGGAATTGAAAAATTTAGCGGTTTCTTTTACCATCTCACCTTATACACTTAGTGAAAATTGGGAGAAGAAATGGGATATTTTTTTGAGTCAAAAAATTCCGGAAGAAAATTTTATTAAAGATGCCTCTGATTCTTTAAAACGTTTTAGGTTCAGAAAAATAGGGAAGCTAATCAGGGAAAACCTAAATACCCTGAAAACAATGGATGCTTCAGCAAACGAAGCATCTTATATGTATCATTTAAAACTACACTTGCGTTTGAAAGAGGCACAGGCCAGTCTGGCTAAAGAGACTGGCACTGTGGTCGTAGGTTAAAGGTTCCAGTTAAGACAATTTAAATCTTCAAAGGCTAACTTTAATCTGGCTACAAATGTTTTTTCACCTTCTCTTAACCACACACGTGGGTCATAAAATTTCTTGTTAGGTTTTTCTGCACCGTCAGGATTTCCTATTTGTCCTTGTAAAAAAGGTCTGTTTTTTGCCTCAAACTGACGAATACCGTCCCAGAATGCCCACTGCATATCTGTGTCAATATTCATTTTAACCGCTCCATAAGTTATGGCTTCTCTTATTTCTTCTCTACTTGATCCTGAGCCACCGTGGAATACAAAATTCACAGGATTAGCAGAGGTGTTAAATTTGGATTGAATAAATTTCTGAGAATTTAATAAAATTTTTGGCTCTAACTGGACATTTCCTGGCTTGTACACACCATGAACATTTCCGAAAGCAGCGGCAATGGTAAATTGATTGCTTATGGCATTTAAATTTTCATAAGCATAAGATACCTCTTCAGGCTGAGTATATAATTTTGCATTATCAACATCGGAATTGTCAACGCCATCTTCTTCTCCACCGGTAACACCTAATTCTATTTCAAGGGTCATACCCATGGGGGCCATACGTTTGAAGTAGTCAACACAGGTATGTATATTTTCTTCTAATGACTCTTCTGATAAATCCAGCATGTGAGAACTGAATAGGGGTTTACCCGTTGAAGCAAACTGTTTTTCACTGGCTAATAATAATCCGTCAACCCAGGGTAATAAACTTTTTGAGCAATGGTCAGTATGCAAAATAACAGAAACTCCGTAATGTTCTGCAAGGGCATGAACATGATAAGCACCTGATATTCCACCGGCAATCGCTGCTCTTTGTCCTTCATTACTTAATCCTTTTCCAGCATAAAACGCAGCACCCCCATTAGAAAATTGAATAATTACAGGAGAATTTACCGCAGCAGCTGTTTCTAGTACAGCATTTATAGTACTTGTATTGATTACATTAACGGCAGGTAAGGCAAAATCCTTCTCATTGGCGTAGTTTAATAATTCTGTAACTTCTTCACCGAAAAGAACGCCGGGACGAAATTTAGTATTTGCTTTAGTTGACATAAATAAATGATTTGGAAACAAAAAATGGTTATCCCTATTATAAGGAAATGACGGGTCAAATATAATAACCTTTTAAAAAAAGGGCTTATTTATTTGGTTGAATTATGATATAACATGTTCAACTAAATATCTTTCTGCATCTAATGCTGCCATACATCCTGTTCCAGCAGCAGTTATCGCTTGACGGTAAACTTTATCGGCAGCGTCTCCGGAAACAAATACACCAGGAATATCTGTTTTTGTGCTTCCTTGTTGGGCAATGAGATAACCTGAGGAATCCATTGATAACCACTTTTCAAAAATAGATGTATTTGGCTGGTGACCTATAGCTACAAAAAATCCTTTTACAGGGATTACTTCTTCTAACCCGTTGACATTATTTTTAACTCTTACTGCTTCAGTTTCGTTTTCACCCAAAATTTCTACCGTTTCTGTATTCCAGTGAATAACAATATTCGGTGTGTTCTTGACCCTTTCCTGCATTATTTTCGATGCCCTCATTTCATTTCTACGAACAATTAAATGCACTTTTGGACATAATTTTGCTAAATAGGATGCCTCTTCAGCCGCTGTATCTCCGGCACCAACAACTGCTACGTCCATTCCTCTAAAGAAAAATCCATCACAAACGGCACAGGCTGAAACACCTTTATTCATTAATCTTTTTTCTGAATCCAATCCCAACCATTTAGCGGTCGCTCCAGTGGAAATGATAACGGTATTCGCTTCAATATTTTTTCCGCTTTCCGTGGTAAGTATATGTACAGGTCCTGTAAAATCTACCCCTGTGATTAATTCATATCTTATTTCTGTCCCAAATCTTTCCGCTTGTTTACGAAAATCTTCCATCATTTCAGGTCCCATAATTCCTGCAGGGTATCCTGGGAAATTATCAACATCGGTAGTAATCATTAATTGGCCACCTGGTTCTTTGCCTGTAAACAATACTGGATTCAATCCCGCTCTTGCTGCATATATAGCTGCTGTATATCCCGCAGGTCCCGAACCGATAATGACACATTTCTGTTTTTCTAAAACTGACATATCTAATTTTTTTTTGGCTTAAAGTTACGAAAAATGATACCGTTTAATTTCTTACTTTAGCAATTAATTAATTCATATTAAATACCTTTCTTTATGAAAAAAAGTTTTGTAATATTTTGTTTTCTTTGTTTTTCCGTGTTGAATGTAATCAGTCAAACGGTAACATTACCCGCCGATACGCAAGTTTTAACTTCAAGCTCTGTGGTTATAAAGGGTAAACCAGTTCCCTATAAAGCTACCACAGGTACACAACCTGTTTGGGATGCATCGGGAAAAGTTATCGCTTCTCTATTTTATACTTATTATGAAAGAACTGATATTAAAGATCAGACGAACAGACCTTTAGTCATTTCTTTTAATGGAGGACCTGGTTCTGCATCGGTATGGATGCATGTGGCTTATACTGGCCCGAAAGTTTTAAATATCGATACTGAGGGGTATCCTGTTCAACCTTATGGCGTACAGGATAATCCCTATTCCATTTTAGATGTGGCAGATATTGTATTTGTTGATCCGGTAAATACTGGTTATTCCAGGATTTTGGATAAAGAGGTAAAACCTTCTGTTTTCTTTGGTGTAAATGCCGATATAAAGTATTTAGCAGAATGGATAAATACCTTTGTTACAAGAAAAAACAGATGGCCTTCTCCTAAATTTCTTATAGGTGAAAGTTATGGTACCACAAGAGTTTCTGGTTTGGCCCTTGAATTGCAAAATAGCCAATGGATGTATTTAAATGGTGTAGTTCTGGTTTCTCCAACTGATCTTGGTATTTTAAGAGATGGTCCGGTAGATGCTGCTAATCGTTTGCCTTATTTTGCCGCAACAGCGTGGTATCACAAATTGCTGAAACCAGAATATCAGCAAAAAGAATTAACAGATTTTTTACCAGAAGTGGAAAAATACACTATTGAAGAACTTCTTCCCGCGATGGCTATGGGTGGTTTTTTACCAGAAAATAAAAAGTTGGAGGTCTCAAAAAAATTCTCTGAATATTCAGGTCTTTCACTGGAAAGCGTTCTACAGAATAATTTGGATGTCTCTACTTCTTTCTTCTGGAAAGATCTTAGGAGAAATCAAGGTGGATATACCGTAGGTCGCCTCGATAGTAGATATTTGGGCATTGACAGACAATTGTCTGGCGATTCACCCGAATATAATTCAGAACTGACGTCCTGGTTGCATTCATTTACCCCAGCTATCAATCATTACATGAGTAATACTCTCAATTTTAAGACAGATTTGAAGTATAATATGTTCGGTCCTGTGAATCCATGGGATAGATCAGGTGATAAAACCGGGGAAAATTTACGACAGGCTATGGCACAGAATCCTTATCTCAATGTAATGGTTCAATCAGGTTATTATGATGGAGCCTGTACCTATTTCGATGCAAAATACTCTATGTGGAACATGGATCCTTCTGGCAGATTCAAAAATAGAATGCGTTTTGAAGGTTATAGAAGTGGGCACATGATGTACCTCAGAAGAGAAGATCTTGAAAAATCAAATGAAGATTTTAGAGATTTTATTCTAAAATCACTTCCGGCAAAAGGTGTACCTGCTAAATATTAATGTTTAAATTTGCATTTTTCTGTGCTTACTCCTTTAATAACCTCTTTATGTTGTATCATTTTGGTTTGTTGTTCATTCAGATTTGTCTGTTTTGGAGGTTTTTTTGGAAAGAAAGATTGACCAATATTGTATTTTGGCTAATTTTTCCTCTGTCTATCGTCCTCTATTTTACAGGCCTGTCTTCGGACATAGCAAATATGTCAGACCTTCTTTTTTATGTTAGCAGAGACTTTTTAACCATCAGTTTAAGTGCAACCTTTTTATTTATTGCTATTCGTTTTGGACAGTTTATATTGCCTGCTTCTTTACTTCTGTTCATTGGAACCATTTCATTACATTACTATTTACCTGGAAAATTTACCTTTCAGGCTTTAAAATTAGAAGATACCGCAGAGATTATCATGTTGGTAAAAAAAGATTATTTTCAACCATCAGAGGTTAAAAATATTACATCGGTAATCAGTATGTCTAATGCATTTTATCCTGAAAGGTATAACCATACAGATTTGGATGATTATATTAAGTTGGATGTAAATATTACAACCTACAGTAATTGGAATAACCTGTTGAATCAATTGAGGAAGTTACAGGGGGTAGTACATATTGAACCTAATAGTGTGTATCATCTAAATTTACCAGGTAGTAAATGGCCGGAAAATCCCGGATTGAAACCTCCTATTACCAAAGACCCCTTATCGGGTAATCAATGGGCACTAAATAAGTTGAATATTATTGGATTAAACGATGTACTGTCGAAAAATACATGGACTAAGAGAAAAAAGGGTTTATTAGCTATTCTGGATACAGGAATTGATAAAAATCATGAAGATTTATTTAGTCATTTCAGATCCATTTCTACAGGGGCAGACATGGATCCTAAAGGTCATGGTACCCATTGTGCCGGTATCGCGTCAGCCGTTACAGGTAATAATCTTGGAATAGCTTCTTTAAATACAACAGATGCCTTTTTTGATATATCTAGTATCAGAGTTTTAAATGCCGCTGGGTATGGAACGAAAGAGACTATTGTAGATGGTATTATTGAAGCCGTCGATAAAGGCGCTACCGTTATTTCTCTTTCTTTGGGTGGTCCTGGAAATCCATTTCATCAAAGGATTTATAAAAAAGCAGTGGCTTATGCTGCGTCGAAAGGTTGTATCGTTGTAGTAGCAGCAGGTAACAGTAATCGCAATGCAAAAGAGTTTTCTCCAGCTAATGTTACGGGAGTAATAACTGTTTCGGCAGTCGATGAAAATCTGGCCAAGGCTTCATTTTCTAATAAAGTGTCAGAGATTAAAATGGCAGTATCTGCGCCCGGGGTGAACATACTTTCTACGCTACCTAATAATCAATATGGGGTATTAAGTGGAACCTCTATGGCAACACCCTACGTGGCCTCTTTAATCGCTATCATGAAAAGTGTTCATCCCACTTTATCTGCTAAAGAAGCTTATTTAATACTCAGCAATACCGGACTGGAAACACAAAACACCTTGCAAACAGGCAAGTTTATTCAACCAAAGAGGGCTTTGGAAAATATTTTAAAAATAAAAGATTAACCCGTTGCATCTTGATAATAGTATTACTATCTCTGCATCAAGTAATGGTTTAATTTTGCGATGTATATCAGGGAACCTTTCTTGTAAAAACAAGAAGGGTTCCTTTTTTTAACGTCTGGCTCTTCCGGCAGGTCCCATATTAGGCATTCCCATGGAAGGATTTTTAGATATTTTCTGCATCATTTTTCTCATTTGATCAAATTGTTTGATGAATGCATTGATATCTGAAATATTTTGTCCGCAACCTAAGGCAATTCTATTTTTTCGGCTCGTATTTATGAGATCCGGGTTCATCCTTTCCTTGGGTGTCATAGATTGAATGACTGCTTCCACCTTTTTAAAAGCGCCATCATTTATATCAATATCTTTGGCCATTTTGCCCATTCCCGGAATCATGTTCATCACACTTTTCAGGTCGCCCATTTTTTTAATTTGTTGAATTTGGCCCATAAAATCGTTAAAATCGAATTGATTTTTTCGAATTCTTGCTTCAATTCTTTTAGCTTCTTTTTCGTCAAATTGCTCTTGCGCTTTTTCAACAAAGCTCACAATATCACCCATTCCAAGAATCCTCTGCGCCATTCTATCTGGGTAAAACTGATCAAGTGCCTCCATTTTCTCCCCATTACTTGAGAATTTAATAGGTTTTCCCACTTGATATTTAATGGAAAGCGCAGCTCCACCTCTGGTATCACCGTCAAGTTTTGTTAATACAACACCATCAAAATTTAAGGTTTGATTAAAGGCTTCAGCTGTATTCACTGCGTCTTGTCCTGTCATTGAATCCACAACAAAAAGCGTTTCCTGGGGTCCAATGGCTTTTTTGATAGCGGCAATTTCCTTCATCATCTCCTCATCGATAGCTAATCGACCCGCTGTATCGACAATAACAGTGTCAAGTTTCTCCTTCTTAGCAAATTCAATGGCTCTTAATGCAATGTCAACTGGATTTTTAGAGTCCGCATCTGAGAAAACGGGCACATTAATTTGTTGCCCAAGGACGGTTAACTGCTGCACTGCCGCAGGTCTGTAAACATCACAGGCGACAAGTAGAGGAGATTTTTTCTTTTTACTTTTTAGAAAATATGCCAGTTTTCCAGAAAAAGTGGTCTTTCCGGAACCCTGAAGTCCTGCAATAAGGATGATCGTTGGATGTCCCGTTAGATTAATTCCTTCGGTTTGTCCACCCATTAAGGCGGTTAACTCGTCCTGGACAATTTTTACTAATAATTGTCCGGGACTTACCGATTTAAGCACATTTTCACTACCTAAGGCCTTGTCTTTTACCTTATCAGTGAACTCTTTAGCAATTTTATAATTTACGTCCGCCGCAACTAATGCTCGTCGAATCTCCTTGATGGATTGGGCAATATTAATCTCGGTTAACCGATTTTCACCCTTCAATAATTTGAAAGCGCCTTCTAACTTATCACTTAAACTTTGAAACATATTCTTTTTGTTTTTATAACAATGCAAATATAACATTTGAATTTGACTTATCAATTATCGACTACTTTATAGATTCTTAAATAAACATGTCAAATGAATTTCCTAATTAACCTCATTATTGTACATTTGTGCGGCTTTATTTTAGTCTTAAACAAATTATTGGCTGTAATGGATAGAAATACACAATTGGGTCTCCTTTTAATCTTTGGTTTATTTGTTCTTTGGCAAGTGGTTACCTCTCCTTCCCAGGAAGAATTAATTAAGCAGCAGAAAATGGAAGATTCCATCATGCTGGCAAGGAAAACAAAAGAAGCTATTAGAGAAAAAATAGTTATTCAATCAACAGTATATCAAAAAGATAGCACTGAATTATTGGTTGACAGAGAAAATAAATTTGGTGCTTTTTCTAATGCTGCATCAGGAAAAGCATCAGATTTCGTTTTGGAAAATGACTTGCTAAAAGTTACCTTTAGTACTAAAGGCGGTACAATTAAAGAGGTTTTAATTAAAAATCATCATAAGATTGTTCAAAATGCAGACAGGAAGGACGTTAAAGAACCTTTGCGCTTAATGTCTGATGATCGGGATAAATTTTATTATGCTCTTCCGATAAAATCAATTCCAGGCGGATTTATTTATACAAAGGATCTCATTTTTGACGGTTCACTGGAAGGTAATACGATACGTTTTAAGGCTGTGGCAAATAATGGGGGATATTTTGAACAGGTTTATACCTTAAACCCGGATAATTATCTCTTTAATTATGCTATTAAAACAGAAAATTTAGATAATATTCTGGATAAAGGGTTTAATTCTATTAAGCTTAGGTGGGTTAACTACCTTGGAAAGTTAGAAAAGGCAGTGAGTTATGAGAAAAATTATTCTGCTATTTACTATAAACCGGGTATTGATAATCCAAAGCATTGTTCTTGCACAAGTTCCGATATTGAGAACAAAGACAATACACCTATCAAATGGGTTTCTTTTACCCAACAGTTTTTTAATGTTAGTCTTTTAGCGTCTGAAAATTTTAAAGGGGCTAAAATGGTTACCACATTTCTCGATGATTCTGATAAGGCGTTGAAAAAAATGGATGCAGAAATTGTTATTCCCTTTAAAAACGCTGATAATTCATTCTCAATGGATTTTTATTTGGGACCCAATGAATTCGACAGACTATACGCCATGGGTAATAATATGGAGGATATTATAGCCTTTGGAACGTCTTTCTTTGGAACCATAAACCGCTGGGTAATTCGTCCAGTATTTAATTGGATTTCTCAGTTCTTTGAAAATAAAGGAATTGTTATTTTCATATTAACCTTTTTAGTGAAGTTGTCTTTATTTTATTTGACTTACAGAATGATTTATTCTCAAAGTAAAATGACGGCACTAAAACCTCAAATTGATAAATTGAAGGAAAAGCATAAAGATGATGCTTCTACCGTTCAAATGGAATCAATGAAGTTGTATAGAGAATTTGGAGTTAATCCTTTAGGTAGTTGTCTTCCTATGCTCTTACAAATGCCTATTTGGTTCGCTCTATATCGCTTTTTTCCAGCAGCTATTGAATTTAGACAGGCCCCTTTCTTATGGGCAGACGACCTTTCTTCCTACGATGAATGGATCCAGTTACCTTTCGCTATTCCTTTTGGATTTGGAAGTCATATCAGTTTATTTACTATTCTTTGGGCTATTTCAACGCTTGCCTTTACTTTTTATAATTCTAAAAACATGGATTTCTCTGCTAATCCTGCGATGAAATGGATGCAGTACGTTATGCCAGTTATGTTTTTAGGATTCTTCAATAGTTATGCGTCGGGATTAACTGCTTATTTATTGTTTAGTAATGTCTTGAATATTGGCCAGACGATGGCTACAAAGGCATTCCTAATAGATGAAGCTAAAATTCTGGCTCAAATGGAAAATCACAAGAAAAAACCTAAAAAGACGGGTGGTTTTCAAGACAGATTACAAAAAGTACTGGAAGAGCAAAGAAAAATAGCCGAACAGCAGAAAAATGCTAAAACGCAAACGAAAATGAAATAATTAACTTAAATAAGCTTCCGCGGTTTTGTCCTCGTTGAAGATTACTTCAATATTATTATGTAACGTGGTGGCTAGTGATAGCCCCACGTAATCAACTTGAATGGGAAAAAGTTTATGCTTGCGATCTACTAATGCAGCTATTTCCAATCTTTCAGGGATGATGTCTAAAAATGGCTTACACGCATAAAAAATGGTTCTTCCCGTATTGGCAACATCGTCAAATAGAATTATTTTTTTGCCTGATAGCGCACTGATATCTGTCGATACCTCAATTTGTTCGTTTAATGGACTACCAGGGTCAAGCTTTATAGAAAAAAAGTTTATGGTAATTGGACTGGTCTTCATTAGTTCAGCACCGACAATATTCGCGAATTGAACTCCTTTTTTGTTTATTCCCGCAAAATATATTTCCTTATCATCTAGATGATTACTGCAGATTTCTATGGCTAATCTTTTGATTTTTCGGGCTACCTGGTTGGAACTTAAAATCTTCATGGAAGGGAAATTTAGTTGAAATTGAAATTAAAAGTCTAATGTAAAACAATTACCTTTAAACAAAAAAGGATATATTATGCATGAACAAATAATCTTTTCAATTCTTTGCATTTTATCTTTTGGATTTGCTGCAAAAAGATTTTATGCTATTTCGAGAAATATTAATCTCGGAGTTGATTGGGCGCCTACCAGCACTTCTTTGGAAAAATGGAAAAATGTTGTTTTTATTGCCTTCGGTCAGAAAAAAATGTTTACAAAATGGCTGCCTGCCACCTTACATCTATTTATTTATGTAGCTTTCATTTTTACACAAATTGAATTAATCGAAATTCTGGTGGATGGAATATCTGGTTCTCACCGGATATTTTTACCCATATTAGGTTCTTTTTACTTGTTTATCATTAATTTTATTGAGGTCCTTTCTTTATTGGCACTTATCGGCACTTTTATTTTCTTAGCCAGAAGAAATTTATTGAAAATTCCCCGTTTCCAAAGCGTAGAATTAAAGGGCTGGCCTGCATTGGACGCATTAATCATACTGTTAGCTGAAATTGTTCTGGTCACATTCATTTTTATGATGAATAGCGCAGACGTTGCTTTACACCAAGAATCATATCAATTTATTTTAAGTGGTTTCCTGGTTCCGTTGCTTCAGGGTTTTGATACCAATACACTGCATTTGTTAGAAAGAGTAGGGTGGTGGGGTCACATAATTGTGGTTTTCGGATTTATTATATATCTCTCTTATTCAAAGCATTTACATATTATTTTTGCCTTTATAAATACCTATTATGCAAATACCCAACCCAGAGGTAAAATAGAAAATATGCCTGCAATTATGGATGAGGTTAAGTCTTTGCTTGGAATATCCGAATCAAGTAATGACACCAATCAATTGCCAGATTTTGGAAGTAATGATGTGTTTAATCTTTCCTGGAAAAATATTTTAGATGCTTATACCTGCACTGAATGTGGCAGATGTACTGAGGTTTGTCCTGCAAATATGACAGGTAAAAAATTATCTCCTCGTAAAATAATAATGGATATTAGAGATAGAGCCGATGAGGTTGGAAAAAAACTGGATAGTGGTGATGTAGCCTTTTGCCAGGATAAGGATCTGCCTCTCTCACCAACTAATTTTTCAGATGGTCTATCCCTATTTTCTCAAATTTCACCAGAAGAAATTCATGCTTGTACCACTTGCAATGCTTGTGTTGAAGCTTGTCCCGTTTTGATAAACCCTCTTGAACCAATTATAAAAATGAGGCGTTATGAAATATTAACCTTATCAGCCGGTCCAGCTGATTGGGTTCCTCTTTTTAATAGTTTAGAAAATAATCAGGCAGCGTGGTCATTGTCAACAGAAAGGTCCGCTTGGATTGCCGATGTAAATGATTAGTTAATATCCTTAAGTTCTTATATGTCTATCCAGGTTCCTATTTATTCAACGCTTTACAACGAGGGTATTTCTCCTGAAATTTTATTTTGGGTAGGGTGCGCCGGTAGTTTTGATACGCGCGCTCAGCGAGTTACCAAAGCATTCTGTACTATTCTAAACAAAATTGGCGTATCTTTTGCTATTTTGGGAGAAGAGGAAAAGTGTACAGGTGATCCCGCCAGAAGGGCTGGTAATGAATTTGTTTTTCAAATGCTCGCTCTTCAAAATATTCAAACCTTAAACCATTATGGAATTAAGAAAATAGTAACTGCTTGTCCTCATTGTTTTAACACATTGAAAAATGAGTATCCTGAGTTAGGTGGTAACTATGAAGTCATTCATCATACTTCCTTTCTTAATGGTCTAATTTCAGATGGAAAATTAAAACTAAAGGGTGGTGGTTCATTTTTAGGAAAAAAAATTACCTATCATGATTCTTGCTATCTTGGCAGAATTAATAGTATTTATGAAGCTCCACGTGAAATCCTTGAAGCTCTCGATGCTGATTTAGTTGAATTGAAAAGGTGTAAATCAAATGGTTTGTGTTGCGGTGCAGGTGGTGCGCAAATGTGGAAAGAGGATGAACCTGGTTTCAGTCGCATAAATCAGGCCCGTGCCACTGATATAATAAATTCTGGCGCAGAAATAGTAGCTGCAAATTGTCCCTTTTGTATAACAATGCTCCAGGATGGTTTAACCTCAGATTCAACGGAAAAGAATATTATGGTCTTAGATCTCTCCGAATTAATTGTTCAACAACTTTAAAAGGGTAATTATGAATAATTTATTAGGAAATAACTTGAAATTAGCGTCTTTCAATCCAACATCTAAAGTATGGTTATTTACCTCCGATAAAGCTTTAAATGATTCAGAACAGTTGTCCGTCCAATTGGATATAGATTCTTTTTGTGCCCATTGGGAAAGTCATGGAGCTATTTTAAAGGCAACTGGTTTAATTTTGTTTTCAAGAATATTAATGCTGGTTGTCGATGAATCTTTTCATCCTATCAGTGGTTGTTCTATGGATAAATCGGTGGCGTTTATTAAAATGGTTGAAACAAAATATAATATATCGTTATTTGATAGATTATTGCAATCAGCTTTTGTGAATAATGATTGGCAAACAGCTTCAACCGCTGTTTGGTCTGAAAAGCTAAAGTCTAATGAAATTAATTTGGAAACTGTTTTCATTGATACTCTGGTAAATAATTTGTACGATGCTCAACACCATCTGACTAAAAAGTTAGGTGATTTCTGGCTTAAAAGAGTAATCTGAGTTATTCGTCGGCTTTTTATCTATTTTAAGCTATTTTTTGTAACCTATCTTTAAAAAAAATGGTTAATTGATTTAATACAAAATTTAACATGCTAAATAAGGTTAAAAACTGGTTTGGAATAGAAGGCGTGAAAATGGATATCTTACTTCCTGACGATATCAGGTCTGTAGATGGACTTTTTTCAGGTATTTTGGTCTTCAATGCTTTAACTACTCAGGAAGTTCTAAATGTCAATATAAAAATGGTTGAACGCTACGGAAGGGGTAGGGGTTCGGAAAGGTTGGTTAATGAATATGTGTTAGGTGAGTTAATCATTGATAAGTCTATCATCATAGAGGCAAATGTTGAAACTAAATTATCTTTTGCTTTTTCATTTAAATATGTAACGGCTCCGATTGATGATTTTGCAAAGAAAAATATTCTTTTCAAAGGTATGGTTAATGTGGCCAAGAAAATGAGTAAAGTGAATTCAGAGTTCCGCATCGAAGCAGAGGCAAAAGTGAAGGGAACTGCCTTAAATCCTTTTGTTCAAAAGTTTTTTCAACTTACCGGTGCCTGATCCTTTTTATTTATTTCGAAAGGTAACTTTCCTTTTTCGTTCCATTTTGAACGCCTATTAAACTGTATGAGGTTCGCCATTTCTTTTTTTACTGCATTTATGTTTTCCCATTTTTTATGTCGAACTATAATTAAGTCCAGTAAACTAAGCGCCTCTTTATTACTTCCCATCCTTCGCATGATTTCATAAGATCTCCATAAAAAAAGGGCACTTTCCTCCTTTTCAGGAAAAAAAAGGGAATGAATCTTAGCCATATTTACTAGTTGCTCCCCATCTTGATAGGATATTAACTTTAGGTTTTCTTCTTTTATATAATTGTATTTCGTCATGAAATAGGCTGTTTTTTTGTCTTTATTCCATCTTTCTATAACTATGCCTGAAATCCATTTAGAAGTCTCCTCTTCTTTTATTATGGTGGTGTAAAAATTATTTATGGCGTTGAAGAATTCTGCTTCAAATACTATATCAGGATATTTTTGAAGGCTTAATACGATTAATTTATAAGCGAGTTTCTCTTTCTCATCATCTATGGCCGTTGTAATTGATTTTTTTAATAGTGTAAAGTTCCTAAGTGTATCCTTAGGGTATTTGTTTAAATAAGCTAATTGCTTATCAAGTGCTGAAGGTATCCCAGGGTTGTTATTTCCTTTCCCATCATTATCAAGACCTTCAATCCATTGAACTTGCTCTGATTGACAGGATGAAAGCAATAAAATAAAATATAAAATATGGATTTTGAAAGGATTGGTAATTAATCGCAAAACGTTATTGATTTAAATACTTCATGAAAGTACATGAAACATTTGATTATTTTGCTTGTTATTTCTAAAATAATAGGAAAAAATGTCTGCAATTTCACTTTTTTGGTTTAGAAGAGACCTAAGATTAGAAGATAATAGGGGCTTGTTCAATGCGCTAAAAGCAGGCTTACCTGTACTGCCAGTTTTTATCTTCGATTCAAATATATTAGATAAATTATCAAATAAATCAGATGCCAGGGTAAGTTTTATCTTCCAGCAGGTTGAATCTTTAAAAGAAAAAATTGAAAAACTAGGAGGAAGTTTTTATGTCGCTTATGGAAATCCTATGGAAATAATTGATAGGATTACGACGGAATTACCTGTAAAACATTTGTTCGCTAATAAGGATTATGAATCTTATGGCAAACATAGAGATCACTCTATTAAAGAATCATTGGAAACCAAAAATATCACTTTTCATCTAAGTAAGGATCAGGTTATTTTTGAAGAGCGTGAAATTTTATCAAAAACTGCCGGTACGCCATACACTGTATTTACCCCTTATAGTAAATCCTGGAAAGAGAGATTAAAAGCTAATTTGTCTGATGGTGATAATAATCCCTTGCTTGCTTATGATTCTGAGGGATTACTCCAGCATAGCCCATTGTCAAATGTTAATGTACCCTTGTTTCCAACCCTGGATTCTATGCATTTTCACCCTTCACAAATAGACATCCCCTCCAAAGAATTAAATTTAAAAGTTGTTGAGAATTATACAGAAAACAGAGATTATCCTGCCAAAGTGGGAACCAGCAGATTAGGTGTTCATCTTCGATTTGGTACATTGGGTATCAGAGAATTAGCAAGAAAAATTATTTATCTTAATGAAACGTTTTTAAATGAACTGATATGGAGAGATTTTTATGCCCAAATATTGTTTAATTTCCCTCATGTTGAGAAAAATGCCTTTAGAGGTAATTATGATTTAATAAAATGGAGGAATAATACGGACGATTTTGAACGGTGGACCTCAGGGAAAACAGGCTTTCCTTTAGTTGATGCCGGTATGAGAGAATTAAATGCTACTGGGTTTATGCATAATAGAGTCAGAATGCTGACAGCGAGTTTTCTAACAAAAAATTTACTCATCGATTGGAGATGGGGAGAAAAGTATTTTGCGGAAAAATTATTAGATTTTGATCTTGCCAGCAATAATGGTGGCTGGCAATGGGCTGCCGGATCAGGAACTGACGCTGCTCCTTATTTTCGTATTTTTAGCCCCGAAGCTCAAATGCTTAAATTCGATCCTCAATTTCAGTATATCAAGAAATGGGTACCTGAATTCGGAACAATCCATTATGTAAAGCCTATGATTGATAGTAAATTATCTAAAGAATTATGCCTGGCTGCCTATCAATTGGCATTAAAGGGTAATTCTTAAGACTCTTATGAATTTTTAGGATTTGTGGAATCAAGAAAGTTTTACCATCATTTATAATTACAAAATCTGTAAGAGGTAATTTTTGTTCGTCACTCCATTGTTGGTTCATTCTACTAGCTATATCCTCCTCTGATAATCTATCTCTGTTTTTTATTCTGTGAAGTCGAAGTTCCTTAGGAGCTATGACCAAAATATTGTAATTAAGTTGTTTATATATTCCAGTTTCAAATAATATAGCAGACTCTCTTAGGAAATAGCTATTATCCCCGGGTATTTTTTTGCTCCATATTTCAGCATCTTCTCTTACTGCTGGATGAACAATTTGGTTTATTCCTGACAATAATTCAGTATGGTTAAAAATTTTTTCAGCAATATATTTTCTATTCAACGTCATGTTATTTAGGTAACTCTCTTCACCTAAAAGATTAATTATTTCTTTTTTAACCTGCTCATTTGTCTCCATGATTCTTTTTGCCTCTAGGTCAGAATTATACACTGATATGCCTAAAACCTTGAAAATGGCACAAACCAGCGTTTTTCCACTGCCCATTCCACCGCTTATTCCTACAGAAAGCATATTTTTGTGTTTGTTATTATAAAGGAAATTTCATAAAAATAGAAATTATGGCGAAATTCAGAAGAAATCATGTTCCAACCAATAATTATAGTAAAAGAGTAATTATTTTTTTATTGCTTATCCTATTTTTAACGGCTGCAATAATATATTTAACGAGTTTCCTCTCTTAAATATATTTCTATCAGGTCATCTCCTAAAATATAAGAGGCAGATTTATTCAAGTTTTTCCAATGAATTTCCTTGCCTTCCTTTAATCTCTTTTTAGTTCTTATCAACCTTAGCTCATCCCACAAATTGGAATCCAAATAATTTTGGATTAGTTTTCCACCACCTTCAACGAGAAGACACCCTATATTTTGATTGTAAAAATAGGTAGAAATTTCATTTAAATCGAGGGACTCATTATTATCAAGGCCAATTTGAACATCATTTATATTCTTACTTTTTAGGGTAAATCTTTTAGCCACATTTGGTTCTTGGAACAGATTAAGATGTTCTGGAAGAGAATTATGTTTATCCAGCACATATTTCAGCGGAGATCTGCCTGGAAAAAATCTGGTATCTAAGAGAGGATTATCTATCAATGCGGTATCTGTACCAACTAAAATAGCATCTACTTCACTTCTCCATTTATGAGTTAAGCGTGATGTTATGGGTGAACTTAACCAAGTATTAACTTTTTCTTGTGATGCATAAAAGCCATCTTCAGAAATAGCTAACTTAAGAATAGTATATGGTCTTTTTTTTGTGACAAAAGCACTTCTTTGTTTCACCAGTACCTTTCCTTTTTCTGTTATAACATCCTGGATAACCTCTATGCCATCATTTTGTAGTAAAGTAACTCCGTTACCATTCACCTCGGGAGAAACATCCTGGGTTGAAATAACTACTTTTTTAATTTTATTTTCTATGATCAAAGAAGTACAGGGTGGTGTTTTACCAAAAATATTACATGGTTCCAGAGAAACATATAAAGTTGCATTTTTAACTCTGTCCAGATTTTCTTTCGTTACAGAAGAAAAAGCATTAACCTCCGCATGAGCTTTTCCATATTCCGAATGATAACCTTCGCCAATAATTTCATTGTTTTCAACTAACAAAGAACCAACCATTGGGTTTGGAGATACTTTTTGACCCCCATTTCTGGCTATTTCGATACACCTTAAAATAAAATGCGCGTGAGTATAATGTTTCATTAAAAAATTGATTTATATATAGTTCTCTTAAAAATATTTTTAGTTAATTTCGAAGTATAATTTAATTTCCCCCAAATCAAAACAGAAAAGTAGGGGGGATATTAAAATAAAATTGCTTTGAGTGCTTATTTTTTAGAAGGATATTTTATAACTATGGGAATAAATTATCACCAGGTAAAGATTAAAAACGCTGATGATTTCGTTATTTTGGATGATCAGGGTTTCCAATATATTACAAGTGACAAGGAAATGCTCTCATTGAACCTTGCAGAAAATTTAAGGGTACACTCAAGCGGTTGTATCTTTTTTCAAAAAACAATTAAAATATCTCCCTTTAATTACAAAACTACCACCATTTACCTTCATAAAATATTAGCAGAAACTTTTAAAATCAACGATAAGACTAATATAAACAATTTAGTTGGATTTGTCAATGGTAATAAACTAGATTGCAGATTAAATAATTTAATTTTCAGAAGTAGAGCAGTGGCAAGTAGAACCAGAAAAACAAGCAGTAGTACTGGTTTTACTGGTGTCTATAAAGAGCACAACAAATTTCGTTCAGTTATTTCAATAAACGGGAAATCAAGACATTTAGGAATGTTCAAAACGGCTGAAGAGGCAGCCAAAGCGTTCAATGAAATGTCGAAAAAATTATATGGAGCAGAGGGAAAACAAAATAAATTAGATTAATCGTTAATCATCTTTTGGTCGCTCTCGTCATTTCTCTTTTGCCTGGAGGGCCTGGCAGGGATTCTAAGGTAAAACCTATTTTTTTTAAAATTCTCTTTACCTCTCCCTTTGCGCAATATGTAACCAAAACAGCTTCGTTTGTCATTGATTCATATATTTTCTCAAATAAGCTAATCGACCATAATTCAGGCTGTGATTCAGGTGAAAAGGCATCGAAATAAACAATATCAAAATAATTATCTGGTAAGGTCTCTTCTATAATATCCTTATTATGTTTCGTTAAAGTAAAGTGGGAGTCAACCTCAATTAATTTATCCCATTCTGATATCAGAATATTTTTAGAGATGTTGGCGGGTATTTTCAAATGATCTTCATATACGCATGCGTTTAAAAGATCCTCTGGCAATGGGAAAACATCAAATGAATGATAGTCAACATGAACTTTTACTTTGTCAATTATATTTTTCCACGTCAACAATACATTTAATCCTGTACCAAAACCTAGCTCCAGTATGGAAATTTTGTCCTGCTTTTTTAAAACAGGTAGTAATCCTGAATCTACAAAAACATGATTAGATTCCTGGATGGCTCCATATTTAGAATGATAGGTTACCCCATGATCTTTAGAATAGAGGGTGTAAGAGCCATCTTGTGTCATAACTAAGTCGGGAATGGAAAATATTGATTCCATGTTCTCAACTCAGTATCTGGGCAAGAGTAGAAATTATTTCACTTACCATCGACGAAAGTTTAAAATTTGTAGGACAACCGTAACCGCGGTTGCAGGAAAAGGTTGATATCAATACAAATAAGGAAAGAAGGGAAGGAATGTGAATATTTTTTTTGTTCTTTTGCATGAGTAGGATAATTAGTTTGTTATTTTAATTAACGGAAACACAAAATTAATATTTTATAGCGATAATCCATTCAATAGAATTTGTTATTTTTGCATCCGTTAAAGATAGTTTTTCAAATCAATCAGAAAATGAATAGAGAACTTGCACTGCGTGATGCCCTAAGAGAGGCTATTTTAGAAGAAATGAGAAGAGATGAAAATGTTTTTCTCATGGGAGAAGAAGTGGCTGAATATGATGGAGCATATAAAGTTAGTAAAGGCTTGTTAGATGAGTTCGGTGCCAAAAGGGTTATCGATACACCTATTGCCGAATTGGGCTTTGCTGGTATCGGTGTCGGTGCTGCAATGAATGGTTTAAGACCAATTATTGAGTTTATGACTTGGAATTTTGCAGTTTTGGCATTTGACCAAATAGTGAATAATGCCGCTAAAACTCTTTCTCAATCTGCTGGTCAATTTAGTTGCCCTATTGTTTTTAGAGGTCCATCTGGTGCTGCAGGACAGTTGGCACAGCAACATTCTCAAACTTTTGAAAGTTGGATGGCTAACGTTCCTGGTCTTAAAGTGATTTCTTGTGTTGATCCGGCAGATTCAAAAGGTCTGTTAAAATCGGCTATCAGAGATAACGATCCCGTTTGTTTTATGGAATCAGAATTGCTTTATGGTTTCAAAGGATTAGTTCCAGAAGGTGAATATACAGTACCTATTGGATTGGCTGCCGTTAGACGCGAAGGAACGGATGTCACTTTGGTGTCCTATAATAAAATGATGCTCGTGGCTCTTGAAGCTGCTGATGAGTTAGCAAAAGAAGGTATTTCTGCAGAAGTTATCGATCTAAGAACCATTCGTCCACTAGATTATCATACATTGGTTAAGTCCTTGAAAAAAACCAATAGAATGGTGGTTATTGATGAATCGTGGCCTTTTGCCGGCGTTTCTTCTGAGGTAACTTATCAAATGCAACGTTATGCTTTTGATTATCTCGACGCACCCGTTATTCGTGTTAATGCAGCCGATACTTCTTTGCCTTACGCCGCTCCTTTAGTTGACGCCTATATGCCAAATGCGGCTAAAGTTATAAAAGCAGTAAAAGAGGTTATGTACGTAAAATAAAGCGTTAAATTTAAAAAATCTTGAAAAAAGGTGTATTTTATGCTATCATTAGCTAAAATATACCTTTTTTTATGAGTATTCAGTTTTTTCGCTTTCTTGTTATTTTTAGTTTCTCCTTTTCCATCTACACCTTAGTTGGTCAAAATGCCATACCTCTAAATACTTCCTTTTCGTTCAGATCCTTAGGTCCAACGCGGGGAGGGAGGGTTACTACGGTAACCGGTCATGCCGATGAGCCAAATATCTTCTTTTTAGGTTCAACAGGTGGTGGTGTTTGGAAATCGTCTGATTATGGTCAAAATTGGTCACCAATCACCGATAAGTTTTTTAAAAGTCCTTCCATCGGTGCCATTAGACTGGCTCCTTCTAATTCGAAGATAATCTATTGTGGTACAGGGTCCGATGGTATAAGAAGCAATGTTATTGCTGGAAAAGGCATGTACAAATCTGTTGACCAAGGGGTAACCTGGTCATTTATAGGTCTTGAAAATACAGCCCATATTGGGGCAGTAGAAATTGATCCTTTAAATGCTGATATCGTCTATGTGGCTGCTATAGGAAATGCCTTTGCACCAAATGAGGATAGAGGTATCTTTAAAACAGAGGATGGGGGAGCTCACTGGAAGAAAATATTGTATTTAAATGATACTGTTGGGTTTAGTGATCTGGAATTACATCCAACCAATCAAAATATTATTTATGCCGGTTCATGGCGTGTTGACAGGAAACCCTGGACTATTATTTCCGGTGCAAATGTGGGGGGCGTTTTTAGATCCCTTGACGGTGGAAATACCTGGGAAAATATGAAAATTGGCCTTCCTGATGGACTTATTGGTAAAATTGATCTGGCTACTTCTCCTGCTTCTCCCGATAGAGTTTATGCCTTGATTGAAGCAGATAAAGAACAAGGTGGTGTCTATCTTTCAGAAGATAAAGGTCTTAATTGGAGTAAAATAAGCTCTTTTGCTCCTCTTTTAGATAGGCCATTCTATTATTGTAATATCGATGTTCATCCGGTAAATCCAGATTGGATGATAGTTAATTCTACTTCCCTCTGGTCTTCTAAAGATCTGGGCAAATCCTGGAACACACTAAATACGCCTCATGGTGATAATCACGATATTTGGATTAATCCTAAACAACCTGATATCTGGATTCAAGCAAATGATGGTGGTGCCAATGTGACGAGAAATGCAGGTCAAACCTGGTCTACTCAAGAGAATCAATCTACTGCCGAACTGTATCAGGTAGATATAGACGATCAATTTCCCTATTGGTTATATGCTGGTCAACAGGATAATACAACCATTGCTTTACCTGTTTTGCCTCCCTACAATGCTTTAAACAGGACAGATAATTTTTGGATGGAAGTAGGAGGGTGTGAAACAGGTCCCGTGGTTCCAATGCCAGGAAATCCTGACTTAGTTTATGCGAATTGTAAAGGTAGATTCGGTGTTTTTAATAAAAAAACAGGCCAGGAAATGCAATATTATATAGGTGCCTCAAATATTTATGGTCATGAACCTGATAAATTGACGTACCGCTTTCAACGGGTAACTCCCATAGAGGTTTCTCCTTTTGATCCTAAAACAGTTTATTACGGCTCGCAATATTTACATAAAACCATGGACGGTGGAAAATCCTGGCTTAGGATTTCCCCCGACCTAACCGCCAGAACACCTGAAACACAAATTATATCAGGTGGCCCAATTACAAGGGATGTTACAGGGGAAGAATATTATAGTACTCTATATGATATTGCGGTGTCGACCATGGAGAAGGGGGTCATTTATACGGGCTCGAATGATGGGCCTTTATTTTTAACCAAAGATGAAGGCAAAAATTGGAAAAACATAACGCCAAATTATCTTCTTCCAGGGGGTAGAATTGATTGTATTGAGCCTTCCGTCCATCAAAAGGGAAAGAGCTATTTTTCTGTTCTAAGGTATCAACTGGGAGACTGGAAACCCTATATATATATGTCAGCTGATTATGGAGAGACCTGGCAGTTATTAACTACAGTAGAAAACGGTATTCCCTCCGATTACCCAGTGAGAGTCATTCGTGAAGACCCGCAAGTACCTGGTATTTTGTACGCCGGTACTGAATATGGTCTATTCCTTTCCCTAAATGATGGGCAGTCCTGGTTCCCCTTTCAGCTTAATCTTCCCATCACCCCAATCTCCGATGTGAAAATTAAAAATAACGATCTGGTGTTGTCAACCATGGGCAGAGGATTTTATGTTTTGGATAACATTCAGGCCATTAGAGCATGGAAAAATCTGGGAAATATATCTGAGTTTACTTTTATAAAACCAAATCCGCAATATAGAATGCGCTATCAGCCTAGTTCTTCAGCTGATTTGACTAAATATCCTTCTCCCTCTGTGTTTTTTGAGTATTTTATTCCAAATCAAAAAGATACCGTCCTATCGATAAAAATATCAGATGATAAAGGAAGATTAGTCAGGGAATTTTCAAGTGCGGATGAAAAAACGCCTGAAGATCCATCTTTAAGTAAAGTGGATATGGCTACTGGATTCAGAACGAAGGGTTTTAAAGCAGATCTAAAAATAGAAAATGGTATTCATCGATTTTCCTGGGATATGAGATATACCGGATTTAGCGCAAATGGTAAAAACGGGGTCTTAGCCGCTCCGGGTACTTACCTGATTGAATTTAATTATGGACAGAAGAAATATTCTCAATATTTTCAATTATTAATAGATCCCAGGTTACAAACGAACCAGATAACGACAGATATATTAAAGCAACAGGTTGAATTGTCCTTACAAATTCGCGATTTGGAGTGGCAAGCAAAAGATTTGGCTGCTCAATTAAAAGAATCGGTACAAAATGTAGATAAATCATCAAAGGCTTATTCTTTTTGTGTGGACCTTGAAAAGGAGCTAATTACTTCCAAATCAGTAGCGTACAGTCAGCCAATGCTAATAGACCAGATTTCATATTTACGGGAAATGTTGAATACAGCAGATCAACTTCCAGGTAAAGATGCTTATGATAGATTTAAATCATTGAAAATGGAGGTTGATAATCTCCTAATGAAATGGAAGGATAAATCAAATATCCCCGGTTTCACCCATTAATATAAATGGTGCCCAAAAATAAGGCATTTTATTCATCATTTTCTTTTTGGTGAATTGAAGTGCCTTATTTTTGGTGTATCCTTTGGATAAATAATAATAAAAGATTTCCATAAACTGTGCAGTACTTCTATCATCCACCTGCCACAAACTGGTAACTACAGATTTTGCTCCCGCATTTAAAAATGCCTGAGCTATACTATTCATTCCCTGAGTAGGTGTATATTGTCCAATGGAAGATTGACAAGCAGATAAAACGACTAAATTTGCCCTGATTTTAAGAGAAATTATCTCATTGGCATAAAGAATCGAGGGTTCATTCTTGTGTATATTTTCAGAAAATATAAGCGCTCCTCCTTCTTCAGAATTTAAATTTGGATCGCTATGTGTGGCTAAATGAATCCATTCGTAGGCCGGTGCTTCTTTTATGAAATTTTTTACACTCGCGTCATCTTTTTTAAATGCTACGGTTGGATAGTATTCACTTATTTTTTTAATTTCAGTTTCACTATACTTCAAATTGGCAAAACCTCTGGAATCCTTTTGAAAATCGGGAGAAAAAGCTAAAATTTTTCTTCTTAATTCTTTCTTAGTTTTATGAATTCCTGAAGATGTAATGAAATGATAGGAAATGGAATATTTTTCAATCAATCGTTTTTTAGGGTCTTTCGGATGGACGAGGATTTCAAAGGGCAATATCGAAAGTATCTGATCAGGGAAAAACAGGATACTTTTTGTTTCTAACGGAATGTCAGGTAATAGACTTGAACTTAATTTCTCAATCAAAACTCGATAAATATCCTTGTAATTTACCTTAGATTTTTCCCCGGCCGAAGGCATTTCTCTTATGGCGTTCCTAATGGATAGGATAGATTTATCTAATGGATTAGCCATTTTCCTAATGAAAACATCCTTTTTACCATTGATTTCCGACCAAATGATTATTTTATCCTGAGCAACCTTATACCTTATAAATAGGGTATTAGGTTTGCTTTTAGGGTATTTATTTTTATTATATGGGTAATACAATGAACTTAGCAGGGCTTTTTTATCATCTGATTTTGCAATGAGATAATAATCAATGAAGGATGATTTGAGTTCATTAATTATTCTATCCTTTTTTAAGAATGGTTTATTTGATTGCATAGAGTCAATCCACTGGTAATTGTCGTTTGCCTTTTTAGAGGCTATTGAATCCTTTTTTTCTTTCAAAAAGCATTGAATTTCTAATAACTCATATTTCAACAGATTTCGATAATAATGAATATCGTTTTTATCTGATAATTCATTCAATAATTTATTTGCTTGATGATTTATATACCTTGCTTTTCCAATGTCATCCAGGTTTACATAAAATGTCGCTATTTGTAATTTTATTTCTATTTGTTTTATGGGATTTTCAAAATTTATCTGCGATTCAACTTCTAATATTTCTTTTAAATTGATTTTTGCCTCACTATACTTTTTATGATTTATTAAAATGGAGGTGTTAAGCAAAATAGCTTCTAATTGGAGTAATTCAGATCCAGTTTTATTTACCTTTTTTAAATAAAACAATCCTTTAAAGGTATCCCTGAATGGTGGCTGCATATATAAATTTGCAAGCGTCAAATACCTGTTACCACTTTCGATGGAAGGTGTATTTAATATGGAATCATGAAGAAATTGAGATTGCTCATACGATTTTATTGCTGATTCAATGTCAAACCTCATTACATGATATTGCCCAATAATTTCTTCTATATTTGAAAGCGCCAGCTGGTTAACAGGATTATTATTAAGGTAATATTTTTTTGCCTGTTCGAAATGGAAGGAAGCCTTTTCCAATTCATTTAGCTTTATGTATGATGAAGAAATATTTGCATGTATTTCTCCCAACTCATTAATGCTGATATTTGAAATAATTTTTCTAGTTTCAAGGGCTTTTTTATAATACAAAAGTGCCTTAGTTTCTTGATTGAGGTTACTATAGGCGTTACCTAGGTTATTAGCTAGTTGAGCTTTTCTAATTAAATTTTTATTAAATAAAGGATATGCTTTTTTAAAATAGTATATGGCCTTTTTAAAGTCTTTTAAAGACATATAACAATTGGCTTTTGCAAGATAAATATTTCCGACATTTTCATCTTCCTTATCAAATGATAAGCTATTTAACAGAGTAAGGGAGGTAATAAAATTTTTATCTAAATAATAGTTGTTACTTAAGTTCAGCGTGTATTTTAAATATTCCTTTTGATATAACTGGAAATCCTTAACTAGAGAAATAGCTTTTGTAAAATATACTTCAGCGGTATTATATTCTGAATATCTTTGAAATAACAATCCTAAATTATTAATTGATTTTGATGTTTCTGGATGGTTTTCACCAAAATATAGAAATCTGTCCTGATATGCCATTTTGTGATAAATTAAGGCTGAATCAGGTTGATTCATATCTTCAAAATAAAATCCCATCAAAGTGTTTGGTAAACCTACCGTAGTAGAATCAATGTCTGGTGGTGTGACAGGGAAGTATTTTTTAATTTTCAACAAATAATAATAGGCTGAATCCAGCTGATTATTATCATAGTATTTTTCAGCCAAAAGCACATAATTGGCATAATTTTGATGAAATTCTTCTTTATCCAGTAACTTTTTTTTACAACTACTGTAAAAGAAAATCAAATTCAAAAGAAGGAGTAGATTTACCCAGCTTGTTTTACCATAATAAAGAAAACATCTATTCATGTTTAGCGATTCAACCCCATAAATTTAAAGGGATTAACTATTTAAATAGTATAAATGTATCAAAAAAAGATTAACAGAATTATTATATTTTTGTAATGTGAAACGGAACATTATTTGGTCTTAAAAACATATTAACTATGAATAGTAGTTTAGAAACAATGGATTTAGCCGCAGCCATACGTTCTGGCGGTTTAAAAAGAGAGCAAGCATTGTCAAGCCTGTATAACGTTAAAGGATTGTTTTTTAAGATTAAGCAAATGGTTACTAATCATGGCGGAAATGAAGAAGATGCAAGGGATGTGTTTCACGAGGGTATTATAACGTTGGATCGAAAAATTCGACAGGATGAATATGAAGACCGTGGGACCATCGAAAGTTATCTTTTTGGTGTTTGCCGTTTCATTTGGTCAAACCAGCAAAGGAAAAATAAACGGGTGGAATTAAAAGATGATTTTACCCCTTATGACCAATCTACTGGAGAAAATCCTTTGGATACCATGCTTAATAATGAAGGACAAAATTTGGTTGCGACCTTATTCAGCCAGTTAGGCGAAAATTGCAGTAAAATATTATCCTTATGGAAACTTTCCTACTCCATGAATGAAATAGCGGAGGAAATGGGACTACCATCAGGTGATAATGCCAGAAAGCATAAATTTCGTTGTTATCAAAAATTACTTGGACTTATTGATAATTCGCCAGAATTGGCAACCAACTTAAAAAATTTAGGACAATGAATACTTCTGAGTACACAGAAAAACTGATGGCATTGGCCAATAAGGAATTATTTGGCGACGAAAAAATGCAACTTGAAAAGGAAATTCAAGAAAATCCTGTATTAGCTGAGGAATTTAAAAAACACTTCCTTGCTCAAGAACTGCTGGAGGCTTTTATTTCCCAGGATTTGAAAAAGAAATTAAGTGCTTTTCCATTGCCTCAAGAAAAACATGAATCTTCAGGTGCGGTTATTAAGAAACTAAATCCTTCCAGGTACAAATGGGCTATTGCCGCTTCTGTGACATTAATTTTAGGGGTATCCAGCTATTTATTTATAGGAAATGAATACTCCTATCAGCATCTGGCCGATAATTATGTTCCACAAATGCAGGAAGTCCGTGGAACGAATATGGTTGCTGATGATATATTAGAGAAAGCTTCTTCCTATATCTCAAATAACAAAAGCGAAATGGCGATAACATTATTAACCTCTATTTCTCCAGACGATGATCGTTTTTTTATCGGGCAACTTCTACTTGGAAATGCATATTACCAAACAGACAATTTTTCAGCTGCTTCCAATGCTTTTATTCAAAGTTCAAAGTCAGGAGATGAGGAGATTAAATACCAAGGGCAATATGGTTTTTTGTTATGTGAATTAAAGTTGAAGTCTTGGTCGGAAGAAAACCAACGTTTGTTAATAGAACTCTCTGAAAATCAATTTTTTATTTATAAGAATGAAGCAGAGGCTCTTTTACAAAAATTGGAGATCGCAAAATATTTCAATTAACTTTTAATCAGTAAACATTATGAAAAAGGGAATCTCATATATCATACCCATTTTTATATTCTTATTTACGAATCCTTTTGTTGGATTTTCTCAGAAAAGGGAAAAAATGGACGGAGCTTTAAGGGCCTTTATTGAAACCCCTTTTATGCAAAAATTTAAGGATTTACAATTGGAATCTGAAAATATGGTGCTTACTTTCAAGGAAAACAAACATAATTATTCTGCTGCAAATATCAATAGGGTAAAAACTGCTTATCAAAAAACGGTAGATAAATTTAACGCCCAACTACTTGATATCAAAGCTGATTTCATGAATGAAAGAAAACTTCAATATATTCAGGATTTTCCAGAGGATTATACCAGTGGATTAACTTCTGACATCAATGATTTGACCTCGTTCTATCAAAGTAATCTTCAACTAACTATCCAGGATGTGACGGATGCCACCGTTGATGGAAATTCTTTACTTTCTCTCGTTGCAGAACTTGCCAAATTAGTGCCTGGTATGGTGACAAGTATCTCAGAATTAAGATCATCAGTCAAAAAATTTGAAGATACTTATTTGGAGGAAAAGCTAATTGGCCCCTATAAGTTTAAAACCTGGGAAGAAATCACTTATTAATCAAGTTATTAATATAATATCATGAAAAAGATCCTCTGTTTTCTCATTATTTTAATAAGCTGCGTAAATCAATCATTTACAATAGCACAAGGAACAGCCACTTCCAATAAGCAACTCGATCCCGCTCTGAGGAAATTTGTTCAATCTGAAATTATGATTAAATTCAAAGATTTGAAAAGAGAAGCAGAGAATAGTGTCTCTTCTTTTAAATCGGAAATGAATAATTATAAACCCGATCAAATTCAAAAAGTTAAAACTGGCTACGATAAAACGGCCGACAGATTTAATCAGGAGCTTGAAAATATGAAGTTGGATTTTGTCAATAAAAAGAAACTTAAATACATTTTAGAATTTCCAAAGGATTATTCTCGTTCCTTAGAGCTTAATTTTAGGGAATTAGCTCAATATTATGCTGAAAACTTTCAACAACCTTTGCAGGATGTAAGACAGTCCAAAGAAGACGGCGGTATTGTTATTGCTCTTTTTATGGAGTTATTTAAATTAGTTCCAGAGGTCATCAACCATTTTAATGAAATGAAGGAAATGGCAGCCCGATATGATGATGCCTATCTTGAAAAATGGTTGATTACTCCTTTTAAGTTTTTAACCTGGACAGAAATTCAGGCAGAAGCTGGTTATATTAATATGAATAATTCCAATAATTTATACAATAATGGGCTGAATACCAATCCATATCCATATCCTGCTACACCAGATCCGAATACCACATACCCTCCTGTAGCGAATCAACCTGCAACCACTGTTGCTGATTCAATTAAAACAAATGCACAAAATTGGTGGGAAACAAATACTACCATGCCTGTTCCTACCAATGTGGATGGCTCAGCACCCGTAAAAAATACAAATACGAAAACTACACCTTCTAAAACTAAAGCACCTGACCCTTTTGCACCTGCTACAATTCAGAAAGATACTACAAAGTTAAAACCTTCTTCTGTTAAGGTAAATTGATATGATTATGCTAAGGTTTTATTTTTTCTTCACAATTATATTTTGTTTTGCTGGATTACTGCAGGCTCAGGATTATCCTACAGGACTTGAATTTGAAGATGATCGCTATCAAAAGCAACCTTTAGTTTCTATGCAAAATGGTGGAAAATCAATTCCATCTTCTATAGATTTATCGGTTTATGCTCCTTTTCCCAGACATCAGGGAACTATTTTTAGTTGTGTCGGTTGGTCAGTGGGATACGGTGCCTTAACTATGGAAAGAGCCATTCAAAATGGATGGACAGATCGTGTCAAGATTACAAATGAATCATCTTCAGCTTTATTTCTATACAACCAAATTAAAATTGGAAATTGTTCCAGAGGGGCCAGAATCTCTGATGCATTGATTTTTTTGCAAGAAAAAGGAGATTGCCTGGCAAAATATTATGATAAAAATCTGGATGATTGTGAACAACCAACTACTCCAGCATTGGTAAAAAATGCAAGTAATTTTAAAATTACTGATTATGCTGCGCTTTTTGATGGTGAACTTGATAAAAATGACAATATAAATAGAATTAAAAGAGCACTTGCTCAAAATAAACCCGTCGTCATCGGTCTTCGAATTAAAAATAATTTTTACAAATTAGAGGATGCAGCTTTCTGGCATCCTGATTTAGGTGATACCACCTATGCTGGTGGACATGCTATGGTTGTTGTTGGTTATGATGATAATTTGGCTTCTTTCCGGATTTTTAATAGCTGGGGTTCAAAATGGGGTAAAAATGGTATGATTTGGGTGAAATATAATGAATTTGCAAAGTATTGTAAATATGCTTATATCATTTATGTAGGACAAAATAAACCGATTCAAACATCCGCAAGTCAGACCATTAAATCTTCGCCTGTTGTTGCTTCATCGAATGAAGCATTACCTGAAGGAAATTTAAATGAGTTACCCCTTAGAGATATATCTGGAAAATTTAATTTTTTACGATTTACAGGTCAATTTAATTCTTATAGTGAACCTGTTTTTGAAGAGGCAAAGGTCCTGGGTGAAAAAAATATATATACCTTGTCCAACAGATTATGGAAAGTTGGTGACAAATTTCAATTACAGGTAGTTCCCTCCTTTTCAAATGGTTATATCTATGTTCTAAGTATGGATCCCACCAATAAAAAAGAAGTTCATTGGCCCAAAAATGAAATGTTTAATGCAAAATTTAAAGGGGAATTTCAATCAGGGCTCTCTCCTTTTTCAGAGGGAGTAATTAAAATTCCAGATGCCAATAGTGTTTTAAAACTAGCCCATCCAGGTACGGATCATTTGATTATTTTATTTTCAGAAAAAAAAATAAACGAACCCTTTATGGAATATTTATTAGATAATCTTCATTTGGATGCAGTAGAAAATTTGTACCAATCCCTAACTGAAATATTAGGAGAACATCAAATTCCTACCTCCGATGTGCATTTTTATAAAGAATTGATGCAATTTAAGGCTATCACGAGAAATCCTGGGGCAATTATCCCTATTGTATTAAAAATTTCAGTAAATTAGAATAAGCTTTTGCAAAATTATATTTGTTATGAAAAATATTTTTCTTTTCACTTTCTTACTTATTTTAAATACTTTAGGTGCACAACCAGCTCTTATAAGCTGGGAAGTAAAAGAAGGAAATAAAGGGGAGGATTTTTTTACCAAATCCATTCAACTTTCGAATGGTAACCTTGCAGTTATTGGAAATCTTACCGCTCCGGACGGTTTGAAAAAATATGGAAACTTATCTCTCGTAGATTTTAGTACAGGAAAAATCATTAAAAAAATTACTTTCGGAAACCAAAATGAAATATATATTCATGACCTTATAGAATTACCTGATGGTAATATTTTTATGGTAGGTTATTCTAATTTTAATAAAGTTATTTATCCATGGCTGATAAAGTTAGATGCGGCAGGTAATAAAATACTGGAGAAAGTTTTACCGTTACCAGAGGGATCCATTTTAACTTCCATACAATCAGATTTTGAATCTGGATTTTATTTAACTGCAAAAATTACTAATGATGAAATTTTGCTAATTCATCTCAATAAAGATGTCGATATTAGTTGGCAAAAAGTAATTTCTTCAGGCTCTTATGGTGATTTAAGGAAAGTTACTATTGGCTTGAATGGTCACATTTATCTTGGTGGTAATTCAAAAAAAGGAGACGGTCAGAATGTAGGGGATGTATGGGTTTCCTCATTGGATAAAAATGGGAATGAATTGTGGCGCAAATTTATTGGAGGTAAATTATGGGAAGAACTAAATGATCTTATTACTCTTCAAGATGGGTCTATTCTTTTTTGTGGTGAAACCAATTCCTTAGGAAACGGGAAACAAGATTTTTGGCTTGTAAAGTTAAGTCATACTGGTTTTTTACAATGGGAAAGAACCTATGGTGGAAGAGAAGCTGATGTGGCCAGAACCATTTTACCCCTTTTTAATGGCAATATTTGGTTGGCAGGGTCTAGCTTGTCTTTATTGAATAAAAAGGGGGCTACAAAATTTGCAGCCAGAATCATTGAAATTGATGGTAGTGGAAACTTACAATGGGAAGCAGATTATGGAGGTGATAACAATGAGGATATTAATCATTTATGTCAAATTCATGACGGAAGTGTTCTGTTTTCAGGTTGGACAGAGTCAAATACCCAAAGTCTCAAAGATGCTTGGATGATTCGTTTTCCTGCTCCGGAAATGAACAGATTATTGGCAAAAGGTAATTTAAGGATAAATGAATCCAAAATATGGTTAAATACGCCAGATGGACTTTTAAAGCCTAATAATCAATCTTATATATCATTTCAACTCAATAATCAGGAAACGAATCAAATTGAGAATATTCGTGTTGATGTCAATATTATAGATGGACAAAAGGGCATAAAGGTTAATCAATCTGTATTTGTTCAACCTTTACTACCAAATACCAATAAGCAAATTAACATCCCAATTATGTCAGATGTTAATATTGAAACAAAGGATAATTTACTTGAAATTAAGGTCTATTCTGGTTCAGACCTAATAAAGACGGTTACTGGGTCAGTGAAATCTTTGAATCCAAAAGCTGCAACGCTACGTTTTGTAAATACAAATACCGAAAAAGAGGGCGTTGATGAATTTAGCCCCCAAACGCTTTTTGTTGAGATACAAAATGATGGAGACCTGCCAGCTGCCGAGGTTCAGATTAATTTTATTCTCCCAAAAGGAATATTAGCTTTAACTTCTACTAATGTCAAACTGGGTACAATCAATTCAAAGTCTTTAAAAAAAGCAACCTTTAGATTTCAAAAAACAGTCCAGTTTGAAGGGAATGAAGTAACCATTCAAATGAATGCACTTGATAATCAACTTACCAGAATCTCTAAAACGGTAACTTCACGGTTTGATGTTATTGCGGCCAGTCAATCCTCAAATATTATTGTTTTCAATAATCCCAAAGCTTCTCAAAAAAGGACAGATTGGAGTAATCCAACGTTTAAACTTGAAGCTATGTTTGGAACCAGTAGTAATAACCTTAAACTTGGTGATGCCGTTGTTAAAATTAATGGAGTCA
>Ga0247840_10001549_pt1 | contig 44829 bp, 41 predicted proteins | sample LaCruzMarch2015__FD_192404 | JGI IMG/M metagenome (GOLD analysis project Ga0247840, IMG submission 192404) | Freshwater microbial communities from meromictic Lake La Cruz, Castile-La Mancha, Spain - LaCruzMarch2015_17m | ecosystem: Environmental > Aquatic > Freshwater > Lake | place: Spain... | reverse complement strand
TTCTCGATTAAAGGCAGATTATCGACGCCATAGAGGCCTAACAAAAGAACACAGGATTCAGTATATCAGGTGGTATTGCTATTATCATAAATGAGCAACTTTTTATGGCATTTATGCCCATTGCGAGGAGCGCCCCCGGGAATGTCATTGCGAGCGGAGCGAAGCAATCTATCCCGTACGCTGCAGACAGATTGCCGCGCCCTTCGGGCTCGCAATGACATGGTTATGCCCCTGTGAAACAATACGATGTGGAATGATTTAAGGGCGGCCGTCTTCCTCTTTTACAAGTACATCACGCGCGGCAGCAGGGGCACGCTCCTGCTCACCATCCTGGTGGCGGCCGTGGCCTTTATGCAGATCAATATTATCTCCGGCATAATGAGCGGGGCGGTCGGCCTCATCTACCAGCAGGCCAAAAGCAACTACGTCTCCAATATCGTTATCAAGCCGGGCAAGGACCAGTGGGGCAACAGCGAGCAGTACCTGACGCAGGTGTCATCGCTCAAGCGCAGGATAAACGCCATACCCGGCATCGTCGGCTGCAGCTCAAGATACTCCACCGGTGCCATCGTAACCTACGACCCGGACAAAACCGGCAAGGACCTCAGGTCCGTGAGCTGGCCGGTAACATCCATCAGCCCGGAAGAGAACATCGAGGTATCCAACATCTCGAAGTACATGGTGGCCGGCGAATACCTGTCCGACTCGGACCGTGACCAGGTGATCATGGGCAGGGAGATATCAGGCGGCTTTGGGGCGGCCCTGGAGGTGCAGTCGCTCAAAGGGGCCGGGGTGGGGGACGAGATCACGGTGTACTACCATAACGGGGTGGTGCGCGATTACACCATCAAGGGCATCTATTCCACCGTATTCCCTCTCTCGGACATGTCCATCTTTGTCTCGCAGAAGGAGATGGAGTCGGTGCTGGGCATCCACGACCGGGCATCGCAGATACTGGTCAAGACCGACGAGAGCTATCCCGAGTCGTACTACATCCAGAAGCTGAGGGATGCCGGCATTCAGCTGCAGGACATCCAGCCCTGGGAGGACTTCATCGGCCTGGTGCTGGGTATCGCGCAGAGCTTCGACATTATCAAGCGTATCATCCTGCTGATCGGCCTGATAGTGACCGGGGTGACCATCTTCATCGTGATCTTCATAGCCACCGTCAGCAGGAGGCGTCAGATAGGCATCATGAAGGCCATCGGCATGCGTGAGCGCATCATCATTATGTCATACGTTTTGCTGGCCCTCTTTTACGCGCTGATGGGCATCGGTTTGGGCATAGCCGTTATCGAGGCCTTTATCAGGCCCTACTTTATCGCCAACCCGCTCAGCTTCCCCATGGGCAAGGTCAGCCTGGCCATACTGCCGGGCGAAATGATGACCAGCGTGGTGAGCATGCTGGTGGTCAGCCTGCTGGCCGGCTTTATCCCCTCCTGGAGGGTGGCGCGCGAAAATATCATCAGGGCCATATGGGGATGATATAAACATGATCAGTGTCAGCAACCTTAAGAAGACCTACGAGGGACATGTGCCGGTACATGCCCTCAGGGGAGTGAGCTTCGAGGTGCCTCAGGGGCAGTTCGTATCGATCATGGGTCCCAGTGGATCGGGCAAATCGACGCTGCTGCACCAGCTGGCGCTGCTGGACACGCCGACCTCCGGGCAGATATTGCTGGACGGCAACGACATATCGCGCCTGTCCGACTGGCAGAAGACAGAGTTCCGCCTGAGGAACCTGGGCTACGTGTTCCAGGAATACGCACTGATACCTGAATTGAACGCGCTGGAAAACGCTTTCCTGCCGCTGCTGCTGCTGGGACTGCGCAGGAAGGAGTACCTTAAAATAACGGGGGACCTCATGGCCAGGGTGGGACTGGGTGAACGGCTGCACCACCTGATCAGCCAGCTTTCGGGCGGCGAACAGCAGCGCGTGGCCATCGCCCGCGCCCTGGTAAACCGCTCTAAAATCCTCTTCGCCGACGAGCCGTGCGCCAATCTCGATACGGAGAACAAGGGCATCGTCCTGCGGCTGATGCGCAAGCTGTGCGATGAACTGGGACAGACCATCCTCATGGTCACACATGAGCCGGAGCAAAGGGAATACAGCGACCGCGTCATCTGGTTCAGGGACGGCCTCATCTACAGGGAGGAGAGCATCTCCACGGATGCCCGCGCCAGGGCCATTAAATACAGCTACCGCACGGATATATCAGTGGTGGAAGAATAAGGGGAGCGCCTACCTGGCTTTGCCCTGGTCGGCCACGGCTTTGCGCGCCTGCTCAAGTTCCTGCTCGCCTGCAAGATAGCGGCTGCTGACCTTCCTGAGATTCCCGTCCAGTTCGTAAACCAGGGGTATGCCGGTGGGGATGTTGAGGCCGACTATCTCGCTTTCCGGCAGGTCATCCAGGTATTTAACCAGCGCCCTCAGGCTGTTGCCATGGGCGGAGACGATTACTTTTTTTCCTGACTTAATGGCAGGGGCGATGGACGTGTGCCAGTATGGCAAACACCTGCGGTAGGTGTCCTTGAGGCTCTCCGACAGCGGTACCTGTCCCGGTCTGAGGTCCCGGTAGCAGGGTTCACCGCCCGCAGCGCGCGGGTCGCCTGCTTTGAGCGGCGGTGGCGGGACGTCGTAACTCCTGCGCCAGATCAGCACCTGTTCCTCGCCAAATTTGGCGGCCGTCTCAGACTTGTTGAGGCCCTGCAGCGCCCCGTAATGCCTCTCGTTCAGCCGCCAGGACTTTTTAACGGGTATCCACATCAGGTCCATCTGGTCCTGCACTATCCACAGCGTGCGTATGGCGCGCTTCAATACGGAGGTGAAGGCCAGGTCGAAGGTGTATCCACCCTTCTTTAGTACCGCGCCGGCTCGTATGGCCTCCCCCACGCCTTTGTCCGAGAGGTCGACGTTTGTCCACCCGGTGAAGCGGTTCTCCCGGTTCCAGGTACTCTCGCCGTGGCGCAGTAAAACAAGTGTGAACATATGAATTTCCCCGCGAAAACCTTAGAATATGTTATGGCTGCCTTTGATTTTATGCCGGCAACGATTTATTATAGCCAAAGCCCGGCGTGGCTGCACTATCCGGGAGTAATCACATGGCTGTAAACAAGATTCTGCTGAACAGGGACCTGGGATTTCTCAGGATAGCCGCGGCTGTGCCGGAACTGCGGGTGGCTGACGTCGATTTCAATGTCGATGCCATGCTGGACATGGTCAAAGAGGCCGGGTCAAAGGGCGTGCAGGTTCTTGTCTTCCCCGAGATGTCGGTAACGGGCTACACCATCGCTGACCTGGTGCACCAGCAAGCACTGCTGGCAAAGGCCGGGGACGGGCTGATGCGGCTGGCTGCGGGCAGTGCGGACAGCGGCATGCTGATAGTGGCCGGGCTGCCCATGTGTATAGACCAGAAGGTATTCAACTGCGCCGCACTGCTCAACTCTGGCCAGGTGCTGGCCATTATTCCAAAAACCTACCTGCCTGCCTACAAGGAATTTTACGAGAGCCGCTGGTTCGTATCATCCGAGGACGCCTGCTCCGACACGGTGCACATGGGGGAACGGGCGGTACCCTTCGGCGCCGGAATACTGGTCTCATTGAGGGGATTTCCTGCGGCCATGCTGGGCGTGGAGATTTGCGAGGACATGTGGGTCCCGCTGGCCCCGCATGAATACCAGGCCCTGGCAGGCGCGACCGTCCTGCTCAACATCTCGGCCAGCAACGAGGTGCTTGCCAAGGCGGAGTGGCGCCGCTCTATGGTGACCTCCGAATCGGGCAGGTGCGCAGCCGCCTGCTGCTATGTTTCAGCCGGTATGGGGGAATCGTCCAACGACGTGGTCTTCGGCGGCCACACTCTGATCGCCGAGAACGGAAACCTGCTGGCAGAATCAGGCATTTTCGAGAGCAAGACGGGTTTGACCGTGAGCGATATCGACATCGACCGACTATTACACGACCGCATGTCTCTGACAAGCTTCCGCCAATCGCCCGGCCACCTTAAACCCTTCCGCGTCATCGAGGCAGCCGTCAACGATGTCACGGCCGGCAGCCTGCTGAGGATGATCGACCCGCACCCCTTTGTACCCGGAGACCCGGCAAAACGCACTCAGAGGTGCCGCGACATCTTCGCCATGCAGGTGGCCGCACTGGCTAAAAAGCTTACCGGCTCCGGTATCGACCGCGTGGTGCTGGGCGTATCCGGTGGACTGGATTCCACGCTGGCCCTGCTGGTGGCGGCCAAAACAATGGACTATCTTAAACTGCCGGTTAAAAACGTTACCGCCTGCACACTGCCCGGCTTCGGCACCACGCGCAGGACAAGGGACAATGCCACTGAATTATGTAAAGCATTGGGAGTGAGTTTCGAGCGCGTGGATATCACCGCTACCTGCAAGGCGCACATGGACGACCTGGGCCATGACGGCCGCGAGGACGTGGTCTTCGAGAATATCCAGGCGCGCTACCGCACCGAGTTCCTCTTCAACAGGGCCAACGGGCTTAACGCCATCATGCTGGGGACCGGTGACCTAACCGAGGTGGCACTGGGCTGGAGCACCTTCTCGGGCGACCATATGTCGCATTACGACATAAACGTGTCCATACCCAAGACTCTGGTGCAATACCTCATCCGCTGGGTGGCAGAAGAGGAGCTGGCCGGGTCGACCGCGCAGAAAATCCTGAGGGATGTGCTGGATACACCCATATCACCCGAACTGAGGCGGCCGGTCAGGGGACAGATCGCCCAGAGGAGCGAGGACGTCATCGGACCCGTGGAACTGGCAGATTTTTACCTGTATCCATTTGTCCGCTGGGGGATGCGTCCCGGCAAGATACTATTCATGGCCAATGAGGCCAGGAAACAGAAGCTCTTCGACGGGCGCTACACGCTTGAGGATCTCAACAGGTGGCTGGCCGTCTTCATCAACCGCTTTTTCGCCAACCAGTTCAAGCGCACCTGCCTGCCCGAGGGGCCCAAGATAGGCTCCGTCAGCCTCTCCCCACGGGGCGACTGGAGGATGCCGTCGGATGCTGAACCCGCCCTGTGGCTGGAAGACCTGGAACGGATGTATTCAAGGCTGCGGGGCTAAGAGCGTCGGACCGCGTCTGCGGCATGCTAATCGATGCGCCTGAACTTATCCTTGGGGGCGTTGCAGATGGGGCACTCGTCCGGGGCCATACCCACGCTCACGTAGCCGCAAACACTACACACATAATAGTCCACTCCCTCGGGGTCCATCATGCGGTCCAGCGCCTTCTCATACAATTTGGCATGTCCTTTTTCCACGTCCCGGTGGTAGCTGAATATCGTCGCCACCGGCGCGTTGCCCTCTTCAGTGGCCGTCTTGATAAACTCCGGGTAGGCGTCGGTGGCATAGTTCTCCCTCTCGAAGGCTGCCTGCAGGTTTTCCTGGGTGTCTGCGATGGCCCCCAGCAGACGCAGGTGGTGGAAGGCGTGTATGGCCTCTGACTCTGCCACGGCCCTGAACAGGCCGGCAATAGCGGGGAAGCCCTCCTGCTCGGCCTTGATGGCAAAGGCCTGGTCGCGGATGTTGGCCTTGGACTCCGCCGTGAAGCCTTCTTGCAGGTTCTTCAGCGTCAATGTACCCTTGATCTTGCTGCTTTCGTGCCTGACGAATTTATCCGGGCCTGCGCCGCAAATGGGACATCGCTCAGGTTTCTGTTCCGATATCTCCAGGTGCCGGCAGTGCGTGCATAACCACATATCGCTCCTCCTTTCTGCATGAATGGGCCTTCAGGTCCGCCCGCGCTTTATCAATCGCTATCCCACGAACGCCACTATCCCCCGGTGGATCATGCTCACGGCAATGGCCGCCAGCAAAAGGGCGAATATCTTGGACAATGCCAGGACTCCGCCGTTACCCAATATCCTCACCAGCCTGTTTGCCTGCACAAACAGCAGCCATGATATCAGCAGGTTGACTAAAAACGAAAATGTGACCATGAAAATATTGTACTGGTCAGTCAGGATAAGCAGTGTGGTAAGCACGGCAGGACCCACCACCAGCGGCGTGGCCAGCGGAACCACGGCGATAACGTCCTCGCCGGCTGAAGCCTGCGCTTCGAACATCTTGCCAACCACCAGCTCCTTGGCAGCCAGTAAAAAGAGTATCAGCCCGCCTGCCACCAGGAAATCGTTCACGGTGATGCCCAGGAAGAGAAAAATACCCTTGCCCACCACGATGAAGACGAGGCCCAGTCCCAGCGCAGTGACCAGCGCGCTGCGAATTACGCTGTTTCTTTTCTTATCTGCCAGGTTATGAGTAAGCGACAGCAGTATGGGCACAGTGCTGATGGAGTCCATGGCCACGAATAGCGGCACAAAGGTCAGGCCGAAATCCCGCAGCAAGTTTAGTATTGTATCCATATGATATAACCCCGATTTTACTGTTACAACCTATCAGATCAGGGCCGCGTGTGTAAAGGCCGCAGCAGGATTGAACTAAGTGAGATACGTGGACGGGGCGGAGGGACCTTAGCAGGATGCCCCACCGGCAGCACGGCAACGGCAAATGTGTGTGGCGGAAGGTGGAACAGCTCATTCATTTCTTCCGTGCTGCCAATGGCCCCCACCCAGCAGGAGCCCAGTCCCAGGGCCGTCGCGGTCAGTACCATGTGTTCAACCGCGATGTAGGTGTTTGCCATGGCGGACATGAAGTGCACATTCAAATCGGCATCAGGTTCGTTTAAAAACAACTCCCTGATGGCCGGATCGGTAAAGTATCCCGACAGCGTCTCAGTCACGCCGAAGTCGATAAATTCCTGGGACCGTTGCTGGCGCGCTGCTTTGGCATATGCACTGAGGTCAACGCAGCAGACGAACACTACAGGCGCCTCCTCGATGAAAGCCTGGTCGAAACACACCTTGCGCAGCCTGGCTTTCTCGCCGCTGTCAGTCACAACTATAAAACGCCAGGGTTGCTTGTTGCTGCCCGAGGGAGCAAGCCGTGCAGCCCCAAGCATGGCAAGGATGGCATCGTCTGAAACCGGGTCGCTGCGGAAGCTGCGGATGCTCCTCCGCTGATTGATGGCTTCTGAAACAGTGAGCATTGTATCCTCCTCCAACAGGGCAGATGATTATTACGCATACCTCAATAATACTATATACACAGACTCAAAACATCTATACCTGTTGACGTTGCCAGCCTGATAGGGTAGATTAAGTACAATAAAATGGAGAGAAGCAAAGACTGGCTGGATCAGGCGGCCGGTGACTTGGATCACGCTAAAAGTGATGTTGTAACCGGCTTTTATAACTGGGCTTGCTTTTCTGCCCAGCAATCAGCGGAAAAGGCGGTAAAGGCAGTCCTGCAAAAGATGGGGGCAGAAGCCTGGGGGCATTCTGTGGCTGATCTGCTGCAGGGGCTGTCCGTCAACGTAAAAGTGCCGGATGTGCTGATGAATGGAGCACTGGAATTGGATAAAGCTTATATCCCGTCCAGATATCCCGATGCCCATCCGTCAGGCTCACCCGGAAGCCGGTATACGGAGGACGAGGCCAAGAGGCTTATACAACATGCTGAAAAAATCTACAAGTTCTGTTCAGATCTTTTACCCCCTGCTTAGCCGGGAAGAGGTGATCCTGTCGCTCAGGCAGAAGCTGGATGCCCTGCAAAAACAATTGCCCTGCCTGCTGGTGGTGCTTTTCGGCTCCTATGCCAGAGGAAATTACACTGTGGCCAGCGATGTGGACCTGCTGGTGGTTTACCAGGGCAAAGAAAATGATCAGGCCTACGCCACCATAAAAAAAGCGCTGAACATCCCGCACCTTGAACCGCACGTGTATGCTGAAGATGACTACCGGACGATGCAGGATACAATACAAAAAATGATAACCGGCGGGGTGGTAATTTACCGGCGTGAGTAAATTGCTGCGTCGCCTGCGGGTTCCGCGAAATGACGTTTTTGGTGGGGTTTCAGTGGTCGGTTTTAGCTACGTTATCAGATGTAAAGAGAGGTTTGGTAGCGCATACCGGATTCGAACCGGTGATCTCTGCCTTGAGAGGGCAGCGTCCTAAACCCCTAGACGAATGCGCCACACAAATGGCTGGGGATCCTGGATTCGAACCAGGGCTCACGGATTCAGAGTCCGCTGTCCTACCGCTAGACTAATCCCCAGGATTTCAAAAATTATATCATTGCCGCTTTCCTTCAGGCAAACCCGCAAACCCCATTTATCAGACACGCATTACACCAGATCTATCAGGCGCTCAGTATACCTGCCGATCTCAGCACATTGCGCACTTCAGCCCTTGATATGGGCATCATGAGTTCCTGGTTAAGGAAGTCGAAGCTCTCAAGCTCCAGGGTCTCCCGCGCAACCTGCCCTGCTATCTGTTCCAAGTCACCTGTCAATCGGTACTGCTCCACAATATGGTCCTGGTATTCAATGCATAAATTTTGCGCATTTACCAGCACCTGCCTGGCATCAACCCCGGTCACTGCAGAATAATGGTCGAAGCAGCATATCCCGATATCCAGGGTCAGCAACCTGTTGATCGATTCTTTATACAGGGTAAAATCGTACTGCGGCGAGGGGCGCGCCAGTTTATTAATGCTGCCCAGCGGGCAAGGCACTGTATCGCTGGGGAAAATCGCCTTCAGTCCCGATATGTACACCGTGACATCGCTGGGCGAATGCCCAGGGGTCTCGATGAAGCTGGCTGCAAAGCCGCCGAGGTCGATGACGGTAGAATTATCTACAACCTGGTCAATCGCTACGGCATCGATCTTAAGGTTCATCCTCTCGTATTCACCCTGCAACTTATAGGAATCGATCATCAACTTGTTGACCATTTCAGAGTAAGCGATAACCTTAACCTTCGAGAGTATCCTGGCCGCATTTTCGGTTCCCATCACTTTCATACGCGGGAACCTTCTCTTGAGGTAAGGAACGGCGCCGAAATGGTCGAAGTGCGCATGGGGTATCACAAGGTAGTCGATGGCGGACGTGTCAATGTCGAACTCTTTAAACTGTTGCTCAAGTAGTGGGACGATCCAGTTCATGGCGCCGCCTATGATCATGGCCCGCTGCCCCTGCAGAAGGTACACCAGGCTCTGCCTCGAACCCAGCATGTAAAGCCCGTCGCAAATCTTGCCCGGCCTATCTATCAACATTCTTCCATCTCCTTTTTACTGATATGGGATTTGACAGTGGCTGTTAGAATTAGGTATATCTGTTTACGGCACCTGTATCAAATTCTACCCGGAGAAGAGCATAACATGAAACTTACCTGGAAACCTATTATGGCCGGCATACTTGACATCGTGGCGGGCGCCATAGGCATGGTGGGCGGAGTGTATTTCGTCGTTCTCACCGCCGTATTCCGCACCATCCACGAGATGATGCGCCTCGATCCCTCCGTCATCCAGCAGACCGAGGTGCTGATGTCCAAACTATTCGCAGTCCCCTTTGTGCTGGTCTTCATCGGCATCATTTCGATCATTGGCGGGGTATACGCGCTGCAGCGAAGGATCTGGGGACTGGCTCTGGCAGGGGCTATATGTTCGTGCATCGTCTTCCCCTTCTTCGGAATTCCCTCCATTATCATAACAGCACTGGCACGGGAGGAGTTCAATTAAACAGGGAGTCTCAATCAAGCGAATTGGCATCTCTGAATAAACTTCAGTCAGCCCTAGGGGTCCGGTTCACCAACCCGGCCGTGCTCGAACAGGCGCTTACCCATGCCTCCTTTACCAACGAGAACCCGGCGGTCAAGGCCGGCGACAACGAGCGCATGGAGTTTTTAGGCGACTCCCTGCTCAACCTCTTTGTAGCCGAGCAACTCTACCGCGATTTCCCGGACCTGCCCGAGGGTAAACTTACCGAGATCCGCGTATCCCTCATCCGGCAGGACACGCTGGCCGCAAAGGCGCTGCTGCTTAAGCTGGGCGATTACCTGCTGCTGGGACGGGGAGAGGACGCATCCGGCGGAAGAGTCAAACGTAATAACCTGGCAAATGCATACGAGGCGCTGACAGCCGCCATTTACCTCGACCGGGGTTTTGAAACGGCAAGGTCTTTCGTGATGTCCGGCTTCGCAACGGACATCCAAGCCATAGAAGAGGGTAAGCACAGCCCCAACTTCAAGGCGATGCTGCAGGAGCTTACCCAGGCAAATTTTAAGGCGCTGCCCGAATACGAGATAGTGGAGTCGACGGGGCCCGACCACGACAGGATATTCTGCGTGTCAGTCTCGCTGGGAGATGTCCTTTTAGCCGTAGGGTCGGGCAAGACTAGGAAGTCGGCCGAGTCGGAGGCCGCACGGGCCGCCTACGGCAAGCTGTCTACAGACAGTCATTCAGGGTAGTTCAGCAACACTACTTCAAACCCGGTGGGCAGACTATTGACCGTTATCTCATATTCGCTGCCCGCCATCCTCCTGACAGTTTGCTTTTCACGGGCAAAATCCTCGGCGCTCCATTGCAAAAACTGGCACCTCTCAGTCTTATAATGCATGGGGATAGCTATGCGCGGCTTAATATCCCGGCAGAGAAAATTGGCGTCCTCCACTCCTATGGTAAATACACCGCCCACCGGGACCAGCAGCACATCCACTTTCCCCACGGCGCTGAGCTCATCGCCGGACAGCCGGTGGCCAAGGTCACCCAGGTGGCAAACACTAATTTTATCTATCTCAAAGCAAAATATGGTATTGCTGCCCCGCTGCTTTCCCCCGGTATCATCATGGAAGACATCGATTCCCTTCACCTTTATGCCTTTGAAAGCCTTCTCACCCGCGCCTTTCACAACCTCGGGCCTGCCGGGCAGAGCACCGGTATAGTTGTGATCAAAGTGGTCGTGGCTGACCATGACTATATCGACCTTTTCGCTGACCTGTTCATAGCTGAGGTGACCGTCCGCCTTGAATGGGTCCATCAATAGGCTGGCGCCGCCTTCCGCCGTCAGCAGGAAGCACGAATGCCCCAGCCATTTAATCTTCATCACCAGCCTCCTATTTATTGTCCGGACCGCACACGAACCTGACCAGTGTCCTCACACCGAATCCCGTGGCGCCCTTGACCAGCGCACCACGTGTTTTATCGGTCATAAAAGGCCCTGCTATATCGATGTGCGCCCATGGTATATCGCCCACAAACTCCTGCAGGAAGAGGGCGGCCGTGATAGCCCCACCGTACCTACCGCCGGAGTTCTTGATGTCGGCGATATCGCTTTTATTCAGTTCCCTGTACTCATCGGGCAAAGGCAGCTGCCACAACTTTTCACCGCCCTCATTTGCAGACCTCACCAGGCGGCCAACCAGCGCGCTGTCGTTGGAGAACAAACCAGCATATAAATCGCCCAGCGCCACATGGCAGGCACCGGTCAGTGTGGCCAGGTCGACAATGGGGTTGAGCCCATTTTTTACCGCGTATGACAGGGCGTCGGCCAGTATAAGCCTTCCCTCCGCGTCGGTATTGATCACTTCAATGGTCTTGCCGTTGGATGCCTTGAGCACATCGCCGGGTTTGAGCGCCCTGCCGCCGGGCAGGTTCTCGGTGGCCGGTATGAGGGCAGTCACGTTGACCGCCGGCTTCAGCTGCGCTATGGCATCCATGGCCGCTATGACCACTGCACCGCCCGACATGTCGCCCTTCATATCAGACATGAATTCCTGCGGCTTGAGCGAGATCCCGCCCGAGTCGAATGTCAAACCCTTGCCCACCAGCCCGGTAACCTCCTTCCTGGACGGGTCGCCACGGTAATTCAGCACTATAAATTTGGGTGGCTCGGCCGTTCCGCGTGCCACGCCCAGCAGGGCGCCCATCTTCTCTTTCTCCATGTGCGCACGGTCCATAACCGTTATTTCCAGCCCGTGCCTGGATGCCACGTCCCTGGCCATTTCCGCCATGTGCGCGGGGGTCATGTGGTTGGCCGGCTCATTGACCATGTCACGTGCCATCAACACCGCCCCGGCCATAATCCTGCCCTTCTCCAAGCCATCTTTTACAGCATCCATTGCGGTAGCGTCATCTTCAAGCAGTATTATCTCCTCGACCTCGTGCCCGTTTTCATCCTTTGTCATATGGCGCCTGTAAAGGTAGGCACCCAGCAGGCAACCCTCGGCTACCGCCCGTGCCGACCCGGAGTGTCCCGATGCGCCTTCGCCTGACCACATGGCCAGGGCCGCTGATTTCACCTTGTGCTTGCGCAGTGCGCGTACTGCCTCGCCTGCCATGTCCCGCAACTTGTCGCTGTCCCACTCAGCTCGTTTTCCCATGCCGGCCACAACCACCACCCGTGCCGGGACCTTGCCCAGCGTATGCAGCACGTGCAGCTCGTTCAGCTTTCCCTTCACTTCACCGGATTTGATAAGCTCCGCTATGACCCCGCCAAGGGCCGCGTTCAACTCGCCGGCAGCCCCTGATGGACTTTCTTCACCCTCGTAAATACCGGCAATGACCGCATCGGTTGCGATGGTAACTGCACTACCCGGCCTGGCCTCAAATTTCACTTTTTCCTCCAGAGTATAACATTATGTAAATATGGCAACGCCTCCATTCCGGATAATATTACCACCTTTTAAGCAACTTCAATCTGATAATTGATTTATCCCGGCCGGCAATGGTACAATATTATAAAATTAACCTTTAAGTCAGCCCAGTGAGGCTGGCAAGGGAATTATGAAGTTACACCGCCGCACCTCCGGTCTTGGCACATGTGCTTGTAACAGACCTCTTGCCAGCACGGGCAAGGGGTTTTTTTAATGCCCGAAAAAATACTGCTTAATTCCACAGATATCGAAAGGGCGCTGGTACGCGTTGCGCACGAGATACTTGAACGCAACAAGGGCGCTACCAACATCGGCTTCGTCGGCATCAAAACGCGCGGCGTACCGCTGGCCCAGCGCCTTGCTGGCATCATCCGCAACATGGAGCAGGTGGACATACCCGTTGGCTCGCTGGATATAACGCTCTACCGCGACGACGTCTCATCGCTGAGCTTTAAGCACGTCGTCCAGCAGTCCTACGTGCCTTTCGACATCACCAGCAAGCAGCTGATACTGGTTGACGACGTCTTTTACACCGGGCGCAGCATACGGGCCGCCCTGGACGCGCTGATAGACCTGGGCAGGCCGGAGACCATCCAACTCGCTGTACTGATCGACAGGGGCCACCGCGAACTGCCCATCCGCGCCGACTTCGTGGGGAAAAATATTCCCACGGCGCGCAACGAGGAGATAAAGGTATACCTGAGCGAAGTCGACGCCGTGGATAAGGTTACGGTTATGAAGGCGGAGGGAGGTAAGAATGAGCCTAAGTGAATCGAGGCCAGGCGCGGCCACGCGGGAGACATTGCCACATCTATCCATAGATTCGTGGAACCACAGGCACGTGCTCGACCTGGACGATTTCAGCCGGGAGGAGACAGACCTTGTTTTCGAGATAGCCGAGGGGATGGTTGAGATACTGGACCGCGACGTGAAAAAAGTGCCCACCCTGCGCGGCAAGACCATCGCCACCATGTTCTTCGAGCCCAGCACCAGGACGCGCGCCTCCTTTGAACTGGCAGCCAAGTACCTGGGGGCGGATACCATCAGCCTGGACTCCGCAAAAAGCAGCGTGGCCAAGGGTGAATCGCTGATAGACAGCCTGCGCACGCTGCAGGCCCTGGAGGTGGACACCATCATCATGAGGCACCCCTGCTCAGGCGCACCCTATATCGCTACGAAGCACATGGATACCAGCATTATCAACGCGGGAGACGGCTGCCACGCCCACCCGTCGCAGGGACTGCTGGACCTCTTCACCATCAAACAGCAGTTCGGTGACCTCTCAGGCCGCAAAGCCGTTATCGTCGGCGACATCATGCACAGCCGTGTGGCCCGCTCCAATATCTGGGGAATGCGCCATTACGGGATAAAACTTGTGCTGTGCGCACCTCCCACCCTGCTGCCGAACGGCCTGCAGGAGATGCTGGAAAGGTGCGCCCTCAAGCACGTCACAATCGAACACAACCTGGATGCAGCCCTTGAAAACGCCGACATAGTCATGCCGCTGAGGCTGCAGAAGGAACGGCAGCAAAGCGGGTTGATTTCATCCATGCGCGAATATATACGGGGTTACCAGGTCAACCAGCAGCGCATAGCAAAGGCAAAGCCGGACGTGCTGGTGATGCACCCCGGACCCATGAACGAGGGTGTCGAGATCAGCCACGAGGTGGCTTACGGCACGCGGTCACGCATCGAACAGCAGGTAACCAACGGCGTGGCCATACGCATGGCGCTGCTGTACCTGGTTGCAGGAGGTAAGAGCCGGTGAAAGAGAATAACCTCCTCATAAAAAACGCCCGCCTGATCGATGCCGCCGCCGGACTTGATGAAAGCGGGGACATACTTATTGAGGGCGGAGTAATAGTCAAAACAGGCAAGGACATAGCGGCCCCAGGGGCCACTGTTATCGACGCTAGCGGACTAATCGCCTGCCCGGGCTTTATCGACCTGCACTGCCACCTGCGCCAGCCCGGCTACGAGGATAAGGAGACCATCGCCAGCGGAGCTGCCGCGGCTGCGCGCGGCGGCTTTACCACAATATGCTGCATGCCCAATACCAACCCGCCGCTGGACAACGCCGCCACCATCGGCCAGGTTAAAGACATCGCAGCCAGGGAGGCCCACCTCATCACCGTCCTCCCGGTCGGATGCATAACCAGGGGCAGGGCCGGCAGGGAGCTGGCCGACATGGCCGAACTGGCCGCCGCCGGGTGCATCGGCTTCAGTGACGACGGCAGCCCGGTGGGCAGCGCACGCCTTATGTCGCTGGCCATGCAGAACGCCGCCGTCCTTGACCTGCCGGTTATCGACCATTGCGAGGACCTCGACCTGTCGCGGGACGGCCACATGAATGACGGCTGGGTGGCCGCCAGGCTCGGCCTCAAGGGCATACCAGCAGCCGCCGAGGAAGCGATAGTGGCAAGAGATATCGCACTGTGCGAACTGACCGGTGCAAGGCTGCACGTCACACACATCAGCACGAAGGGCTCAGTGGAGATTGTGCGCGATGCCAAACGAAGGGGACTGAAAGTAACCTGCGACGTTACACCCCACCACCTGACCCTGACCGAGGAGCGGGTGATGGCTGGACAGGCCGGGCCGGGCAACCCGCTGGCCTACGACACCAACGCCCGGGTGAACCCCCCGCTGAGGACGTCCGCGGACGTCAACGCGCTCATACAGGGCATCAAGGACGGCACCATCGACGCTATAGCAACGGACCATGCCCCTCATACTTTGGGCGACAAGCTATGCGAATTTGAAAACGCCGCCTCCGGAATCAGCGGCTTTGAGACTGCCCTGGGAGCCCTCATGGCCCTGCTGCACGCGGGCAGCATCGATTTGAATACACTTATTTCCTGCCTGACCGAGGGTCCCGCGCGGGTATTGAAAAATGGCGGCGGTACGCTGCGCCCCGGGGCCAGGGCCGACATAGTGCTGATCGATGCCGGACGGGAGTGGACTGTGGACGTCAGGGATTTCCTGTCGAAGGGCAGGAACACTCCGCTGGATGGGTGCAAATTGAAGGGAATGGTTGTGGCCACCATCGGAGGCGGACGCTTCGCCTGGCGCACAACACTTAAACCTGCGCCGGCAGGCGTATAAACGAGCAATTAGGCTAACTGAAATATTATAGGGAGGTTACCCTTGCCGCGAAGAGACGACATCAAGAAAATCATGATCATCGGGTCCGGCCCCATCATCATTGGCCAGGCCTGCGAATTCGACTACTCCGGCACGCAGGCCTGCAAGGCGCTCAAAGGCCTGGGCTACGAGATCGTGCTGGTCAATTCCAACCCGGCCACCATCATGACCGACCCCGGCATGGCCCACATCACCTATATAGAGCCCCTCACCATCGCCATGATGGAGAAGATCATCGAGAAGGAGAGGCCGGATGCGCTGCTGCCCAACCTGGGCGGGCAATCGGCGCTCAACCTCAGCGCCGAGCTGGCCAAGGAAGGGGTGCTGGATAAGTACGGTGTCGAGGTGATCGGCGTGGACATCGATGCCATCCGCAGCGGCGAGGACAGGATAGCCTTCAAGGAGACCATGAACCGGCTGGGCATAGACATGCCCAAAAGCGAGGCCGTTTACACCATCGAGGATGCCGAGCGGGTGGCGGCCGACCTGGGCTACCCGGTAGTAGTGAGGCCGGCCTATACCATGGGCGGCACGGGCGGCGGGCTGGTCTACAATATGGAGGAGCTGCGCACCGTAACCGGCCGCGGCATAGCAGCCAGCCTGATCGGCCAGGTGCTGATCGAGGAATCGGTGCTCGGCTGGGAGGAGCTTGAACTCGAGGTGGTGCGCGATTCGAAGAACCAGATGATCACGGTCTGCTTTATCGAAAATGTAGATGCCATGGGCGTGCACACCGGCGACTCGTTCTGTACCGCCCCCATGCTGACCATTGCCCCGGAGCTGCAGAAGAAGCTGCAGGATTATTCCTACAGGATCGTGGAGGCCATACGCGTAATCGGCGGCACCAATGTCCAGTTCGCCCACAACCCCAAAACAGGCCGCGTGGTGGTGATAGAGATCAACCCGCGCACCTCGCGCTCATCGGCGCTGGCTTCCAAGGCCACCGGCTTCCCCATCGCGCTCATATCTGCCAGGCTGGCCGCCGGGCTTACGCTGGACGAGATCCCGTACTGGCGCGACGGCACTCTGGAGAAATATACCCCCTCAGGAGATTACGTGGTGGTCAAGTTCGCCCGCTGGGCATTTGAGAAATTCAAGGACGCGGAGGACAGGCTGGGCACCCAGATGCGCGCCGTGGGCGAGGTGATGAGCATCGGCAAGAACTACAAGGAGGCACTGCAGAAATCCATCCGGTCACTCGAATCAGGCCGGCACGGCATGGGATTCGCTAAAGATTTCAACGGCAGGACACTGGCCGAACTGATGGATATGCTCAAGGAGCCTTCCAGCGAGCGCCAGTTCATTATGTACGAGGCGCTTCGTAAAGGAGCCAAAGTAAAGGCCCTGCACGAAATGACATATATCAAGGAATGGTTTATCCAGCAGATGAAGGAACTGGTCGATCTCGAGGAGGAGGTGCTGGCATTTAAGGGCAAGACCCTGCCAGGCGACCTGTTAAGACGTGCCAAGAAGGACGGTTTCGCCGACAAGTACCTGGCACAACTGCTGAGGGTAGGCGAGGAATCCATCCGCGCACAGAGGCTTTCGCTGGGAATGAAGGAGGCCTGGGAGCCCGTCCCCGTGAGCGGGGTGGAGGACGCGGCCTACTACTATTCCACCTACAACGCCCCCGATAAGACGCAGAGCAGCGGCCGCAAGAAGGTCATGGTGCTGGGAGGCGGACCCAACCGCATCGGGCAGGGCATAGAGTTCGACTACTGCTGCGTGCACGCAGCCTTCGCCCTGAGGGACGAGGGATACGAGACCATAATGGTCAACTGCAACCCCGAGACAGTTTCCACCGACTACGATACCTCCGACAAGCTGTACTTCGAGCCTCTTACGGTCGAAGACGTGCTCAGCATCTACGAGAAGGAGAAGCCCGAGGGCGTGATTGTTCAGTTCGGCGGCCAGACCCCGCTCAATATAGCGGGGGAACTGCACCGTTACGGGGTGAAGATACTGGGCACCACGCCGGAGACGATCGACCTGGCCGAGGACCGCGGCAGGTTCAGGGACATGATGATCAAGATGAAAATACCCATGCCCGAGTCAGGCATGGCCATAAATATAGAGGAGGCCCTGCAGGTGGCAGGCCGCATCGGCTACCCGCTGATGGTGCGTCCCTCCTACGTGCTGGGCGGGCGGGGCATGCAGGTTGTGCACGACGAGGAGATGCTGCGCGAATATGTCAGGGAGGCGGCGGGGGTAACGCCCGACCGGCCCATCCTGATAGACAGGTTTTTGGAAAACGCCATCGAGGCCGAGGCCGATGCCATAGCGGACGGGTCCGATGCCTTCGTGCCCGCCATCATGGAGCACATCGAGCTGGCCGGCATACATTCCGGCGATTCATCCTGCATCATACCGCCGGTGAGCATATCGGAAAAACATATGAAAACCATTTTCGACTACACCGCTAAGATAGCCAGGGAACTCAACGTGGTCGGCCTCATGAATATGCAATACGCCATCGCGCAGGACACCGTCTACGTCCTGGAGGCCAACCCGCGCGCTTCCCGCACCGTCCCCCTGGTGTCCAAGGTATGCAACGTTTCCATGGCCCGCATCGCCACGCAACTGATGCTTGGCAAGAAGCTCAGCGCGCTCAAGTTGAAACGCCTGCCCATACCCCATTACGGGGTCAAGGAGGCCGTCTTCCCCTTTAATATGTTCCCCGAGGTCGACCCCGTGCTGGGTCCCGAGATGAGGTCCACCGGAGAGGTGCTGGGCATGGCCGACTCATTCGGCATGGCCTTCTACAAGGCACAGGAAGCGGCCAGGCAGCGCCTGCCGGACGGCGGCACGATACTCCTCAGCCTCAACGTCAAGGAGATGCCCACGGCGCTCAACATGGCCAGGCAGTTCAAGGAGCTTGGCTTCAAAATAAAGGCCACCAGGGGCACGCACGACTTTTTGGCAGGCCACGGCCTTAAATCGGAGGTGATCAACAAGCAGCACGAAGGCCGGCCTAATATAATCGACGGCATCAAGAACGGTGAGATACAACTGGTGATCAATACACCCAGCGGCAGGGTCAGCAAACACGACGATTCCTATATACGCAAGACCGCCATCAAGTACAAGGTGACCTATATCACCACACTGGCGGCGGCGGCAGCCGCGGCGAGGGGCATCGAGGCCTACCAGAAACACAGGCCCGGCGTAAAGTCGCTGCAGGACTATCATGCAGATATTAAATGAGCAACATGTCATTGCGAACAATTGTTTACCCGTCATTGCGAGACATTGTTTTCCCGTCATTGCGAGCGAAGCGAAGCAATCTTGTGACCGGAAGTACGCTAACACTGGATTGCCGCGTCGCCTTCGGCTCCTCGCAATGACAGACTGAAAAATGATGAAACAGCTTGATGCAACGGTACTATCGAATAAAGAGGTGCTGCGCTATCCCGGCGCAGCCTGCTTCCTCATGCAGGTAGACGCTGCCGACATCGCGGCCGATGGGAGGCCGGGCCAGTTTCTCATGCTTAAATGCGGAAAAAATAGCCTGCTGCGCCGCCCCTTGAGCATCCACGGCGTGTCCGCTGACGGACGGGTGCAGCTGCTCTACCGTGTGGGCATGGGAGCCCGCGGCGAGACGGAGGGCAGGGGCACCGGCTGGCTGTCGCAGTTACAGGAAGGCGACAACATCGATATAATCGGCCCGCTGGGCAACGGTTTCAGCGTGGCGGCCGCATCGCGCAGGCTGCTGCTGGTAGCGGGCGGGATCGGCATAGCGCCGCTGGGGTTTTTAGCCGGGAAGGCTGTATCCGGGGGCAGGGAGGTGGTATTGCTGATGGGGGCGCGCAGCGCGGCAGGTATGCTGCCTCAAAATATGTTACCATCAGGGGTGACCTGCATACTCACTACCGAAGATGGCAGCGCGGGCCAAAAAGGTCTCGTGACTGATATATTGCCGGGATACCTGGAGAGGGCGGATCAGGTCTACGCCTGCGGTCCGCGGGCCATGCTGGAGAAGATGGCGTCCGTCCCGGGACTGGGGCAGGTACAGGTCTCGCTGGAGGTGCGCATGGGTTGTGGGACCGGCGCCTGTTACGGCTGCAGCATCAGGACCGTGCGCGGCATGAGGAGGGTTTGCAGGGAAGGCCCTGTTTTCGATATAAAGGATATAATATGGCAGGAGGTTAGCATATGACTGTCAGCTGCAAGAGGATACAGATAAGCACCGGTGGCCGGGGAGAGACCATCAACGTCACATCGGAGATCGCCCGTGAGGTCAATAACTCCGGGGTCAGCAGCGGCGTGGTCACCGTCTTCATACCCGGCTCAACAGCCGGGGTGACTACCGTGGAATTCGAACCGGGACTGGTAGCCGATATGAAAGATATGTGGCAGCGCCTCATACCCGAGGAGATGGAATACGAGCACAACAAGGCCTGGGGTGACGGCAACGGGCATTCGCACGTGCGGGCCTCTCTGCTGGGCCCATCCATCACCATACCTTTCATCAACAAGCGCCTGACACTGGGAACATGGCAACAGATAGTGATCATCGATTTCGACGCCCGCCCCAGGTCGCGCGAGATCATTCTTCAGATCATGGGAGAATAATATTATCGCTTCGCTCGTTTACTTAAAAGGAGGGTGAAATGCCTAATTCACAGTCGCTGGCCATTATCCTGTTCAGCATACTGGGCTTCTGCGTCTGCCTGGCTCTGGGTGCGTTTATAGGCAAGAAGGCGGGCCCGGGGAAGCTGGTGACCTTCGCCGGGGTGATCGCCCTGGTGGCGGTCGTCAGCTATGCCGTGTACTCTGCCTATTACTTTATCACCCTTGCGCAATAGCCGCCGGCTGTGATTTATGGAATTTGAATAGTTATGATCCAGAGTTTTCAGTGCCCCATCTGCGGCAACCTCAACGCGCTGGGGGAACCGGAGTGCAGCGAGTGCGGCCAGGGCTTCGCTTACAATTGCCCTGTCTGCGGCAGCCAGCTCAACAACCGCTATCCCACCTGCCCGAACTGTCACACTGTCTTCAACTGGGGCGCACCTGCCCGGCCAGCCAGTCAGGCCGCCGGTCCCACCATCCCGCAGGAAGTAGCATATGCGGAACAACAAGCCGCCCCCGCGGGCCCGACCAGGGGCAGGGAGGGCGGCGGCGCAGCTGCCTACATGACCCGGCCGGTCTTCTGGTTGACCCTGATGGCCGCCTGCGCGGTCATTATCGCCCTGCTCTTGATTGTAGACGTAATAATCAATAAATAGCCAGGAGGAAAATATGCCTGATCCGAAGACCATGACTTACATCTTCGCCGTGGTGCTTTTATCCTGCCTCACGCTATCGCTGGGGGGATTCTTAGGCAAGAAATTCGAGGTTTTCCGCGTGGTCATCTTCGCAGCTGCCGTGGCACTGGTGACACTCGTAATCTTTGCCATCTATTTCGCCTACCTGGGTATCAGCGGCCAGCTAAAATAACAACATCAGCGGAGGTTACGCAGCAATGCATACGGGAAAATTCGGCACAGCAATCAACTGCATGGACGGGCGCGTCCAACTGCCGGTGATCAACTGGATGAAGGACCGCTACGGCCTCGATTACGTGGACATGATCACCGAGCCGGGGCCCGATGGGACGTTGCCGCATGGCAGGCCGGGACAGGTAGAATCGATCAAGTCCCGCGTCATGGTATCGGTCAATGCGCATGGCTCGCAGACCATACTGGTGGCCGCGCATTACGACTGCGCCGGCAATCCCGTGTCGAAGGAGGACCACATCAGGATGATCGGGGACTTCCTCAAAGAGATACGGTCATGGGACCTGCCCGTCAAAGACATTATCGGCGTGTGGATAAACGAAAACTGGGCTGTGGAGCCCATCGGCCAGGCGTGAATAATTGTGTTTGCCTGCCCATAACCCCTGGTGTAGAATTACGCGAACAGGCGCAGGTCGCCGCCCCGCTATGACCGGATATTTGAGATGGAGAGACCCGTTATGAGAAATAGGATAATACTGGCCCTCGCGCTGGCCACCGTGCTGACGCTGGCTCTGCCTGCCTGTGCCCAGCAGAAAAAGGAGATACTGCCCAGCCAGATGGCCCCTGTCACGCGCGGCGACCTGGTACTCTCGGTCTCCTCCGACGGCAACCTGGACATGCCCCACCAGGTACTGCTTAAATTCGGCACCCCGGGGACGGTCAAGGACATTCCGGCCGAGCAGTACAAGCTGGAGGGGAAACCCGTCAGGGCCGGCACGCTGCTGGCCAGGCTCGACAACACCAGCCAGCTGCTGACCGTCAAGGCTGCGCAGTACGCCCTGGAACAGGCCATCAACAGCGTGGTGCAGACATGCTGCGGCACGCGCTACCCGACCTTTTACTCGCTGGCAACGGCTTTGCTGCGCTTCGAACAGGCCCAGGGTGAAATAACCAGCGCAAACGAGAACGTGGCCACAGGAAATTACGCGCAGGCGGCATCCGACATATCGCTGGCCAAATACGACCTCGAGGCGGCCAGGTCGGTTTACACCGACCCCAAGCTCGATACCTTGCAGACGCAGTACAACGACCTCAACCAGCCGGTGCGGGCCTACCCCGAGCTCGACGAGGTGGTGGCCGTGATAGACGCCCAGATCGCCAGTCTGACAGGGGTGCAGAAGCTGCTCGAGGCAGGGGATTACGCAGGCGTGACAAAGGCCATGGACAACATGGAGACTGCCCTGCAGGACGCACACACCATAGTAAAGCAGAACTCTCGCCTGCCCGGAGCCTACACCTACCCCGATACCTCCACTGCGCTGGCCATCTCGCGGCAGGTGCTGGATGCGCTTTCGCAGCTGCAGGTGCTGCTGGCACAGGATGAGATCGACCGCGTCAAGTCCTCCGAGACGCTGCGCATGGCAGAGCACGACCTGCTCATGAGCAATATGATATTGGACGAGGGTGAGACCATCTACCGCGCCGGCCTCAACCCTCAGGCGCTGCGCAACTATAACATAGCTATCGAGACCGCCATGATCAACCTGGACAAGTCCAAGCAGGAACTGCTCAAGACAGAGATCGTGGCCCCCTTCGATGGCACAGTTGTGTCCGTCGATGTCAAAGTCAACGACCAGCTTTCGCAGTTCGACTACTCCTCCAAGCCGGCCGTCTACCTGGTGGACACCAAGACCATCAGGATGAAGGGCATCATCGACGAGATAGATATCACCAGGGTGTCGGTCGGCCAGTCCGCCATCATCCGGGTAGATGCGGTGCCGGGCAAAGACCTCAAGGGCAGCGTGCGCTTCGTATCGCCCTTCGGTACCCTTCAATCCGGCGTGGTCAACTTCCCGGTGGAGATATATATGGACAAGGACGAGGACACCAGCGGCCTGCGCGGCGGCCTGACGGCTACAGCCGACATCATCACCGGCATGCGCACGGACGTGCTGCAGGTGCCCAACCGCGCCATCAAGGGCCTGGCCGGCGATTTCTGGGTGGACGTGGTGACCAACGCGTCAACTGCCGCCATCGAGAAGCGTCCGGTCAAGACTGGCGTGCAGAACAAGCGCAACACCGAGATCATATCAGGGCTGAAGGAAGGCGAACAGGTACTCATTGAAGCGATCAAATAGCCATTTTATTGGAGGGGCTGACCAGTCATGCCTATGATCCACCTCGAGAACATTGTCAAGGTCTACAAGATAGGAGACGTGCAGGTCAACGCACTTAACTACGTCAGCCTTGATATCGAGACGGGACAGATGGTATCCATCATGGGGCCCTCCGGCTCGGGCAAATCGACCATGATGAACATGCTGGGCTGCCTGGACCGTCCCAACGCCGGCAAGTACGAGCTGGACGGCATCGATGTAAGCCACATGAGCGACGACGAACTGGCCGCCGTGCGCAACAAGAAGATCGGCTTCGTCTTCCAGTCCTACAACCTGCTGCCCCGGCTGAACGCCCTCATGAACGTGGAACTGCCCCTTATTTACAGCGGGGCGGGCAACAGGCGCAAGCGGGCCATGGAGGCCATGGAGGCAGTGGGCATCATAAAGCGCGCGCACCACAAGCCCAGCGAGATGTCAGGCGGTGAGCAGCAGCGTGTGGCCATAGCGCGTGCGCTGGTCAACGATCCACCCCTCATACTGGCCGACGAGCCGACCGGCAACCTTGATACGCGCACCAGCCAGAACATCATGGAATTCCTGCAGCAGCTGAACAGGAAGGGCATCACTATCGTGATCGTCACCCACGAGGAGGACATCGCCGCCTACACAGGGCGCACCATCTACCTGCGCGATGGAAGCATCGTCCAGGAGAAGGTCCGTTGACCTTCCTGGAGTACCTGCTGTCCTCGTGGCAGGCCCTGGCATCCAACAAGCTGCGCTCCTTCCTCACCATACTGGGCATCGTGATAGGCGTGGGCGCAGTGGTCTTCCTGGTCTCCTTCGGACGCGGCCAGCAGCAGCAGATGGGACTGGTCTTCGAGAACATGGGTGCCAACGCCATCTATGTCTCCGGCTCAACCCGGCAGGTGATGGGCGGCCTCAGGCCCGAGGGCACTCTCACGCAGGAGGACGCCGAGGCGCTGACCAACACCAGCAAGGCGCCCGCCGTGGCGGCCGTGGCTCCACTGTATTCCAAGATGCTCAAGACCGTTTACGGCAACCAGATCAGGACCATCAACGTCATGGGCTCAACGCTGGACATACAGAGGATACTCAACTACAAGATCGCCCGGGGCAACTTCTTCAGCGACGACGACATACGCCGTGACAGCAGCGTGGCCATACTGGGAGACCAGGCCGCCAAGGACCTCTTCGGCGCGGTCAACCCCATCGGAGAGACAGTGCGCATCGGCGGGCGCAAGTTCGACGTGATCGGTACCTGCGAACCGCGCGGCGGTTTCATGGGCACCAACGCCGACAGCTTTATCATGATCCCCCTCACCACCATGCAGTCCCACTTCGGCATCGAGACCACGGCACAGGGTCACCCCGTGCAGACTATCGTGGTTGAGGCCACGGGCACTGGCGTGATCAACACCGCAAAGGACCAGATCAACGAGATACTGCGCCAGCGCCATCACATCAGGGAGGGTGAGGAGAGCGATTTCAACGTCATCGACATGCAGGAGATACTTAAACGCATGAACCAGTCCATGGGTGTCTTCCAGGTATTCATAGCCAGCGTGGCCAGCATCTCGCTGATCGTGGGCGGTATCGGCATCATGAACATCATGCTGGTCTCAGTCACGGAGCGCACACGGGAGATCGGCATACGCAAGGCCATCGGGGCCAGGCGCCGCGACATACTGGTGCAGTTCCTGGTGGAATCAGCCCTGCTCAGCCTCTCGGGCGGCATTATAGGGTTGGGCCTGGCAGTGGCCGGCTCAATAGCCGTGACCGGCCAGACGATGAATAACATGCCCGTGACCGCGCCCATCTCGGCTGATATCGTGCTCATGGCGCTGCTGGTAGCCATCCTCACCGGAATCATCTCCGGCACCTACCCCGCCTTCCGTGCCGCCAGGCTGGACCCCATCGAGTCACTGCGTCACGAGTAGAACTACTTCCCCTGCACCAGCGAGAGGAACTCTGCCCGAGTGACCGCCCTCTTCTCGAAGATGCCGCGCATGGCTGACGTGATCACGTTGCTGCCCGGCTTCTTGATGCCGCGCATCACCATGCAGAGGTGCTCCGCCTGTATGATCACGCCCACCCCGTCCGGCTTGAGCGACTCCATGATCACGTCGGCGATCTGCTTGGTCATGCGTTCCTGCAGTTGCAGGCGCCGGGAATAAATTTCCACAACCCGTGCCAGCTTGGATACGCCCACCACCCAGCCCCTGGCATTGGGGATATAGCCGATGTGGACCACGCCATAAAATGGCAGGAAGTGGTGCTCGCACATGGAGTAGAACGGTATGTCCCGCACAATGACCATCTCGTGGTGCCCGGCCGAGAAGCCGGTGGAGAGCACATCCCGCGCATCCATGTCGATGCCCGAGAAAAGCTCGGCGTACATCTCGGCCAGCCGCTGGGGCGTATCCACCAATCCCTCCCGCGCAGGGTCGTCCCCGATGGCCCGGATGAACTCCCGGGCTGTTTTTTTTATCTTATCAGCGTCTAACATTATGTAATCTTGCGATCCTCTCAGCGGCCGCCGAATTTATCCCGTTCCAGCACCCTGGCGGTGCTTTTATCGGCCGCGCAGTATGTCTCGGCACCCAGGTAGAGGGCCGGTTGCAGCAGGGCCATGTCCAGTGTGCCATCCGACTTGAATGCCTCCCCGTCGGCGTGCACGGCCACCACCGAACCGATAATCCAGGCGTGGTCGCCGAAGATGCGGTTATCGCTCACCACGCACTCGTAAACCGCGTAGGCATCCCTGAGCACCGGCGCCTCTGTCCTGATGGCGCGGTCCACCTCAAGGTTGAAGCGGGTGAACTTGTCGGTGAAACTTCCGCTGCTGCCCCCCACGGCGGCTATGGTTTCCGCCCTGTCAAAGGGCAAGAAGTTGATGGCGAACTGCCCGGCCCCGAGGATCATATGGTAGGTGAAGCGCTTGGGGGCGACGGCAATGCCGTAGAGCGGCGGCTTGAAAGATACAGGGCAGTGCCAGGCTACGGCCATGGCATTTTTCCTGCCCTCGTGGTTGACGGTCACAATGGCAGCCGTCCTGGGGTAGTGGTGGTAGAATGCCCCGGTGTCCTCCCCGACAGCCTTCAGCATGGCAGTTTCCCTCCTCTCAGGCAGCGGTGATTATTTCTTCAGGCCCAGGTGTTTCTCAATGGCGGCCAGCTCGGCCGGCAACTCGGGGAAAGGTTGCACGTAGCGCACCGGGATGTCCGGGTCCTTGAGCCCGTTGCCGGTCACAACGCAGACTACTTTTTTTCCGCTGTATCTTTTTCCCTGCCCGACCATCTTGATCAGGCCCGCCAGCGGCGCAGCCGAGGCCGGCTCGCCGAATACGCCCTCTTTGCCCGCCATCATTTTATAGGCCGCCAGTATCTCGTCGTCGGTCACGCTGTCGATCAGTCCGCCCGATTGGTCCCTGGCTGCTTCGGCCTGCTTCCAGCTGGCCGGGTTACCGATGCGGATGGCAGTGGCGATGGTCTGAGGGGCCTCGATGATCATATTTTTCACGATGGGCGCAGCCCCCTCCGCCTGAAACCCCATCATTACAGGCGCGGAATCCGTTTTCCCTTTATCCTTCCATTCCCTGAAGCCCTTCCAGTATGCCGTTATGTTGCCCGCGTTGCCCACAGGTATGAAGAGGTAATCGGGTGCGCCGCCCAGGTCCTCGATAACCTCAAAGGCGGCGGTCTTTTGCCCCTCGATGCGGTAGGGGTTGAGCGAGTTGACCAGGGTGATGGGATACTTCTCGGCCAGCGTGCGCGTGACCTTGAGCGCCTGGTCAAAGTTGCCTTCGATGGCGACTATCTCCGCCCCGTATGCGATGGCCTGGGCCATCTTGCCCATGGCGATCTTGCCCTTTGGCACCAGTATGATGACCTTGAGCCCGAATCGCGCCCCGTAGGCGGCGGCCGACGCGCTGGTATTGCCGGTGGAGGCGCAGATGGCCTGCTTGCTGCCGTCCTCGATCGCCTTGGCCATGGCGAACACCATGCCACGGTCTTTAAATGAGCCGGTGGGGTTGCATCCCTCCAGCTTGAAGTAGAGTTCGCCCACACCCAGCTCTTTAGCTATGTTTACCGATCTAACCAGCGGGGTATCGCCCTCGCCCAGCGAGATCATGGGCGTTTTAGCAGTTACCGGCAGGCAGTCCTTGTAGTGGTGCATCACCCCTCTTATCATATTAAATGGCCTCCACCCTGATGAAGTTGCTTATCTCTTTGACCACCGGCAATTTGTCGATGATCTTGATGGCGTCCTGCACGCCGCTTTCGCGGGCCGGGTGGGTCATGATGACTATCTCCGCGGTATTGGTGGATGCGTCCGACTCCTGCTGCCTGACCGAGGAGATGCTGATGGAGTGGTCGCCCATAACGCTGGCAATGCGCGCCAGCACGCCGGCCTTGTCCTGCACCTTCATACGGAAGTAGTAACGCGTCTGGATATCCGACATGGGCTTGATGCCCGATTTCTTCTCAGGGATGAAGCGGGGCGCGTTGTCGCGTCCCGCGGTGATGTTCTGCGCTATGTTGATAACGTCCGCCAGCACAGCGCTGGATGTCGGTGAAGGACCGGCGCCCTGGCCGTAGAAGAGCAGGTTGCCCACCAGGTCGCCCGAGACGTAGATGGCATTGTAGACGCCGTCCACCTTGGCCAGCAGCGATTCAGCCGGAATGAGAACGGGTTGCACCCTGGCCTCCACCAGGTTATTTGACCGCTTGGCGATGGCCAGCAGCTTGATGGCGTAGCCGAATTCCTCGGCGTAGCTGAAGTCCTGCGGCTTGAGCCGTGAAATGCCCTCGTAGTATATCTCGTCGAAGTTGACGTCCATATCGAAGCCCAGCGAGGTCAGTATGGCCAGCTTATAGGCTGCGTCCAGCCCCCCGATATCGTTGGCCGGGTTGGCCTCGGCGTAGCCCAGTTTCTGCGCCTGCTTGAGCGCTATATTGAAGTCCAGCTTATCATGTGCCATGCGGGTGAGGATATAGTTGGTGGTACCGTTGACTATGGCGTAGATGGCTTGGATATCGTTGGCCACAAGGTCGCGCTGGAAGGGTGATATGAGCGGTATTCCCCCACCCACGCTGGCCTCGAAGCGCAGCCCGGCGCGGTTTTCCTTGGCGATGGAGAGCAGCTCGGTGCCATGCTTGGCCATGACCTCCTTGTTGGCCGTGACCACGTGCTTGCCGTTGGCGAGTGCCTGCTTTATATAGTCGAAGGCCGGGTATTCCCCGCCGATCAGCTCAATCACGATATCGATGCCGTCCCCGTATACCACGCGGCGGTAATCGTCCGTGAAGATGGCGCTGTCCAATCCGGCTGACCCGTACCTCGAAGTGTCCAACTCGGCCACCGCCTTCAGGTTCAGCGGACATCCCGCCTGGCGTGCCAGGATGTGACTCCTGTCCGCGAGGCCCTTGGCCACGCCCGTACCTATGGTGCCCATGCCCAGTAGGCCGATATTGACGGGGCGTTTCTTATGCAAAACCCTACTGGCTCCTGCTTTTAATTACCTTGTTGGTGGCGAAGTCCTTCTGCTTCTGGTCCATCAGGTTCTCAACATTTGCCTGCTTGAGCAGCCCCTGCATCCAGGTACTGAGGCATTCCTCCGTGAGCGTCTGTTTGATGGTATCGTCCAGCGGGCGCTGCTGTTTGTTGAGCACCTGGACTATCCAGTAGCCGCCTTTGGTCTTGCTGCTGTCATCGCGTATCACGTCGCTGACCTGGCCTTTTTCAAGTGCGCCCAGTATGCGGGCCACCTGTGTCTTGTCCATGCCCGGCACTATCCAGTCCAAATCTCCCCCCTTGTCCTTGCTGGCGTGCTGGGAATACTGTTTGGCCAGTTCCACCCAGCTTTCGCCACTCAGCAGACGTTGCCTCACAGCCGCGGCATCTTCCTGCGACGAGAATAGTATACCCCTTGCGTGAACGCCCTGGGTGGGGTCCTTTTCCAGCACTTCCAGCACCCAATAGCCGTTGGGTTTCTCCATCTTGGGGTCGTAGACAGGGTCGCTGATTGTATTTACGTCCAGGTTGAACACTACATTTTTAAGGGCCGAGTCCTTGAGGGTGCCAAGCACCCTGTCCTCGTAACCCTTGGGCACCCAACCCAGGTATCCCTTTTTGCCCTGGGTGACCGGGTCCAAAGAGAGCATACCAGCCATAGTGGAGAAATTGTCGCCCAGCAACAGTTTCTGCCTGCGGTCCTCCGCCATGGATTTGGTCTCGATGAGCATAGCCTGCACCTCCACCTGTTCCACCGGTCCGGGCAGGTTGGGCAGGCACTGCATTTCAGAGTATTTGCGGGCGATGATCCTGGTCCTGGCCATATCGTTGCTTATGTCGTCCTTTGGCAGGTTCATCTGCTCCAGTTCCTTGGCCATCTCATCGTCGCTTACAGTGATATTGGCAGACGGTGCGGCCTCGATTATCGCCTGGCTCTGTGGTATGGCCTGCACCACCACGTCAGTGTACATCTTGGTAATATCGCTGGACTGGCCCTTGGAGTAGAAGTCCAGCGCCTTGATAAAATAGTCCATGTTGTAGGGTTTGCCGTTCACCTTTATCACGGTCTGCTGGTAGGGCGCGACCTGTTCGCTGTAGTACCAGTAGCCTATGATGCCCAGCACGGCGGCTATGATGACGCCTGTGACAATACCGATGATCCTCGACATTCGTTTCTCCCGTTCCCATCTGGAGAGTTGGTGCTTGGTGGGGGTCCTGGTGATTTTTTCCTTGCGGTGTTTTCCAGCCAATTCAGAAACCTCTCGTCAATAAAATAAATTTGAGGCAATCCACATTGCCTGTTGAAGCCTGAATATGATAACATATTTTCGTTTCGCAGACACGGGGTGTAGCGCAGCCTGGTAGCGCACCTGAATGGGGTTCAGGTGGTCGTCGGTTCAAATCCGACCACCCCGACCAGCCAAATTTCCCACCTGCCGGACATCAGTTTAAATAAAAAACAGGGAGCACAAAGTGCTCCCTGTTTGATTTATCGCCCTTACTAAAGTTCTGTTATTCCAGATTTACCCCGTGAACTATTGGATCACTGTAACCGGGATAGCCCCACCGAACGACATGCCGCTCTTGAGTTTGCCGGTGATCATGGCCGACGTATCGCCCGGCTTGAGGTTCGTCCTAGACTTGTCGAACACCACTACCAGGTTGCCATTGGTGTCGAAGTACATAGACTGCACCGGCGCCCCGGCGAAGGTCAGGCTCAAGGGGTCAACGCTGGCGGCATCCGGGCCTGAGATCACAAGTGAGATGGTCCCTGGCGTCCCCATAACTATGACAGCGGGGACAGTAAAACTCACCGGCCCAATGGCTGCAGTGACCGTAGCAGCAGGGGCGGTAGGACTGGTCCCACCACCACCACCACCATAGCCACCCATTACAGTAGCAGGTATGGCCGTAATGGGCACGGTTAGCAGCACTAGCACCATAACACAACAGGCTGTTACCACTGGCACCAGCCATCTTTTCACCCAGCTATCATTCCTTCCTTTCATGTTTAAACCTCCTCGGGCAAAATTCCATGCACCATTCCTATCGTATGGAAACATTATCCACCATCATCCAGCTGATGTCAAGTGCCGATTTGAATCGTACCGGACCTATCTCCAAAATCCAGGCGGCTCACGGCATGGCTCAGTAACTGATCGACAGCAAGGACGTTTGCCCCGGCGATAAAGCGGGTAAAATTATTTTATTCCTCTGGTAACTGTCAACCGCTAAAGACAGCTCTTTGCCGTCCAGGCTTACAGACCCTGCCTCTTTTTCGGTCAGCAGTGTCAGGCCAACTATGGATGTGGGATTATTATTTGTAACCCTATAGTCCCCGCCGCCCATATTGCTTATGCGGACGTTTTGCTGCAGCTTCAAATAGTCTGCAAATTGGGCCATGGTCGGGGTCCAGAGCAAGCCCGCATCCCGCTTCGATGCTATGTAGGCCAGTTCGCTGTCAAAAACTGGGGTAATCTCAATTTTTCTATATACCGGACTTGAGTACCAGGTACGATTTTCCGATGTCGGGGCTGCCATATACTCCCGCCCGATATGGACCCCCCTCTGCGAGATCAGTTTGTCGACATTTTCGCCGGCATAATAAAGGTCCGGCCTCTTTTTGGTATTCAGAGTGGACCACAGGTATATTTTGATATCATCCGATGGGTCGGCATCTATCCTGTTGTTGTAATAGAAGAAGGAGGTATTTGCAGCCACGACAGACGGATTAAGCATATTCAAATCATAGCCACTGGTAGTCATGTCAATATATGACCAGGCATACTCATAACCCTTAGCATCCAGTAAGTCCAAAATGTAATTAATATTGCCTTTGAGCGTCCCCTGGGAGGCGATATCTTCCAGGTTGCTGGTGCCGTTAGTAGCATCGGCGTCTATCCAGATTTTTGCACCGTACTGCGACAGACGCTGCAGGCCGACTGCGACCTCTGCCCTCGTATCAGTGTCGGCCGAAATGGTATTCGCTGTAATCTCGGCCCCGTCTCGGCTCATGCGGTCATGCAAAGCCTTAAAACCCGGATCGTTCAGGTCACCATAGGGGGCACTTTGCCAGGCAATAAATACGGACTTGGTCCAGCCTATACCCCTGCCCAGGATACCTTTAGTACCGTAATCCGGGCTGGCTGCATCCTCGGTGCCGTAGGCCACAGCGTTTACTGTTGCAGTCCTTTCGGAACCCGCGTAATTGGCCAATACTAAAGCAGCCTCGTACCCGTCCGGTTGTCTCATTTTCACCAGTGACCCGGGCAGGATCCCCGGGCTGATCGTAAAGGCCACAGACGCGGTGTAACTGTCCCCAACCCTCCTGGATTGTGCACTTATGTCAGTCCTTTCCCCGCCTCCATCCTTAATGTAGTATTTAAACAGGTGGTTAAACTGGTTATCCGAATAGAAACTTACCTGGCTTGCCGTGCTGGTAGTCCTCAACCTCATGGATTGCATTGTGTCGTCACCCTGGAAGGACAGGCCGTTTCTGAATTTGACCACCCTTGGAGAATATAAATCTGAATAATATTCCCTTTTAACCTTGTTAAACTCTGCAAATTGCATATCCCTTGTCAGTATTAGGCCCGTTGATGAAGGGACTGTAAAGTCAAACCTCTCCTCGTTGACTATTACTTCCTGTTTATATGTCAGCCTTGCCGTATAACTTATATTGGGCGAACGCGTGTTTAATTCATATTTGTGGGCAACACTTATCGATGGATTAGTATCGTCGGTGGCCGTGACTGTAACGTCGTTGCCTAAAGTAAAGACATTTGCGGCGATATCAGCCCCGTTTGACTGGTAAATTTTGGTAGTTTGGCTGACCCTCAGGTTATCAAATAAGATAGTGGCCACAGTATTGTTATCTGAGGAAAGAAGGAGTTTAAACGACCGCGAGTCATAGGCAGGGGTCCAGTCCATTGAAATAGTATTCCAGGAGTCGGTACCGGCAGTTGGAACCGGCTTCGATGAACTCGAATTAGGACTGCCGCTGCCGTCCGCGGAAGGATAACCGTAAATATAAACGTAAGTAATACCGGAAGTAAAGCTTTTTACATAGGCATCAAGCTTTATGGAATATGAGCTGTTTACAGGTATTTCGACAGAAGGGGAGTAACACCGCCTTGGAGTAGCATCAGCGGCAACCATATCGAATTTGAGTGAATTATTGCCATCCGAAGCATGTTCAGCAGATTGCCTGATATAGGTCTTGTCTACGGTCCATCCATCGGGGATGCCATCTCGATTACTGTCTGCTTCAAATGACTGGTTAGCCAAAGCAACGTCCCTGACTGATCTGTCGCCATAATCAAAATAGAATTGAGGGGAACTGTTTAAAATCACGTTGCCATCTTTATCAGTGAAGGTTAAGGTCCCGTTGGCATTTATACTGGCAGTATAATTGTCCACCTGTACTGTTGAAAGCGGGTTGTCCTTCCCCTGTTGCGGGGCCCCGCTGCAGGCCGTCAGTATCATAATTCCTGCAGTAAGTAAGATTGCGCCCGTTTGTTTACGTATGTGCCTGTTCATCATATTGATAAATATTATACCATGACTGCATTTCAGATAAAGCGGTTACAATACAATTTTCTGCATTCGGATCAGCTATTGACATCACTGTGTATTTATGCGATCATGTGTAATAACATGGGTTTGTATGCTGCCTTAGCCAGAATTGGTGCCATTACTGGCTACGTAATTAGTGAAATTTGTTTTTAAGGGGTTGTTATGAAAAGCATTACCTTTAATATCCCGGCGGTTATAGTCACCTTAGCCGTGCTGGTATCATTAGTTGTGCCGGTTGGCTTGGCTATGCCATATGCGGCCTCGGCCGACCCGGGGATCATGCGGTGGGACTGGGTCACCACGCCCGGGATTGATCCGGGGACGGATGTAACGGTGTACTCACGGTTTGACATAGTTAATCAGCATATTCCTGAAGGCACAGACAACCCCAAGGGCAGCGAGGTAATCAGCATGACCCTGAGCGGCCAGGGCGATACGGTAAGCACGGTGATGAGGTATGGGCTTAGACGTACCACGGTCACCTCTTCCACAAAGGGCATCTTCTGGCGAGTTGGTTCGAATGATGTCGAGTACAATGAAGATGGCGCCTACAAGGTTTACGAATCCGATGCCAATGCCTCGGCGCGCCTTGTGACCACTGGTATCGCTTCCGGCCCCAAGAATACCTCGGCAGGTAAATTTGATGGGGCAATCCTCGATGCTAGCGAGACGATACGTTACGCCGATTACTCCCAGAGCTACGGGGATGGAAGGCGAGACATAGCCGTTGTAACTACCGGTCGCGCCAGCGGCGGCCGCATATTCATCCGGTCTTCGAATACCTGGAGCGATTGGGCCGAACAGCTAAACCCCAACGGGAGCGCAACGGCTTCCGGCGTCGACTACCTGGCGGTTAAGTTCTCACCCACCTACGGCAGCGATTCGTCAATAGCGGTGGTATATGCGGATGCCAACGCCACTTATTATAACGTAGGCTACCGCGATACATATGCAAATACCACCCTTCAGTGGGCCTTCCCCGCCCCTGGTATAGAGATAAAGAACCCTGTTTCAGCTGCGGGTGCTTCACCCAGCTGGGACCAGGTCAACACAGTGGACCTGCACCTCCCCTCCGATTTCTCCGGCCAATCGGCATCTTTGCGCAGGGCCTATATCAGCATAGACGCATACGGCAGCGGGGGAATCGACACTTCAAGCCTCAGGCCTTTGCCCAAAGACGCGAGTGCACAGGATGGGATATATAGGATCGACGATACAACCGTCTACGTGCTGATGGATACTTCAAACAACGCTGAAAAGTCCATTTACAGTATCGCATACTACGGCACCTACGCCTCGGGCAAGCTGCTGGCGGGTGAGCGCACCGGCTACCCCTGCACAGCAACCGTGCCCACCTGGTTTACCGACTCGCCCACCACCTGCCCAATACCCTGCTGGTACCCGGCGCTCAAGCCGGCCACAGGCGCGGCCAACCAGGGCAACTGTACTCTCTCCGCCAAGAACGGTATAGGCGCCGCCATAGTGGACTGGAACACTGACGGGTCATTGGCCTACGCAGCCTCTTCTTCACTGGCGGACACGGTCTATGCCGGCCAACCAGGGTTTAGGCTGGGCGTCCCTGTGTCAACAGCCGGTAATAAGAATCAATGGTACCAGATGTACGACTGGGATAGCGTCCCCAACGACGAATCAGCACTGTCCATATCACGCAACAACGGAGAGACCTGGAACCAGTTGGCCGAGATCGACACAACCATCGACTGGTTCAACGACGTGGCCGTGGCGCCCGACTGTACAACCATCTACTTAGCCTCGGCTAACCGCAATACCGGCTTAGCCGGAATGTGCAACGAGTTCGACAGCGTGTGGCGTGCCAGCGTCAACCCCAACGTCACCTCACCGCTCCCGGCTATTCCGCCTCTGGGCACCTACTGGGAGCGCGTCTACACCCGCACCACATCCGGCTCCTGCCAGGTTGCACAGTCGGACCTGCCCATACTAAGGGTGGTGCCGTCCTGCACCGATAAGGCGGATGGCGAGATCGTGGGCTGGGCTGCGCAGGGCGCTGTTTCGACAACAGGCGGTAAATCCGGCGTTATGGCCTGGTCGCCCGACTACGGCGACTACTGGGCCAGCGTCACTCCCAGATTCGCCGTCCAGGACTTCGCATTTGAATCCAGCACCCTCCTCTACGCGCTAGCCTCCAACGGGCTGGTACAGAGGCTACCCTACACCGGCACCTCCTGGTCCACCAACCTTAACTCCTATGATACCGTCCTCTCCACGGCACACACCATCGTGGCCGTGCCCGACGGCAAGGTACTGGTAGGAGCAGCCACAGGTTCCAACAGCGATATGGTGGCAGCATACTCCGCCGACAAGGGGGTGACCTTCAGCTTCGTGGACGGCTCCGCCGTCAACCACGGCAACGAACACGTCATCTTCGACGTGGACTTCAAGAACAACAGCTTCATCTATATGGGCGATGACAGCGGCAATGTCGCCGATACGATCAACGCCGGCACCGTCTACCGCAACACCGCCCCCGGCGGGACCCGCTGGACCGACAACGACATGATGTCCCCGGGCAACGGCGGCGGCTATATCTTCGGCGGGGAAGATTACACTACCCTTGCCTGGCCTGTACCGGCGGTAAATCCCCCGCACATCGTCGGCCAGTTCGGCCTGGTACAGGCATGGACCGGAGACCCGCAACCCGCCCTGTACTCTGCCCATGACAACATCACCTATTCGACCAGTCTCACGCCGAATACGTGGGGCAGCGCAGTCTGCCGCACCCTTAAACCGCGCGATGGCATGCCCAAGCCGGGCATTCAGTGGGATTGTCTCGACATATTCGCACCTCTTACCCAGACCGGCGTGCTCTTCACCCTTGAGCCAACCTCCCTCAAATACTGCGGCTGCTGCACGCTCGACACCAACACCACCCTCTACGCCATCGATGACGAGAGGGGTACAACCATACCCGGCATCCTCACAGGCGCTGCACTCAACGGCCGCTGGAACAACCACTTCAATAACAAATCCGTAACCTGGGACATGGCTTACCCCGGATACACTCCTAAATACAACCAGGGCATGCTCTGGGCATACACCGACTGCCTGGCCAAGAAGGGCCCCATTCTAAAGACCCCGGCCGACCAGTACCTGGTGGGCGCAGACCCGGTGACGGGACGCAACCAGCAGATCGACCTCAGCTGGGAACAGTTATGCCTGAGCACCTGGTACCAGCTCCAGGTCGCCAAGGACGCCGCTTTCACAATGAGGATCAATCCATCAGTGAACTTCAGCATGGGCGGCTACGGAGAGATCTCGGCCGTGACCGGGTCCATACTGCTACGGATGGACGATGTCAATATGACTTCACCCGCCGCCTGGCTGGCCCCGGGACAATTGCCTGAAGCCGGGGCCATCTACTACTGGAGGATACGCTCGGCCAAATCGGCAACCATGCAGATCGCGGCCAGCCCATGGTCGGATGTACGCAGCTTCACAGTCAAGGCGGGCTTCATCGTCAACACCCCGTACTACGGGGTGCAGCTGCTGGCCCCCAACAACGCCTGCACGGGATGCAAGGTAAAGCCGGCTTCGTTCTCATGGAGCCCCTGGAAGGAGGCCACCAAATACCAGTTCGACCTGGCCACGGACCCCGAGTTCCAGAGCCTGGTCATAACCGCCACAACAACAACAACCGGTTATGAATACTCCGGCACGCTGAACTACGACACCAATTACTTCTGGCGGGTCAAGGCCCTGGAGGTCAACGGCCTCAACATTCCCAGCGACTGGTCAGCCACCTTCAGCTTCCAGACCGAGCCTGCGCCCGCGCCGGCACCTGCCACAGTCCCCCCGGTTGAACAGGTGGCAGTGCCCTTATGGGCCTGGGTCGCCATAGCCATCGGCGCCATACTGGTGATCGTAACTATCTTCCTGCTGTATAAATCACGACACACATATTGATAATATAAGGTATAGAAAAAGAGTGGGACGGCAAGCGCCGTCCCACTCTTCATTTTATTGACTTAAATAACCGGTGTGCTATTGTTTCGGCAGGCCCTTCCATTTATATTTCAAAGCCGGTATCGCTATCTGCCTGGTCAACGGGTCCGCCCCCGTCCCCACTGCGTCATCTAAGCTTAACTTCACATCAAACTTAATATAATTTTGACATGCCACCGTTTTTGTGAGAACTTGTTTTCCAAAATACAGCGCGGCAATATTTGGGCAACCCTTGGGGGGGATGCAATCGGCAAGCTTATTCTCCCCCAGGTAAAGGTCGTGGACCGCCCATTCGGTATTATTATTTGTTATGGTACCCTGGTAGCGGTAGTAAGTGGTATTGTCTGCAGTTTCCGTTGAACGGGTGATTACAATTGACAATGAGGGTTCGGTTGCCGGAGTGGCGCCGACAAATGTAATCTGTGAGGGGTCACTTACAAATATCACCGGGGCGCTGTGATAAATGTCGATTTTCCCTTCCACTGCCACCCTGCGCCCAACAAGCATCGACACGTAACAAAAGACGGGTATGTCGCTTGCCCTGATAATTACCCTGAAATCAGTCCCTGTCATGCCTTTTGCCCATGCTTCATAACTTGTCACATGTTGATTGGCATTGTTGAAGTACAGGACCATCGCCTTGCCCACATTTGGATCGATAAATGATCCCAACTCCACGACCGTCCCTTCAACGATTACCTTCTTTCCACTATAACTGCTTATATTGTCTGAATCCGATGCAGATATAGTTATAAGCCCGGAAGTTCCGCCCGGTACCTGGGTGGCCCGGACATCGGTTTCAAGCGGCGGCGATTCTGTTGCCGTAATATTATCCGCAGATATCAAAGGTACCGCGTTTGAAGTGGGTGCACTTTCAGCCTGTGCCGGCGTATTTATCAGTTGCACAGGAACGGGGGTATTTGCCGTGCAGGCAGACAGCAGGACAACGAGTGATGCAAGCAAAAGACACGGGATATACCGGATATGGAAGACAATCATAATTTGAATCTCCTGTCGTCCCGCTCATTCCCGCTGATTTCGGGTGTGCCCTTCGTAAATATTAATTGCCTTTATCACCGCTGTCAACTAAGTGTTTGCATACATATAAGTATACCGGTCTCCATTTCTAATCAGTCTCCCACCAGCGGAATGGGAAAGCCTCTTTGAGTAATCGGTCACCTTCGCCAACTGGCTTGAGGCCGATGGCGCGCATGTCGGCATCCAGCATGACTTTGACCAATTCCGTGAATCTGACCCGCGGGGACCAGCCCAATTCTTGATTGGCGCGCGAGGGATCGGCGCACAGTTGGTCGACCTCGGTGGGACGCAGGTAGCGGGGATCGGTCCTGATGTATTTGCGCCAGTCGAGCCCGGCGTAGGCGAAGGCGGCCTCTATAAACTCCTTTACGCTGTGCGTCTCGCCTGTGCCGATGACGCAGTCTAAGGGCTGAGCAGCCTGCAGCATCTTCCACATGGCCTCGACATACTCGGGGGCATAGCCCCAGTCGCGCTGCGCATCCATGTTGCCCATGGTGATGTGGTCCTCTTTGCCGGATAGTATGCGTGCTATGCCTACCGTGACCTTGCGGGTGACGAAGTTCTCGCCTCGGCGGGGTGATTCGTGGTTAAAAAGTATGCCGTTGCAGGCAAAAAGGTTGTAGGCCTCGCGGTAGTTGACCACAGTCCAGTAGCCGAAAAGCTTGGCAGCGGCATAGGGACTGCGGGGGTAGAAGGGCGATTGCTCGTCCTGTCGTGGTTGGCTGACCTTGCCATAAAGCTCTGAGGTGGAGGCCTGGTAAAACCTGGTCTTGAGCTTCGTCTCACGTATGGCGTCCAACAGCCTCAATACACCGACGCCGTCCACCTCGGCGCTGTACTCGGGTACTTCGAATGATATCTGCACGTGGCTCTGGGCCGCCAGGTTGTAGATCTCTTGCGGCTGTACCTTCTCCAGCACACGGTTGAGGTTGGAGGAATCGGTCATATCACCGTAGTGCAGGAAGAGGCGCTCCTTCCTCTGGCCGGAACCGAATGTGATATGGTCCAGTCGCGTGGTGTGGAAGGTGCTTGCGCGCCGGACTATGCCATGCACTTCATAGCCTTTGGATAACAGTAGCTCGGCCAGGTAGGATCCGTCCTGTCCGCTGATGCCGGTTATGAGGGCCTTTTTTGACATGTTACACCTCTCTCAATTGTACGCATAGATCAGATTGCCCCTACGTTTAATTTACGGCGTCCCAGGGGAAAATTTCCCCTTTGAGGTGACGCTTCCAGCGCGCCAGGTCCTCTTCAACCATGACCTCCACCAGCTGGCTGAACTTCACCTGCGGCTGCCAGTCCAGAACTTTTTTAGCCCTGGTCTGATCGCCCATGGCAAATGGCAGATCCACCGGCCTTAGCAAACCGGCGTCGGTTTTGACATATTTGGCCCAGTCCAGCCCGGCGGATTTAAATGCCTTTGCCACAAACTCCCTGACGCTGTGCCACTCGCCGGTTGCTATGATATAGTCGTCCGGCTTTGCCTGCTGCAACATGCGCCAGGCGGCATCCACATATTCCGGGGCATAGCCCCAGTCTCTCCGGGAGTCCAAGTTGCCAAGCCTGAGCTCGCCCTCCAGGCCGAGCGCTATGCGGGCCACGGCATTGGTTATCTTACGGGTGACGAAGTTCAGGCCGCGCAGGGGGGATTCGTGGTTGAACATTATACCGTTGCAGACGAACAGGCCGTAATCCTCGCGGTACATCTCTCCCAGCCAGTGGGCGTAAAGCTTGGCCACGGCATAGGGGTTGACTGGCCGGAAGGGCATATCTTTGACAAGGCGCCTGACTTTGCCATAGCCGAAGATCTCGATGGTGGAAGCCTGGTAGACCCGTATCTGCCTGTCAACTTTGATTATGGCCTCCAAAAGGCGGGCGAACCCCAGCCCGGTGATGTTGCCGTACTCGACGGGATTGTGGAAGGAGGCGCCGGGCGCGCTCTGGGCAGCCAGGTTATATACCTCGTGCGGCCGGCTCTGCTCTACAGCGCGCAGAAGGGAAGGGGCATCGGCCATGTCGGCCTGCAGCAGCGTCACCTTATCGTGGACACCCAGATAATACAGCCGCCAGCACGACTTCGCATCGGTGCCCAGATCGAGGCCGAAGACCTCGTAGCCTTTCTCCAGCAGAAGCCTGGACAGGTAGGCACCGTCCTGTCCCGCAACACCTGTTATCAACGCCCTTTTAATCATACGCTTAAACCTGAAAGCCGATAAATGGTAAGCCATAGCAATAGGACTGTCAATGGCAGGCGTTGTCAAATCATATAGGAATTTGAATTGCGCGCGGGCTTTGTATATGCTTATAGCGTCAGTCCGGCGGCGGCCCCCGGGGCCGGCGGGAGGTACGGAATATATGATACATATATATAAGGTATATACGGCAGTATTTCTGGCGCTGGCGCTGCTGGCCGCGGGATGCAGCGCGGAACCGGCAGGGCTGGCAAAGCGGCTCAACCTGCAGACGCCCCAGGTCAAAGAGGCCAGCTACTCGCTGGTAAGCGCCGCACCTGACGGCTTCGTGGCCGATCTGGACGTTAGCGTCTATAACCCCAACGGGATGAGCGTGGGGCTTTCCGGCCTCAACTGCAAGGCGCTCGTCAACGGGGTCAGTGCGGCAGACATCACGCTGAGGGAGCCGGGTTCGCTGGAAGCGCGTCAGAATAGCCTGCTCAAACTGAGGGTGGCGGTGCAGGGCAGCCAGATATGGCCCGTATTGGCCGGGCACATAGCCAGGGGGGAGTCCAGCACCCTCTCACTGCGCGGGACGGCCTACGTCGGCTACGGGTGGCTTTCCTTCCCCTATACTTTCACCTACGACCGCAGCATCAAGACGGACCTGCTAAACTATAAAAAGCTGGACGGCGAGAAGGCGCTTCCCCTCAAAGGGCTGGCCGTAAGCGGACTAAGCTCACGCTGGGGCGCCACCGCAACAAACAGCCTGCAGGCGATACACGACGTGAGGGTGGTCAATCGCGGCAAGGATATGGTCACGCTGTCGTCACCCGGCTATACGGTGAGCGGCAACGGCATCGAGTTGGCCGAGGGAACGATCGGCAACGGTAGATCCTCCATTATACCTGGTGATAATACGGTCAGGGTGGTGAACACCATAAGTAGCCAAAATATCGCCCCGTGGTTGGCCAGCCACCTCAACGGCGGCGAGGCGACATCGCTGGAATTGAGATTCAAGCCCGGCTCCTTCGTGGAAACACTGAAGGACAAGCAGCCGCTGGACGGACGCAGCTTTAAAGCGGATATACGCACCAGCCTAGCCAGGGAATTGGCGAAACTGGTAAACGGCCTGTAACAGGAGCAGCCGAATTCATGACCTGCCATGATATGGCTTATTAACAACTCTACTAAAACCATATCTATACGTTGATAACAGCGTTGCCTTTCCTCGACAGCATATGGGTGTTAAAGGCCAGCGCCTCGCCATCATGGTTGCGCGACGAGATGATGACAATATTTGACTGCCTGTCTATCCTGCCTAACGCGTCTGAGAGGGCACGGGTGGCCGGATTTAGCTTGGAGCCCAAATTCAAGCTCCTGTACTCAAGCTGCAACAGACCGCTGATTACCTTTGAAGCTGCATTATCTGAAAACCTGAGACGGCTGATGTTGGCCTTCAGGCGGTCGACGTCAGCTGAGCCCAGATACCTAAGAGGTTTGTCGTATCTGACCAGTTGCCTGGCCAGCACTATGGCATTTAACACAAGCTGCTGCGGATGCAGTGAAGCCGTAGCCATCTTTACACCCTCATGGTCGTAGGCGGAAATGGCGGTCGGTACATTCTCCCTTGCCAGCGAGAGGGCGGTAACGATGATTTTATAAGCCGTCTTATCCTTCTCCTCATCGCTCCCTACAGCCAGGTTGACCAGCATTAACGCCGGACGGCCATGAAACTCGGTGAATTCCCTGGAGATGAGTTCGTCATATTTCAGGGAATGCTTCCAGTCTATATTCTTGAGGCTGTCGCCGGGCTGATATTGCCGACTTCCGTAATACTCAATGCCCCGCCTTAAGCCCATGGTCGGCCTTAAGCTCTGAATATTGGAAATGATGGACAGGTTACCCGGCCTGGTATTCTCAAGATACTTCTTAGCCAGCCATGCAGCGTATTTTGCCCTGGGTATCACGTACAGGCGTATGGGATCCAGGCCAAACCGGGTCTGTGTCAACCCCAGGATGTCGGTGGCATAAGCGTCCAACCTTACCAGGGCCGGCCCGGCAAGCGGCGACGTAAGCGAAATCTGGGTAGTCAGGCTGTCATCTTTAAGCGAGAGTACAGCGGGGTCTACCTTGAGCCAATCGTTCCGGGATAAGATAAACAAACGCCCGCCGCTCCGGCATTTATTGTTCATCTCAATACGGGTGTGGCTCACCGACCCCACGACGATACGAAGCTGAACCTGCTTCTCCTCCACCGGTTTTACGGGCATCCCTTTATAAACGAGAAGGCCCCTGATAACCAGGTAAAGGATAAGCGCTGTTCCCGCCAGGGCGAGAGCTGTGCTGCCCAACAGAAGGGAAATGCCCATCGCCAACAACAATAACAGGACCAGCGACCGGCCGTTGCCGGTCAAGCTACGGCCACTTTCTGTCTGGTAATAAGGCGTGGACAGGGCTGCCTCGCACATGCTGTGGTCGATAAGAAAAAGGACTGGTATGGAGACGAGGATAGAAAGGAAGGTACCTGTTTGAGGGGAGAATAACAGGGGCAGGGCAAAGAATAGATACAGATAAATTAATAGGTTTACGTTGCAGTTAACAGGCCACCGCCAGAAGTATAAATAAGCCAGAAACAGCACAATGGGTATAAAGGAGTACGGCAAGGGGGAAAAAATGGCCCCTGCAACAAGGGCAACGGCCAGATATATCCTCAGCACCAGCAATATGAGACGGGTTTTAATGATCATAGCTCGAGTTTAGGTACGGGTATCTCCTCCAACACCCTTTCCACAACCATCCTTGGCGTGATTTCGTCCATCTCGGCCTCGGGCTTGACTCTCACCCTGTGCTCCAAAGCTGCAGTGGCCAGGTGTTTGACATCATCCGGGATGACGAAGTCGCGCCCCTCGAGTAAGGCTAGCGCCCTGGCGCATTTGTATATGGCTATGCTTCCCCTCGTGCTCGGCCCAAAAAATATATCGGGATCGGTGCGTACCCGGTTGACGATAGCGACGATGTATTCCTGTAGATCAGGTGCGACGTGAACACCCTTGGCCATTTCCTGAAGCTTCAGTATCTCTGCTTGCGTAGCCACCACTTTAATGTTGGATTGGTCGATCCGATCAATATTGTTGATTACATGTTTTTCCTCATCTCTGGAGGGGTATTCGCTTAGCACCCGTAGCAGGAACCTGTCTACCTGAACGTCAGTCAAGGGGTAGGTGCCTTCCCCGCCAGCCTGGACCTGGGTGGCAATGACGATGAATGGTTTTGCCAGGGTGAAGCACTTGCCTTCAATGGTAACCTGGTACTCCTGCATGGCCTCGAGTAAGGCCGACTGCGTCCTTGGCGTAGTACGGTTTAGCTCATCTGCCAGCAGGATGCTGGTGAAAATCGGTCCTTCTATAAACCTGGCTTCTTGGCTTGGCGAGTACATATAAAAGCCGGTGATGTCCGCCGGCATCATATCCGGTGTAAACTGTATCCTCTTGAATTGTCCGCCTATGGCTTCCGCAAAGCTCCTGGCCAGCTTGGTCTTGGCAGACCCGGCAGAGCCCTCAATGAGCACGTGGCCACCGGCAATGAGGGAAAGCATCAGGGCTTCCTTTATTTCATTCTTGCCTATGACAATCCGGGATACTTCATCCAGGATTTTCCCGTAGATCCCGGCAGCCTTCTTCGTATCAATCAATGACTTCCCCCTTCCTGTAAGTATATCTGTAAATAATAACAAATATTACAGCCATAATGACGAGTATCGCAAAAGGATTTGAAAGAAAAGCCCTGATCTCGAGTAACCTTTCCTTGCCGATGTCCAATGGCGCTTTCAACAAATGCGAGGCATCAACCATAACCTTCTTAGGCTCACCCCGCCGGGTGATGAGGTATCTTATAAACGCCTCGTTGTTGTCCCTGCCGAACGTGGTATTGATTATGATACTCGGGTCAGCCACGGCGTATACCATGCCCTTGCCCAGTTTTATCTCGGCTGCTACTACAAACGGGCCTTTTGGTTCGCCCTCTGACCAATTGCCACTTCCGTCCGTATCCGTAAAACCGGCGGCCGATGACCAGGCGATGGCCTGCTCCCCGTCAACGTCGATGAGCGTGGTAGCGTGATTGAGCACGATGGCCTCAATGCCGGCCTCCTTCACCCTGGGTTTAAAGTCGGTGACGCGGGGCAGATCCTGGTTGCGGTAGCAGAACAGGGGGTCGAGTAAGGGTCTGTTGCTGAAACGGGCGCTCAATCCCAGGTACGATAGAATGCTGTTGCCGTAACCAAAATCGTCCATCAAAAGCAGTGTGCCGCCCTGG
>Ga0247840_10001545_pt1 | contig 44892 bp, 44 predicted proteins | sample LaCruzMarch2015__FD_192404 | JGI IMG/M metagenome (GOLD analysis project Ga0247840, IMG submission 192404) | Freshwater microbial communities from meromictic Lake La Cruz, Castile-La Mancha, Spain - LaCruzMarch2015_17m | ecosystem: Environmental > Aquatic > Freshwater > Lake | place: Spain... | reverse complement strand
GCCATGATAAAACGCGACGAATGAGCGACATACTGGAATAGGTTTGATATTCAATTGATTAGAGTATTTTGGAAGAAGCGATCCTTAACATTTTTCAGTATCTGATCGCCATAGGCAAGATGATAAAAATGCCCTTGCCCTTCAATAAGGTTCAGGCGGACGTCTTTGGCGGTATGGGCTAAATACTCGCTGAATTGTTGGGGAATAAAAATATCCGCCGTTCCCTGAAAAACTTCTATGTGGATGTCGATGTCAGCAAGGTTAAAGCCCCATTCCTTATAAACTGTTTGAGCGTCATAGGCCGGTCCTTCGGCCCCATGACGAAACAGTTCCTGAAAATCGCGCATAAACAGATATTGTAATTCGGGAAGCTTGAAAAGCTCTTTATCGGCAGGGCACAAGCTGGAATCAAACATTTTTGCAAATGATTTTGGACTTTTCATGACCTTCTGCATAATCCCTAGGATAGAAAAAGGGATCTCAAAGAGGGGCAGGGGCAAATGCGAGCCGAGTTCGGCGTAGAGACGATCCATAGCGCCAAGATGCTTTATCATTTCCGGATCTTGATAGAGGGGCATGGCGCAGGCCAGATCCACGACACAGGACAGGCGGTCAGGGATAGCGAAGGCGCTGGCCATCAGGGTAGGTCCTCCCCCGGAAATGCCAATGGCCCCAAAGGTACTGATTCCGAACTCGTCAGCCAGGTCGGCCATGTTTTGTGCGTATTCCAGGATGGTCCATCCGGGGCGAAAATCCGATTGGGCGACTCCCGGACGATCCGGGGCGATGATGCGAAATCCGTGCTTTCGGCCGGGCTTATGGAGGAGCATACCGTGGACATGGGAACCCGTCCCGTGGTAGAAAAAAAGAGGGCTTCCCTGGGGATCCCCATACTCATGGAAGGCCAGCTTCGTTCCTTGGCGCGTCGTATGGAATTGCACCTCTTTTTCCAGCGCCTCGATTTCGTTCTGGGACAGGATGCTCAATCCCTCATTATTGTCGATGCTTTCCTGCATTTCAATGCCCTCCTTGCTGTTTTAACTCGTAATCGATGATGTGATTTTCTCGGCGATCATGATATGTACAATAATTCATATGGATGTTTGAGGTCAATGGATAAAACCGATTCTCGACAAAAGATCTATTTATTGGCAATTGCCGTCGGCCTCGTTGCAGGATTGTGTGGCGCCGGCTTTCATTTTGCTCTTGATCAAGCCCTTGTCTGGCGTGATAGCTTACCGATGATAGTGGAGCATTGGCCCATTCCCGGCTGGCTCTTTACGATGGCGATAGGGGCCTGCATGGTCTGGCTGGCCTGTTACCTGGTAAGACATTTCGCCCCGGAAGCGGCAGGAAGCGGCATCCAGGAAATCGAAGGGGTAATGGAGGGGACGCGACCCTTACGATGGCAGCGGGTGCTGCCGGTTAAGTTTGTAAGCGGCTGGCTTGCTATTGCTGCTGGCCTCGTGCTGGGTCGTGAAGGCCCCACCGTCCATATGGGCAGCGCCGTCGGCAAGATGATCAGCGATTGGGCTGGGCTGTCGCGCCATGGCGCCCAATCGCTGATTGCCGCAGGGGCTGGTGCTGGATTGGCCGCCGCCTTCAATGCCCCAATCGCCGGCATCATTTTTATTACCGAGGAAATGCGGCGACAGTTCGAGTACAATTTCGTCTCCCTGCATAGTGTTCTTCTCGCCTGTTGCGTAGCGGCAATCGTTAATGATGTATGGCTTGCCCAAGGACCAGTTCTACCCATACTGGTTGATCTATATCCGCAAGCGATCCCATTTGATCTGATCCTGTTCATTGTTCTGGGAATCATCATCGGCATGTTTGGCGTTCTTTTCAACAGAGCCCTGATTCTGGGACTGGATGCTATGACTGGCTTTCATCAGCACCACGCAGACGCAACCGCTATCCTGTTCGGTGCGGTGACAGGAATACTGGTCTGGTTTATTCCCGATGTCACCGGTAGTGGAGATAAACTGATCGAGACGCTCGTGAGGGATCATCTTGCCCTGGGCGCCCTGGTTGTCCTCTTGGTAGCCCGCACAATCACCTCGGTAATGAGCTACAGCGCCGGCACACCCGGGGGTATCTTTGCACCCTTGCTTGCCTTGGGAACATTGGCCGGGCTTTCTTTCGGCTTGGCGCTGCAATACCTTCTGCCAGGCGTCACGGCTCACGCCGGTGTTTTCGCCGTTGCCGCCATGGGCGCCCTTTTTTCAGCTACGGTAAGGGCGCCTGTAACTGGAATTGTTCTGGTGGCAGAACTAACCGGCAACTATGACATGCTGTTGGCCTCAGCACTGACCTGTGTCACTGCCAGCATCACCGCTCAATCTACAGGCGGTCAGCCCATCTACAGCCTGCTCTTGCAGCGAACCAACAAAAGTCAAGAAACCGGATCAAAAGTTACCTAACGGCCAAATTCGTCCTTTTAAGTTGATATTTTTACTCGAATATTATAAAAGTTAAGCCATGAATAACTGCGAGACGACATATCCCCGTATCTACAAGGGCATGGCGTTGATTGCCGATCCGATCCACCAGTATGCCTGCTTTACCGTGCCGGACGGAAGTGATCCGACGGAAAAAACGGAGAAGGATCTTATCGATTCGCCCTGGATGCAGCGGTTGCGGCGGATATACCAGTTGCAGAGCGCCCGCTGGGTCTATCCGGCGGCGGAGCATACCCGGTTTCAGCATTCCCTGGGGACCATGCATGTCGCCGGGGAGTTTGCCCGGGCACTTTACCCGAGTCTCCGGGAAATATGTGGAGAAGTTCCCTCGGCAACTTACGTTGAAGAGCTCCTGCGCATTGCCGGGTTGCTCCATGATGTCGGCCATGGTCCCTACGGGCATTTTTTTGACGATCATTTTCTTGATCAATACGGCATCACCCACGAGGACTTGGGGAGGCAGATCATTGTCAGCAAAATTGGCAAAATCATAAGGAAAATAAACAGAAGTCCCTCCGGACCCTTTGCGGAGAGTGAGATATTAGACCCTCTCCAGGTTGCCTATCTCATCAAGATGCCCGGCGATATTCAGGAACAGGTTCCCCCGTGGCTTCCCTTTCTCCGGCAGCTCTTCTCGGGGATCTACACGGTGGACAATCTCGACTATGTGCAGCGGGATGCGTTCATGTCGAGCATTTCCCTCGATATGGTGGATATTGCCAGAATACGGTATTACTCCTTTTTTACTGACGCCGGCCTAACCCTACATGAAGCGGGAATCTCCGCCCTGCGCCGCTTCCTGAACGCCCGGCTGACTCTCTATGCCAATGTCTATTTCCATCGGACTACCCGGGCCCTGGATCTCCATCTCCAGGAGATTTTTCGGGATACGATGAAAATTATTTTTCCCGGGAATCCCATGGAGGACCTGGATGCTTATGGACAATTGGATGAATGGCGGCTGTTCGAAGCGGTCCGGCATTGGACGACTGACGAAGATCCGGCCAGGAAAAAACTGGGCAAGGAGTGGCAGCGGCTATACAGCCGTCAGGTGAAATGGAAGATGTCTTTTTCGACGGAGATATCCCTCGAAAGGGTCCAGAAGGGTACCCGCTTTTCCGATGCCGGGGATTATGAAAAACAGATCAGGAGCTGCCTGCCAAAATCCCTTAAAAATCTTGCCCTGCGGGTGGATCTGGCGACACAAGACCCGCGGCCGATCAATCCCATGGCGCAGACGGAGAAGCAGGTCAACATCTTCAATCCCGCTGTGGGCCGTACCTCACAGGAACCCCTGCGGGACATCTACCGGTTTATTCCGGCTCGGATCGTTCATTTTCGGGTTTTTACCATGACCCACGACCATGACGCCGAGGTTACCATGGCGGCGGAAAGCGTTCTGGAGAATCCCCGGACGACGTCGAGGACAAATATTTAACGGGAAATGTTCCCCCCTTTGTCAAAGGGGGATACAGGGGGATTTTCAAGTGCACTTTCAGACAAGAGGTTATTGATCATGTTCCCCACTGAAACAACTGATATGACGCTGTTTGTCCGGACCTCCGGAGAGGAGGTGGACCGGTGGAACCGACAGCGGATAGTGGATACCCTGATCCGCGAAACGGGGATTGATCTCGAATCAGCGACGGCCATCAGTAAAGATGTGGAAAGAGGTTTATTTGCTTCCGGGGTCTCGGTGCTGACGACTTCTCTTATCCGTGAACTGGTGGATGCGCGCCTTGTGGAGCGGGGATTGGAGAAGGAGAGGCGAATGCATGCCCGTCTCGGCTTTCCCCTTTACGATGTTGATCGTCTTATCCTGCATCAGAATAAGGAAGACGCCAACGTCCCCCATGGACCGGAAGGGACAAATCTTGTCCTGGCGCAGGGGATCAAGCGGGAGTATGCCCTCCACAGCATCTTTCCCCAGGAAATAAGCGACGCCCATATCCTCGGTGATTTCCATATCCATGGATTGGGATATATCGACCGGCCTTTCTCCATATGTCAAACCCTGGAGTATCTGAAAAAATACGGACTTAATCTCCCCCGTTCCCTGACTGTTGCCAAGCCGGCCAAACATGCGGAGGTCCTTCTGGCCCATATGGTTCGTTTCGGAGCTATTTTGCAGGGGTATTTTGCCGGCATTATCGGCTGGAATTTCGTAAATCTCTCTTTTGCCCCTTATCTGGAGGGCATGTCAGACCGGGAAGTCCGCCAATTAGCCCAGATGCTCATCTATGAGTTTTCTCAGCTAACGGCGGCCCGGGGAGGGCAGGCCATGTTTACGGACATCCATATCTTCTGGGAAGTCCCCGAGCATCTTCGGGATTCTCCCATGATCGGTCCGGCGGGGGAGTCGACGGGACGTACTTGCGGGGAATATGAAGGGGAAGCGCAACGATTTGCCTGGGCCCTCTTTGATGTTTTCAAGAAGGGAGATGGTACGGGGAAACCTTTTATCTTTCCCCGCCCCCTTGTTCATCTTACCCCCCGCTTTTTTGAAACTCCCGGTCACGAAGACTTCCTTCTCCATGTCTGTGAGGCCGCCGCTGCTAAGGGGAATCCCTGTTTCATCATGGAAAGAGGGATTGAAAAGGATGCTCCCTGCGCCTTCGGAATTCCCTCCGATCTTGATGAAACGGAAGGGCTGTGCAGAGGGCGTTGTGCTGCTATCCAGAGCATCAGCCTTAATCTGCCCCGTCTGGGATACCGGTCTGAGGGGGATGATGAGCGATTATTTAGTTGTCTCAAAGATATCATGGCCCTGGCTGCCAGAGCCCATGATCAGAAGAGGGGCTTCCTGGAAAGATTGCTTTCCTATGGAGACCAGGGGCCTCTGTCCGTGCTGGCGATGAATCTGGATGGATTTCCGTACCTAAGCATGGAGCGCGCATCTTACCTGCTGGGCATGGTGGGGTTGAATGAGTTAGTGCAGATCCACACTGGAAAGCCCATGCACGCATCCCCGGAGTCCGGCGATTTCGGGTTTAAAGTGATGGAATTCATGGAGAAACAGGCAGTGGAACTCAGTGCCCGCCATGGAATCAGGATGGTCCTTGACCAGCCACACGCCGAAACAACGTCTCACCGCTTTGCCCGTCTCGATCTCCGCTATTTTTCTCCCCAGGCGGGTCGCCATGTCCGGGGAAGCATGATCAATGGTTGTCTTTATTATACAAACTCTACTCATATACCTGTTTCTGTTCCCCTTAAACCGCAGGAGCGGATCAGCCTGGAGGCTCGCTTCCATCCCTTGATCAAGGCCGGGGCAGCCAGCCAGTTATGGATAGGTGAATACGAACCCCCTGCCGGTGAGCTTGCCGCATTACTCATCTGGGCCTTCAAGGAAACAACCTGCGGTCAACTCATTTTTTCTCCCGATTTTACTACCTGCCTAGATTGCGGCAAGACCACCCGGGGACTCAAGACCTTATGCAGCCACTGCTCATCGGTAAATGTGGATGGCATTGCCAAAATCACCCAGTATTACAGCCGGGTATCGGACTGGAACAAAGGGAAGCTTGCCGAACTGCAGGACCGTTTCCGCCAGGAACACTTCACCTGATCCGGATTCTAAATAAAAGCGTTATCTTCGTTGGCATCGTCATCGGCTCCTCGACTTAGGAAAGATGCGCCTGCGTCGCCTCTTCCTCGCCGCCTTGATATCATCTTTGATTTAGAATCCGAACATGAGTCTCCCATTTTTACTTCGAGACAAACCCTGACCGTCCTCTGTTTTATTCTCTTCCTGACCTTGACACGGGAAGAGGGGATAAATATATTATCGCCGCTTTGAAGGCAGGGAGATATGGAAGACCTTATAGTAAAGATTTTTAAAGAGAGCAGCCAGCTTAAAGAAAGCTTTGTAAACGACAACCTTTCGAACATTGTCCGGGTTGTCAATGTGATGACGGCGGTTTTGAAGGCAGGGAACAAGGTCCTGATCTTCGGGAATGGCGGCAGCGCCGCCGATGCACAGCACCTCGCCGCGGAATTCGTCAATCGATTTATGATCGAGAGGCCGCCGCTGCCGGCTATTTCTTTGAGTACTGATACTTCCATAATAACCAGCATTGGCAATGATTATGATTTCTCTGAGATCTTCAGCAAACAGATTCGTGCGCTTGGGCAATCAGGAGACATTGCCTGGGGAATTAGCACCAGCGGTAGATCAAAAAATGTCTTCAAAGGGCTGGAACAGGCGAAAAAGATGGGACTGATCACTCTGGCCCTGACGGGCAAGGATGGGGGAGATATTGCTGGTATCGTTGATTATAATCTCAATGTGGCTTCCGACAGCACCCCCCGGATTCAGGAAGTGCACATCACCGTGGGGCACGTCCTATGTCAGATGATTGATCTCAAACTCTTTCAAAGACCGGATATAAAATGAAGACAGCTACGGAGCGGTTTCGGATTACTTATGGTAAAAAAGACAAAGAAGGATACAAAAGATAGCGTCGGTGCAGAGGCGGATGCTGATGCTCCGCTGAGGACAGAGGAATCGAAGACCCCGGAGGCGCAGGATGACCAGAACCTGAAAGCTCAGGAAAAGGTCAAGGAAGCTGCGGAAAACTATGACCGGTATCTGCGTGCCGTAGCAGACCTCGACAACTATAAAAAACGGGCCGTAAAAGAGAAAGCAGATGCGATCAAATACGGCAATGAGACACTTATCAGGGACTTACTTCCTTTGGTAGACAATCTTGACCGGGCCCTGAAGCATGCGGAGACCTCCTGTGATTTTGAGGCCTTTAAGAAGGGATTGGCGATGCTTCATACACAGCTCGTCTGCTCTCTGGAAAAACACGGCGTGGAGGCCATCGACTGTGCAAGCAAGGCCTTTGATCCTCATTATCATGAGGCCCTGATGCAGGTAATAAGTACGGATCATGAGACTAACCAGATCGTTGATGAATTGGAAAAGGGGTATCTATTGAACGGCAGGCTGCTGAGGCCGTCCAAGGTTTCGGTATGCAAGCGGCCCGATGAGGGCAGTCAATGAAAAATAAGTTGCAGGTCCTTAAGCAGGACATGAAGGAGGAGGAATAACCATGGGAAAGATTATCGGGATTGACTTGGGAACCACCAATTCCTGCGTGGCGGTCATGGAAGGCGGTGACCCGGTTGTAATTGCAAACCAGGAGGGGAATCGGACGACCCCGTCCGTTGTTGCCTTTACGGAGAGCGGTGAAAGACTGGTTGGGCAGGTGGCCAAACGCCAGGCCATCACCAACTCGGAAAATACGGTCTATGCCGTCAAGAGGCTGATCGGGAGAAAATTCAGCACCAAGGAAGTCCAGTACGACAAGGGCATCAGTTCTTACCGGATTACCGAGGCGCCCAACGGCGACGGCCAGATATCGGTGCGGGGAAGGGATTATAGTCCTGCAGAGATTTCCTCAATGATTCTCGTCAAGATGAAGCAGACGGCAGAGGATTATTTGGGCGAAAAGATTACCGATGCCGTGATCACTGTACCGGCCTATTTTAATGACTCCCAGCGGCAGGCGACCAAGGACGCCGGCAGGATAGCCGGGCTGAACGTGCGCAGGATTATCAATGAACCCACGGCGGCAGCCCTGGCCTATGGTCTGGACAAGAAAAAGGAAGGCAAGATTGCCGTATTTGATCTCGGTGGCGGGACTTTTGATATCTCCATCCTGGAGATCGGCGACGGCGTTTTTGAGGTGAAATCAACCAACGGCGACACCCATCTGGGGGGAGAAGACTTTGATCAGCGTCTGATTGACTTCTTGGCAACCGAATTCAAAAAAGATCAGGGGATTGACATCCGGAGTGACCGGATGGCCCTCCAGCGCCTCAAGGAAGCAGCGGAGAAGGCGAAGATAGAGCTTTCGACGGCCATGGAAACGGACATCAATCTCCCGTTTGTCACCGCTGACGCCTCGGGGCCGAAACACATGAATATCAAACTCACCCGGGCAAAATTCGAAGGTCTCGTCGAGGATCTCATCGAGAAGCTGGAAGCGCCGTGTCGTATGGCTCTCAAGGACGCCAATCTGTCCTCTTCGGAGGTATATGAGGTCATCCTCGTCGGCGGCATGACTAGGATGCCGCGGGTGCAGCAGAAAGTGAAGGAAATTTTCGGCAAGGAGCCGAGCAAGGGTGTGAATCCCGATGAAGTCGTCGCCATCGGCGCGGCTATCCAGGGCGGCGTCCTGGCCGGTGATGTCAAGGATGTTCTCCTGTTGGATGTGACGCCCCTGTCTTTGGGGATCGAGACCCTGGGCGGTGTCCTGACCAAACTGATCGAGAAGAACACGACCATTCCCACCCGGAAGAGCCAGATATTTTCGACGGCGGCGGATAACCAGCCGGCGGTAAGCATTCACGTTCTTCAGGGAGAACGTCCCATGGCGTCGGATAACCGTACTCTGGGCAGATTTGAACTCGTCGGCATTCCCCCGGCGCCCAGGGGCTTGCCCCAGATCGAAGTAACCTTTGACATTGACGCCAATGGCATTGTCCATGTGTCGGCAAAGGATCTGGGCACGGGCAAGGAGCAGAGCATCAAGATTACCGCCTCCAGCGGCTTGTCGGAGGAAGAGATCCAGAAACTGGTCAAGGATGCCGACGCCCATGCCGAGGACGACAAGAGGAAGCGTGATCTTGTTGAAACGAGAAACCAGGCCGACGCCTTCGTTTATAGCGTGGAAAAGAACATCAAGGAATTCGGCGACAAGATCGACGCTGCGGAAAAGGCCAAGATCGAAGGCGCCATGGAGAAAACCAAGAAGGCCATCGAGGGCGACGACATCGAGGCCATCAAGAAGGCCCAGGAGGAACTGACGACGGCTTCCCACAAGTTGGCCGAGGCGATGTATGCCAAAACGGCAGGTGAGCAGCAGGCCGGTCAAGGAGCCGGAGCAGGCGCGGGGGCCGGGGCAGGCGCCGGAACTCAGTCAGGTGCTCAGCCCGGAGGTAAAAAAGATGACGACGTCGTCGACGCCGATTTTGAAGAAGTGAAATAGTATAATCCCCTTGGACCTTTCCCCGTCGGGGAGGCTAAAAGTTAGTTTCCTCAGCAAGGTGGTGGGCGGCAAAAAGTTGTTTCCCCGGAAGGGGATGATAAAACAAGTTCCTCCCCCTTCCAGGGGGAGGCAGGAGGGGGATGGGGTTCAATAATGCCCGGGAGTTTGTTGTTAGCTTCCGGGTTTTTCATTTTTTTTATTCAGGATGAGCACATGCGTTTTCTTCTTACCAATGACGACGGGATCTACGCGAAGGGATTGACTACCTTATATCATGAGCTTTCCCGGGACGCCGAATGTCTTGTCGTTGCCCCGGAAGTCGAACAGAGCGCCGTCGGGCATGCCATTACTCTCTTTCGTCCTCTTATGGTCCGGGAGGCCAGGAAAAACGGGACAGCCCTGGGTTATGCCGTGGCGGGGACGCCGGCAGACTGCGTCAAGCTCGGCATCCGGGAATTAGCCGGGGAACCTGTCGATCTGGTTGTCTCCGGTATCAACCGTGGTGCCAACGTCGGCACGAACGTCCTCTATTCGGGAACGGTGTCCGCGGCTACCGAAGCGGTCATTCTCGGTGTACCGTCTCTGGCTATATCCCTTGATTCCCACAAGGATGCGGACTTTACCTTTGCCGCCCGCTTCGCTCGGAAAATGGCAGCCTTCATCCTGAAGCATTCATGGAAAGATATTGCCGTCAACGTGAACATCCCGGCCCTGCCGGAAGAGGAAATCAAGGGTGTTGTCGTCGTTAAGCAGGGACGGGCGCGACTGCTGGAGAATTTTGAAAAGCGGGTGGACCCTCGGGACAACATATACTACTGGTTGGCCGGGGAGACTCAGTTGGCCGACGACGAATCCTCAGATTCTGACGCTTGTGCCCTGCGCCAGGGATACATAACCATAACTCCCATCTATTACGACCTGACCCGCTACGATATGTTGCAGGAACTTGGAGACAAGGTAAAGGCCGATAAAAAGATTTTCTGACAAAGCCAACGATGATAGCGCTTTGTTCTGAAATCGGAATTAGCGGGTCAGCAGCACCGGGATAGTACTCTTGCGAATGACCTGAGAGGTGGTGCTGCCGATGAAAAGCTCGTGCAGGCGGTTGCGCCCGTATGCCCCCATAACCATGAGTTCGACGGCCCCTTCCCTGATGAATTGCAGGATAGCCCGATCTTCCTTTCCTCCCATCACGATCATTTCGCAGTCGATGTGAAACGCTTCGAGATACGTCTCGGCCTTCTGCGAACATTTCGCTGCCCGTCCCTGGTCGTCGGTAACCATGAGAATCGTCAGGGGCCAGGCCATCTTGTCGGCTAGAAAAACGGCTAATTCCATCGCATGCTGGGCGGGCGGGCTACCATCATAAGCCAGGCCGATGCTTTCGATATCCTGATAGGACTGGGGGGTGACCAGGACCGGCTTCCCGGCGTTACGGACAACGGCTTCGGCAGTGGAACCAAGAATGCCGCCCTTGGTGATATGGAAATGTTCGCCCCGCTGGGCCAGGATGATCCAGTCGTGATTTTTTGCTTCCTCGATGATTGTCTCATTAATGATTCCGACCGCCTTAAGCGTTTCTGACAGAATTCCTCCCTGGGTGCACCGCTCCGCGAAGGCCTTCAGGATGACGTCAGCCCGATCTTCGAGACCCTTCTCGATAACCGGGTAGAATTCCTGGTAGGGAGGAAGACCAATTGAGCCAGAGATATCGGTAATCACGGGTCCCTGAATCAGGCGCATATCAACAACGTGCAGTCCCGTCAGCCTTGCCTCCAGACGCTTGGCGATGTAAACGCCGTAATCGATAGCCGTGTTTCCGTAATCGGACCCGTCGGTGGGAATCAGGATTGTCTTTATCATTATGGCTCCTTCCCCTGTTTGCTGAAATCTCCGAGATTTTTCATCAGATCATCCACCATTTGTTCTCTTTCCCTGACGTCATGCTCGTCTTCCTCTACCTCTCCCTGATCCTCGGCCTGAGATTTTTTTATTTCCAAACCGTTTTCATCATAGAAGTGGAACTTGCCGACAAGCTTGCCGTTGCGGTGGCTGGCCTGCTCTTTGATGCGGCCGTTCTTGTAATAGGCGAGGTATTCCCCCTCCCGCTTGTCATTTTTAAAGCTTCCCTTCTCCCTGATTTGCCCGTTTTTGTAATACGAGACATAATCGCCCTCAAAGAGGCCATTTCGGAAGTTTTCTTCGTCCTTGATCTGTCCATCCCGATAATACAGCAAGTATTTGCCATTTAATTTTCCGGCTTCATCGTAGTATTCCTCTTCCCTGATTTGCCCGTTTTCGTAAAAGCAGACATACTTGCCGACGAGATGGTTATCCTTGAAGGTTCCCTGCTCACGAAGCTGCCCGTCCCGATAATATGACATCGCTTCCCCGTTTTTCCGGCCCCCGCGGAATTGCATATGGACCATAACCTGACCGTTGCCGAAATAAGAGGTATACTCCCCCTCCATTTTACCGTTGAGGGTAAGACGCCGCTCAATGACATGTTCCTTGTCATTGCGATGTATTTCCTCTTTAAGACTTCCCTTCAGAGACATTGGTTTTGGTCCTTTCCGTACCGGAATATAGGCGAACCGGTGGCTTGTGTCAATTGTGAATCTCTGCCAAATAACTCAAACATGATTTCTCAGCATCAGCTCCACCGGATGAGGGTTAAGATAGGTCTGTTCCTTGAGATAGGTAGAATCGAATTTTCTGACATAATGGGTCATAAGGGTCACCGGAACGATCAGGGGCAACGCTCCCTGACGGTATCTTTCAAGAATATCGAGCAGCTCCTGCTTTTCACCTGCGGTCAGTTGCGTCTTGAAATAGCCCATCATATGCATGAGGACGTTCGTATGCTTCTTGGGGGTGGCGATGAGTTTCAATCCCTCCATCATAACCTGGAAGTATTCCGACAATGTGTCTGAAAGGGGTTTTCTCTCATGATCAGCGACGATACGGCCCAAAACGGCAAGATGCTTCTGGCTGTGAGACATGAACAAGAGTTTGTGACAGCGATGAAAAGCTTCTAGATCTCTTGTCCTTATCTCCTGATGGGTCACCATTTCCCGCCAATGGTGGTAAACAAATATCCGGGCGATGAAATTTTCCCGCAACACGGGATCGTGAAGCCGGCCATCATCCTCGACGGGCATCAAAGGGAAATGCATCATGAACGCCCCGGCAAAAATACCCGTTCCCCGGCGGGAAGGAATGCCCGCGTCGCCGTATACCTTGACGGCTGTCATGCCGGAACTCGGGGATTTGCTCTTGAAGATGAAACCGCAGAGAGCTTCTTTCTCAAGGGATAGGAGTTTCTCTGCTGCCCAGGACTTCATCCCGTTAGTATGATCGATTTTCGACCGGATCGTCACGAGGCGGGGCGCGGCGGGATCGCCGACCAGGCGCATGGCCTCCCGGGGCACCGGCAGGCCGTACTCGACCTCCGGACATACCGGGATCCACTCAAAATAACGGCCCAGGGTCTGGGTAAGATACCTGTCCCATTGATGACCCCCATCGTAACGGACATTCTCACCCAAAAGGCAGGCGCTGACTCCTATTTTGATCTTTCCCATTGCGGCGGTCCATCCGTTTTCAGATGTAAGACTGAGAACGTCAATCTCCGACTTTTGCGAGAGGGTCATTTGACGGCATCACTATTCCCCCTCCCGGTTCGGTTGATACCGATTCCCGTCGCCAATTTCCCCTCCACGGCGTTGCTGAAACTCCGCTGGGTGTTATAGGCAAAGGCTATGTCGTCTTCCCCGGAAAACCTTTCCAGTAGCTGCTCCGAGACAGAACTGGATGACATCCTCCGGGAACGGGGATCGCAAAGATATACGGCGGTGAGGACTACGCCGTTATCACCAATTTGCGAAAGCACACGGGGTTCCAAGCTCATAGCAAGCACCATGTATCTTTCCGACGCTTTATCCATGGTCTCTTTTGCCCTTAAGCATGTATCCTTACTTTCATCGGTTACGATCTCTTGAAGGATAGTCCTGGCTTTTTTCCAGTTACTCTCGAAGGTAACGCATACCTCTATGACGTTCCAGATGTATTCAAACCACCCCTTGGTGTAATTGATCTGCGGCTCTGTAAATACGGCGCTATTCGAAATTTTTATAAGCCGTCCCGTTCGCATGTCTTTGGAAACCCCGGCGGTGCCCGATTCCATCAGCGTAAACTGAAAAATATCAATGTCGATGACGTCCCCCGCATAGTTGCCGACCTGAACCCGGTCCCCCGTTTCAAATGGTTTCCGGAAAAGAATAAACAGCCAACCGGCAATGTTCGTGAGGGGGTCTTTTAGGGCGATGGCAAGACCTGCTGACAAGAGACCAATGAAAGTGCTCAGTGAGTGAAAACCGCGAAGCCAGATAAAGGCAAGGAGAAGGGTGAGGACAGACACAGAACAGTATGTGGCCGCTTTTCGCCAAAGAAACTCTTTCTGTTTTTCATGAGGAAACCGAAGAAATATTCTTACCAGCGCCCAATGAAGCAGGCCAAAAAATACAAAGGCGAGAGCGGAGTCAAAAAGCCTGTCGTGAATACCCATTCTGTCGAGATATGCAAGGATGTTTTTCATAGCCATATTATACCAACATGCGCCGCGATAAAACCAGAAGATACTTTTGAAGAATGGCTTCGCTGCGGCTCAAAAATATTTTTCGCTTCCGGTGCGTATGCATAAACTTATGATTAATTACAAGTATGGTTAAGGGTCTCCTCGTCAGCTTTTCATAGGGTTGTTATTGTTAATTTTCTAGATATATAACACTGTGAGGCAACGGTGCCAAGTATTTTTCTGAGGGGATTTTTCGGCCCGTACTCGTTAAGCCCATTTGACAAATCAGAAATTTTCTCATATTAAATATAATAACAGGAGGTGAAAAATGCTTAAATCAAATGTCTTGTCCAGGGAACTGCCCTGGAATCGCAAAACCGCCGGTGTTTTAATGTTGCTGGTGTTCCTACCCAACATCCTCAGTATGGTTAACCTGACAACCCCCGGGGGGGTAAAGCTTCATACTTTCCAGGTGGCCATCTTCCTTGCTGCATCTCTGTTGGGCCCCCTGGGAGGGCTGCTGTCCGGTTTGGTCGGATCGCTCTTCTCAGCTTTGACCTTATCGAATCCCTACCTCATGATCGGTAACGGCATTCTCGGGTTCTTCACCGGTTGGTTTCTCAGGCGCGGCATCCGCCCTCTCTTTGCAGTCTGGACGGCCTTTTGCCTCCAGCTGCTTTGGCTGGTTCCGACGGATTATTTTCTTGCCGGCCTTTCCGTATCCTTTATTCAAAATCTGGTGCTGATGCTCTTCTTGTCTAATACCCTCTGGGCGGTCGTCGCGGCCCGGCTGAGCGGACCGCTGAGAAGATGGCTCCCGTGATAAAGCCAGATTTTAAGGACTATTCACTTGCCATGTTCTGCGGGGGGAGAAGGGTTTTTACATCCAGAGAACCGGGACTAAAGCCCTTGGTGGAGTGGCTGGAGATTTACAGGGGCAAGTACCAGGGCTGCCTGCTCCATGACAAGGTCGTGGGCTTGGCGGCAGCGAAACTGATTGTCTATTCCGGGCTTATCTCAGAAGTGGCCACGGGGGTTTCCTCCGCACCGGCCAAATCTTTTCTTCTTGATCATGGAGTTCCCGTCAGTGCGGACCTGCTCGTGGATAATATCATGACCAGAGACGGCACGGCGATTTGTCCCGGGGAGGTGATTGCCCTGGAAACTGATGACCGAGACGATTTCCTCGATAGAATCTATGGTCTCGTCAAGGTGAACATGGAAGATTTTGATGGTTGCCGCGGCCAGTGCGGTTATACTACCTGGTGCCGCGAATGCAAGGAATCAAGATGATAAAAAGTTTTGCAGTTACCTATAAATGAGGAATTTGCGTGTGGAGAAACAAGGGGACACAGTGAGAAATCGCGAGCCGTCATCGGAGATCGTTGAACTCCTGGCCCTGATCAGGACTCTTCGTTCTCCCGAAGGATGTCCCTGGGACCGCGTTCAGAAAGAAAAAGACCTCGGACGATATCTTCTAAGCGAGGCCTATGAAGTGATCGATGCCATCGCAGAAGGTTCGCCGGCAGACCTCCGGGAGGAGCTGGGAGACCTTCTATTCCAGATTCTGTTCCTTGTCGTTCTGGGGGAGGAACAGGGTCATTTCAACCTTGACGGGGTGGTTAGGGGGATATCGGAAAAGATGATTCGCCGTCATCCCCATGTATTTGCCGACAAATCGGTCCGGGATGTTTCCGAGGTGAAGGCCAACTGGGATCAGATCAAGGCCACCCAGGAGCGTAAAGATAGACATGCAAGCCCACTTTTTGATGGGATATCCCGTTCTCTGCCGGCCCTCTCAAGGGCCCAGGACATAACCGCCCGGGCGGCAAAGGTTGGATTTGACTGGGAAAGGATAGATCAGGTCGTAGAAAAGGTCGAAGAAGAACTTCAGGAACTCAAGGAGGCCATAGGGTTGAAAAATCAGGACGGTATGGAGGATGAGATTGGAGATTTCCTTTTTTCCGTGGTCAACCTTTCCCGCTTTGCCGATGTTCGTGCCGAAGAGGCCCTGCGCCGGACAACGGGGAAATTCCTGAGACGATTCCAATATATCGAGCAACAGTTGCAAGCAGAAGGTGTCAGTCTGGAGGAGGCTAACCTTGCAGCCATGGACCGCCTCTGGGAAGAGGCGAAAGGTTGAGTATTTGTGAATAAGCTCTTAACTTGTATTGCCGTACCAATTGACGAATCATCGCAAATATGCAAAACATAAAAAGATAATCAAAAAGATGGAGGCCCTCAAGATGAAGAAAGCTTTTCTCTCCTTATTGCTTTTTATCTTCCTTTCCACTCACCTGTACGCCGCCCAGTCTACCATTATGGATGTCGAGGGCAATGCCTGCATGGGAGACGACAAATCGAGAAAGCAGACAGAACAGGCGGCAATGGCTGACGCCAAGCGTAATGCGGCGGAGAGGGCCGTGACCTATTTGAGAAGCGAAACACAGGTGAAGGATCTGGCTGTTGAGAAGGATCTCATTGATGCCTATTCTCATGCCGCTGTGAAGGTCATTCAAGAGCTGGAAAAAGCCTGGTTCAAGGATACCGCTGCTGGCGAATGCTACCGGATAAAGATCAAGGCGGAAGTCGTTCCTGATGAAAAATCAATGAATAAGGCGACCCAGGCAAAGGATTTTGCCGATGACCCGGCGGCGCCGCTCAAGGTGAAATTGTGGACTGACAAGCAGGAATACAAACAGGGTGAAAAGATAAAAATTTACCTCAAAGGCAACAAACCCTTCCATGCCCGCATTCTATACAAGGACACTGCCGGCAATCTCCTCCAACTCCTGCCTAATCCTTATCGCAGTGAAAATTATTTCAACGGCGGCATCGTGTATGAGATTCCGTCAGGAAACGACCGTTTTGACCTGGAAGTCTCTCCTCCCTTTGGGCAGGAAAGTATCTCGATATATGCCGGCACGGCGCAGTTAGGGGATATTAACCTTGCGGCTCAAGGTGAAGTATATAGGGTGATGACGAAATCAGCGGATGTGTCCCGGTTGACCAGGGGTGTGAAGATTCAGGAAAAATCAGGCGGCAGGAAGGATTTACCCTCCGAATTTTCCGAGGAAGCCTTGTCGATCAAAACCGGTCGTTAGCAATAATAATGAATCTTACTTGCGGGGAAAAATCAGGAGATTTTTCTGCGTGACATCAATAAGGAGCGGCAACATGACTGAAGAAAAAATGGGAACTGGAACGCTGGCGACTGTCGGAGGCGAGGCCTCTGCACCTGAGGATGATTTTGGGGCGATGTTTGAAAAAGAAAGTAAAATGCCCGTAAGGCTGAAGCCCGGCCAGAAAATAAAGGCAACCGTAATAAGTATTTCCAAAGACATGGTGTACGTTGACCTGGACGAAAAGAGCGAAGGCGTCATCGAGTTGGCCGAGTTCAAGGGCCCCGATGGGACCTGTGGGGTGCAGGAAGGCGACGAGATAGAGGCCTACTTTCTCCACGTCCGTGACGGCGCAAAGAGGCTTACAACCCTTAGACACGGGTATTCGACTCTGGATATGGCCGAGATCCGCGATGCCCATCAGGCGAACCTGCCTGTTTCGGGAAAGGTCAAAGCGGCCGTGAAAGGCGGATTTGAGGTGACAGTAGGCGGCGTCAGATGCTTTTGCCCCTTCTCTCAAATCGATTTGAAGCGAGACAAAGACAGCGAGTCTTACGTTGGCCAAACCTTTCCTTTTAAAGTAGTTGAATTTGAAGAAGAAAGCCAGAATGTTGTCCTTTCACGACGGATCCTGTTTGAAGAAGAAAGAAAAGCGCAAGCCGAGCGCACCAAGGAGACTCTTACCGTGGGGGCAGACCTGACAGGCACGGTTCGTTCACTGGCGAATTTTGGCGCCTTCGTAGATGTCGGGGGAGTGGATGGTTTGATACCTATGAGCGAAATGGCATGGGACAGAACGGAGAAGGCAGAGAATGTCTTGTCTCCCGGTCAGGAGGTAAAGGTAAGGGTTATCGGTTTTGATTGGGAGAAGGGTCGCCTGACCCTGAGCCTTAAGGCCTTGCAATCCGATCCCTGGGAGACCGTGGCTGCGGCGTACCCTTCAGGCCGCAGGGTAAAGGGGCCTATAGTAAGGCTCACCACCTTTGGCGCCTTTGTGAATCTGGCGCCGGGGATAGACGGCTTGATCCATATCTCCAATCTCGGAGCGGGAAAGCGCATCAATCACCCCAAAGATGTGGTCGAGGTAGGTCAATTGGTAGAGCCGTATGTAATTGCCGTTGATCCGACAAAACGCAAGATTTCCCTGTCTCTTGAGACCCCGGCAGAGGAAGAGGAGTCATCTTATGTCCCCGAGCCGGGAGAGGCCGTGGAGAGTACTTCCAGTGGCTTTGGCAGCTTTGGGGAACTTATCCACAAACGCCTGCAGAGCAAGAAAAAAAAGTAGGCTGAGCTTTCTCGATAAATGCGATAAATATGGGGACAGTTCGATTTTTCTTGCGGAAAGGAAAAATAGAACCGTCCCCATTTATGCATTTATGAATGCGAAAAGCGTTTCGCACTGCAAATCTCTCTTCCCAAGTATCTCCCTTTTTCACCGTCAAGATGAGGTTTGGCAAGCCGGATCTTGATTCGAAAACAATCAATCATTTTTGATGTTTATGCTTTAGGCACTGAATTTTACGTGGCTTTGGTATGAATCCTGCTTTTGGGCGGTTGACAAACCTGAAAAGAGAGGATGTTATGCCAATTTCAAATAAAACCGTCGCCGTCGTTTTTCCGGGTCAGGGTGCTCAACGGTCGGGGATGGGCAAGGATTTTTACGAGGAGCTGCAAATCTGCCGGGAGACTTACGAGGAGGCCTCCGACTCCCTGGGTTGGGATGTCGGAGCGATGTGTTTCGAAGAGGATGAGCGTCTGGATCAAACGGAATTCACACAGCCTTGCCTTTTAACAACCGAGATCGCCATGTTCCGAGGCCTTGGCGCCCTTTATGATTTTTCCCCTCTTCTTTACGGCGGCCATAGTCTCGGCGAATTTACAGCCCTTGTGGCTGCGGGCGTCATGCCTCTTGGCGACGCTGTGCAGATTGTCCATGCCAGAGGCCGCCTGATGCAGGAAGCTGTTCCTGTGGGTCTGGGCGGCATGGCGGCGGTAATTGCCGATGACCTTGATGTGGAGGAATTAGAGGGGGCCCTGTCGGATCTGCCCGTAGATATCGCCAATGTGAATTCTTCCCGGCAGATCGTCATCAGCGGCCACGCCAGTGCCCTGCCCGACGCGGCGGTGAGGATTAGCGATATAATCGACGACAATTCGGATTTGCGCTTCGTCCCTCTGAATGTAAGCGCTCCTTTTCACAGCCGTTTCATGCGACCCGTAGAACGGGAATTCTCCGATCTCCTCCAAACCCTTGGCGACGATGTAGATGCGAAAAAGGCCGTGGCGGTAACCTCAAATTACACCGGCAAATTCCATACCCGCTATCGGGAGGATCTGTTGTGCTATCTCACCTATCAGTTGGGAAGCAAGGTTCGCTGGCGGGAGAATATGGATGCTATCGCCGCCGAGGCGGATATGGTCTATGAAATCGGACCGGGGCGGCCGTTAAGGGATTTTTTCAAGACCATCGGCGTAAACTGCCTCTCCGTGACTACCCTGTCTTCGGCGACGCGTATTTTTGGGAGTAATTGAAAGATGGAGTTCAATTTATCAGATCATCAACGCATGTACGTGGAGACGGTCCGGCGCTTCGTCAAAACGGAAATTCTCACTCATATCCTGGAGTTGGACAGGAAGCATGCCTTTCCCTTTGAGATTATCCGCAAGGCTTGGGAGACGGGAATCCTGAATCTGAGTATCCCCGGCAAGATTAAAGGATATGAAATGGACGCCGTGTCCTCCGCTCTGATTATCGAAGAGCTGTCTTACGGTGATTCGGGGATTGCCACCTCAGCCATGTGCAATGATTTGGCCAACGCCGTCATCGCTCAGCACGGGGCAGGTCCTCAACAGGAGGCCTTTCTGAGACCCTTTGTCGATAATCCGCTCCTCGCTTCCTTCTGCCTCACCGAGCCGGGGGCCGGTTCCGACAACAGCGCCATGACGACGTTCATGAGCCGCCGGGAAGACGGAACTTATCTTCTCAACGGAGCCAAGTGCTTCATTACCAACGCCTCCTATGCTTCCCAGTTTACCATCTTCTGCAAGGTGGGGAAGCCGACAGGCAATTTCATGGCTTGCGTCATCATTCCCGTCGCGGCGCCGTCACCGGAGGAACTGGCCGGAGGTTTTGAGCAGGGGAGAGACATAAGCCTGCCGACAGGGGGGAGCATCGCCATCGGAAAACGGGAGGACAAATTAGGACAACGGCTATCCAATACCGCTGCCGTGACTTTTGAAGATGTTGTTATCGCCCCCGAACAGATCATAGGTGACCGGCGTCTGGGGTTCCGGTATGTCATCGACGTCCTTGACTATGCCCGGCCGATGGTGGCGGCCATTGGCGTTGGTCTGGCCCGGAGAGCCCTGGATGTAACCCTGAACTACACCCGGGAGCGCAAACAGTTCGGTCAGCGGATCTGCGACCTTCCCGTGGCCCGGGAGACCCTGACGGCCATGTGGAAAAAGGTAGAACTGGCAAAGCTGGCCCTGATGAAGTCTGCCTGCGCCCTTGAGGAGAAGACCGAAGACCGGGGGCTTTATGCGTCCCTGGCAAAGAATACCGCCGCCGAAGCGGCCCTCTTTTGCGCCAATGAGGGGCTCCATCTCCACGGCGGCTACGGGTTTATGACAGAGTACGAAATCTCAAAACTGGTCCGGGACGCCCATATCATCGATATCTATGAGGGGGTTCGGGAGGTGCAGAACATGATCATCGGTCGGGAGATTTGCTGATTATGCTTTATCTGCACGGGTTGGGACACTTTCACCCGGAGAATGTCATTACCAATCGATTCCTCGAAGATCTCGACATCGGGACCAGTAACGACTGGGTACTGGAACGGGTCGGGATTCGGGAGCGCCGGACATCTCTTCCCCTCGACTACATCCGGGAAACGAAGAATAGCGACACCCGAGCGGCTTTTGAAGCCAGTAGTTATACAAATGCCCAGACCGGGGCGGCGGCGGCAAGGCAGGCCCTTGTCCAGGCGGGTATTGCTCCGGAGGACATCGGCCTGGTGATTTCCGGCAGTTCGGCCCCGGACCATGTCACCCCATCCGAGGCTGCCACCGTGGCGGCGGAACTCGAAATCGAGGCAACCTGTTTTGACATCAACGCCGCCTGTGCCACCTTCGGGGTCCAGTTGTCCTTTTTGAGCAAAATGAGACCGGAAACTCTACCTCCCTATGTCCTGGTCGTAAACCCGGAAAATCTGACCCGTTGTATCGACTATTCGGATCGCAATACGGCGGTCCTCTTCGGAGACGGCAGTGCGGCCGCCGTGGTTTCGGCAACGATACCGTCGCGGTTACGCCTGCGGGGAAGTGATTGCGCGTCGAAACCGGCCTCATGGCAGAAGGCGATTATTCCCCGGACCGGCTATTTCCAGCAGGATGGAAATGCCGTGCAGGGCTTTGCCATCCGCAAAATGACGGAGGCGGTCCGGACTTTTCAGGAAACATATGAGAGGAAAAAGAAAGAGAAAGAAGATGTTGGTAATGGTCGGCGCCTTCTCTTTGTCGGCCACCAGGCAAACCTGAGTGTTTTGAACACTGTCTGCGAGCGGTCGGCCATTTCCGATGGCTGCCATTGGCGCAATGTGACCATGTTTGGCAATACGGGCTGTTCCGGCGCCCCGGCGGTTGTGAGTCAGCACTGGCAGGATCTTGAGACGGGTGACTGCCTGGTCATGGCCCTGGTCGGGGCGGGACTGACTTGGTCAACGCTGATGTGGCAGATGTCCTGATATGAGGAAGTTTTAGATGAAATATGAAGAGTTCAGAAACCAGAAAAGTTTTGGTCTTACCGATCTGATCGCCTTTTCCTATGGCCGACTGGTAGAAGATCCTCCCGAGGGTTTTGATGCCCGCTTGCCGGCGCCTCCTTTCCTCATGGTTGATCGCATCCTCTCCATGGAATCGGATGGCCGGAGGGGGAAGATCATCGCGGAGCAGGATATCCACCTGGATGCCTGGTATTTCCAGTGTCACATGCCCGGAGATCCCGTCCAGCCGGGCTGCCTCGGGGTGGACGCCATCTGGCAGCTTCAAGGCTTTTATGGTGTCTGGCGTGGCGGACTGGGGGCAGGGCGGGCACTGGGCTGTGATGAGGTGACTTTTACAGGGCAGGTCCGTCCCTATCACCGCGTCGTCCGCTATGAGATCGAAGTCCGTCGTTTTTCTTCCCTGACGGAATCAGGGGCCAGCGTCATTATCGGCGACGGAACCATTTCTGTGGATGGGGAGTGCATTGCCGAGGTTCACCAGGCCCGCACCGGCCTTTTCCGGGGCATTGTCTATGGCGATTATCCGTGGCCGCCGAAAAACGGTAAACAGTGAATGGTGAACGGCATGAGATTCCTTCCCCTTGGAGGGGCAAGACCGTGGGTCTCAACTCCCTCCCTGCGGGGGTTTATGCCGTCATATTTCAGCCCCCTCCCCTTCAAGGGGAGGGTTGGGGTGGGGATGGGTTATTGTCATTGGATAATTATTTTTGTGAGGAAATTTCTTGATGAAGGATAAAAAAGTGGCTGTGGTCACTGGGGCGGCTACGGGAATCGGCGCCGCCTGCGTCCGGGCGCTTGCGGCGGAAGATTTTGTCGTTGGTATTCACTATCGTCAAAGTGTTGAAGCCGCCCAAGCTTTGTTGGCGGAACTGGGTCAGGGCTTCCTTCTCAAGGGGGATCTGGTTAGAACCGAGGATATTGACGCCATGGTGGAGCAGATCAAGACCGTCGCTGGTCGGGTGGATGTCCTCGTTCATAATGCAGGTTTTTCCGTCAATGCGGATATCAACTCCATGCGTCTGGAACAGTTCGATCAGCAGCGCCTCCTGACGAGAGGGGTCTGGTACCTGACAAAAAGGGTGCTGCGGCAATTCATGCTCCGCCGCAATCAGGGACGGATCATCAGCATCAGCAGCGTTGTTGGCTACACGGGCAACGGCGGACAGATCCCCTATACCATGGAGAAGGCCGCCCTCGATGCCTTTACAAAATCCCTGAGCAAGGAGCTGGAAGGACGAGACATCCTGGTCAACGCCGTGGCCCCCGGGTTCATCGCCACGGAGATGACGGCGGTTCTGCCGGAAGAAGTTCAGCAGCGGATTCTGGCCAATATTCCCCTGAAACGCATGGGGAGGCCGGAAGAGGTGGCGGAGGTCGTAGCCTTCCTCGCAGCCGGCGCTACGTACATTACCGGATCGGTGATTCATGTAAACGGAGGTCTCTATGGCGGCTGATGACGACCTGCGCGCCTTGATCTTGAACGCCCTTCCCCAGCAACCGCCGTTTCGCTTTATCGAGGAAATCATCGAAATGGACGGGGAGTGCATCACCGGCGCCTATCGTTTCCGCAGGGATGAATATTTTTATCGCGGTCACTTTCCCGGTCGGCCAGTTACTCCCGGCGTTATCCTCATCGAGGCCATGGCACAGACGGGGGTTGTAGCCCACGGACTGTACCTGTCTATGACAAAGATGGGGGTGTCCGTCGAGGAGGTGAAGAAGATAACAACCCTGTTTACCTACGCCGAAGAGGTGGAGTTCTTGGGGATCGTTGCCCCGGCAGAGCGGATCATTTTTCGGGGGCGGAAAGTCTATTTCCGCCAGGGAAGCCTGAAAGCGGCCGTCACCGCGGAACGGGAAGACGGAGAAATCGTCTGCCGGGGAACCCTTGCCGGCAAAGGGGTGCTTATCCCGATTCCAAATTAAAGCGCTATCTTTGTTGGCATCGGCAATCGGCTCCTCGACGTATGAAAAATACGCCTTCGTCGCCTCTGCCTTGCCGCCTTGATTTCATCTTTGATTTGGAATCGGAACTACGGGGGTAATTGATGAGGAGACCGGGAAATCAAACATTTTGAGGTAAATTTGATGATGGAAAAAAGAATTGTCATAACAGGTATGGGTGTCGCCGCCCCGAACGCCCATGGACTGGAGGCTTTTACCGAAGCCTTGAGAGCGGGCCGTTCCGGCATCCGCCACATCCCGGAGCTTGAGGAGCTGAACTTCGGCTGTCAGGTCGGAGGAATTCCTGAAAATTTCGAAGCCGTGCGCAAGAGCTATTTCGATCACGAAAAGCTCATGTCCATCAACGATAACATTGGCTACGCTTCCGTATCAGCCATCGACGCCTGGCGGGATGCAGGATTTGAGGTTCCCGAAGGCGATGACGACCGGGTGCACTGGGATACGGGCGTCATTCTCGGATCGGGAATCGGGGGAATGGACACCATCGCCCGGAGCGTTGTCCCCATGGTAAACGACGGCAAGGTTCGCCGCATGGGAAGCCGGATCGTGGAGCAGGTCATGAACAGCGGCACAAGCGCCCGCATAGCGGGGCTGCTGGCTTTGGGGAATCAGGTGACGTCCAACTCTTCTGCCTGCTCAACGGGCAATGAGGCAATCATCGATGCCATGTGGAGAATCCGCACGGGGTTGGCGAAACGGATGCTGGCCGGTGGTTCCGAGGGTGCTTCCCCCTATATCTGGTCCGGATTTGACGCCATGCGGGTGATCTGCCGGAAATTCAATGACCAGCCGGAGCGGGCCTCCCGCCCCATGAGCGCCACTGCCAGTGGTTTCGTCCCTGGGGCCGGAGGAGCTGTCCTGATTCTTGAGGAATTGGAGACGGCAAGGCAGCGGGGGGCCAGGATTTACGCCGAGGTTGCAGGGGGGGGAGTGAACTGCGGCGGCCAGCGGATGGGAGGGTCCATGACCGCTCCCAATCCCGCGGGGGTGCGACGCTGCATCCAGGACGCCATCGCTGACGCTGGAATATCGCCCCATGAGATCCAGGCGATCAACGGCCATTTGACGGCCACCTACGCCGATCCCATGGAGGTGAAAAACTGGTCCGAGACCCTGGGGAGACCGCCCGCCGATTTCCCCTTCATCAACTCGACGAAATCCATGATCGGTCACTGCCTGGGGGCCGCCGGTGCCCTTGAGTCGGTTGCTGTCGTTCTCCAGCTCCACCGGGGTTTTATTCATCCCTCGGTGAACAGCGAAGATATCCACCCGGATATTGCGGCCTTTGCTGAGAAGATTCCCCAGCAGGCCATAGACATGCCGGACCTGCGTGTCATTGCCAAGGCCGGCTTCGGTTTCGGCGATGTGAACAGTTGTTTGATCTTTAAGAAATGGGCAGAAAAATGACAGCTTCGTAAAAAGGCCGGATGCGGCGTTGCGCTGCATCCTTCGTCCCTGCGTCGTAAGCAGAGTACGCCTCAGTCCTCAGGCTTTGCGCGCCTTGCCTGCGGATTTTTTGGAAGCCGTCGATGATGGCCAATATTTAGGATTTTTAGGGGTTCAAAAAAACAAATCAATAAGGAGTTTTAAATATGGAAGAAAAACAAGTATTTGCGGAGATGATTGAGATCCTGCGGTTGTATGCGAAGGACAAAACACACCTTGACCAGGCAACGATGACGACCCATATCCTTGATGATCTCAAGGTGAATTCGGCCCGCCTTGTGGATGTCATCATCAAGTGTGAAGATGTCTTCGGGATTACAATTGAAGACGAGGAGGCCGACAAGATCCGCACGATCGGTGATGCCGTGGGTCTGGTCAGGAAGAAAATCAAATGAGAATGAAAACCTGTCTTAAGGTGCAGGGAATTGCGGTGGATACGGGGGGTTATGTTACGGACCGCAGTTAATAACGCGAGTTTTCAGCTCCGCCTTCAGTCCACCCTGGGTTCCCTGACAGCATGGCTGCTGGCACCCCTGTATTTTCTGTTCATCAGATGGCGGGGCTATCGGATCCGAGACATGGACAAAATCCGCCGCCAGTGGGCCGGGCTAATGGATGGTCACAAGGGACCTTGGTTGATCTGCGGCAATCATCTTACCCTGATTGATTCCCTGATCATTATCTATGCCCTAATGTCTCTGAGAAGGCACGTCACGGAATACAGCCGGCTCCCCTGGAATCTTCCGGAACGGGCCAATTTCCAGCGGAATGTTTTCCTGGTGGTCCTCTGTTATCTGGCGAAATGTATTCCCGTCAGCCGGGGAGGAGACCGGGAGGATATGCAGACGACCCTTGCCAAATGCAACTATCTCCTGGAGGGGCAACAGATCCTCATGGTGTTTCCCGAAGGAAGACGTTCCCGATCGGGGCGTGTCGATACGGAGAATTTCTCTTACGGCGTGGGTCGTTTTCTCCAGGATCATCCGGGTTGCCGAGTCCTTTGCGTTTATCTCCGGGGGGACGCCCAGGCATCGTACGGAGACATGCCCAGTCGCGGTGAAACATTCACGATAACCATGGATACCTTCCTGCCCCGCATACCGGATGGGCAGGGATTAAGGGTGCAACGGGATCTGGCGGGGCAGATTGTTCACCGCCTTGCCCAGATGGAGGAGGAATACTTTGATCAGCATCGGCAACGATATTGTAGATTTGACCAGTCCGGAGAACATCGGGAAAAGCCGGGACCGGCGCTTCATTGCCCGCGTCTTCACTCCGGAAGAACAGGAACGGATTGATCTGTCCCCCTCTCCCGATACCACTCTCTGGATGTTCTGGGCGGCGAAGGAAGCGGCTTTCAAGGCGGTAAGTAAATCGAGGCCGGGACTGAGCTTTATCCACAGGGCTTACGTTGTCACATTTCATCCGAATGAGCCCGGGAAGGCGGCGCACATACTTCTGCAGAAAACAGACGGTGATAAAGTGCCAATTCAGGAGCGCGGCGTAGTCATTACGCCGGCCGGTCCTGTGGATGCTTTCTTCATGCTGTCATCATCCCACCGTGTTCACTGTGTCGCTGCCGCGAAAAACGGTCATGGCGGCGCCTCGGCAGCTACGGTGGTCCAGGTTCGGGAGGAAAGAAGGGACAGTCCATTTGACCCGTCCGCGGCGGTGCGCCGGGTGGCGATTCATCATCTAGCCTCTGCACTGAAAGCATCCCCTTATTATATAGCCATTCGCCGCGATAAAACGGCCCATGGCTACGGAGCGCCCCGCGTCTTCATCCAGGGCCGCCGGACAGACATTGACATTAGCCTCAGTCACGACGGCCGGTATATCGCCTTCACCGTTCACTTTTAACGATTAGACTGGGATTCTGCAGTTGACGATCACCGGTACAGACGGCGGTGATTCGCTCCATTTTCCAGAGGTCTGGGGTCAGCCCTATGCATACACCTTCTTCATGAGCCAGGCCATGTTCTTTCCTAGATCCTTCATTGTCTGGATACCTTCATCGTCTTTGAGGACGTCGCCGATATCGCGGCCGAGGCCAATGCTCCAGTAGCTCGTCCCGGGCATCATCATCTGCATGTAATGAAGAAAGAGATTCATGCCGCTGAAGGCCTGAATGGCCCCGGCCCGCCGAACGGCTACCACCGCGGCCCCCACTTTGCCCTTGAACATGTAGTCATTGGCCCGAGCAACAAATCCGCACCGCTCGATGAAGGCCCTCATGTTGGCGGTGGCGTCGGAGAAATAGGTCGGGGAGCCAAGGAGGATACCCTCGGCCGTGAGCATTTTGTCAATGATTTCATTGAGCGTGTCCGTTTCGACGGAACAATGTTTGTCCTTTTTCTTGAAGCATTTGTAACAGGCCTTACATCCGGGCAGGGCGGTTCCTGCCATCTGGATAAGTTCCGTTTCTATTCCTTCCGCCTTCAATTCGTCGAGGACGACATTGAGGAGAATGGCCGTGTTGCCGTTTTTCCTGGCGCTGGCGTTAAGGGCGATAACCTTCATGATTTTTCTTTCCTCCGTTAATTATTCTTTTAATGTATTTTGCTATGGCCTCTTAAATATCAAGCTTCCCGGCTTCTGCGCAGGAGCAGGCGGCAGCAGCCGATGATGTTCTCCCGTGAATAGATTAGCAACTCGTCCCGGTAAAACTCTGCAAAGATTTCCTCAATAATGCGATCGTCACCCCCGGGATGAACCAGAATCATTTTTTTCATGGCCTCCGCTTCCTGTCGGGCCAGGGCAAAGGCTTTTACGATGTTGTCTCCACCCTGGAAAAACGCCTGATGGGCCGGGGCAACGATATGGGGCCGTAAGGATTCCAGACGATCGATAGTCTCCATGTAGTCGGCATAACCGGTGAAATAGATGGGGAAAAACCGGTGACACTTAAGATAGTAGCCCAGGCTGTCGGAGACCGTCAGGGCCCTGAGCTGGGGAATGTGGACGGCGAGGTTGCCCGGGGCATGTCCTTTGGCGACGATAAACTCCAGGGTCAGGCCGCCGAGATCGATTACCTCTCCTTCCCCTTTGATGAGGGTGTCGTCGTCGAGAAGAGGGCCCGTCGTAAGGGGGGGGCGGCTGTTGACGATACCCTGGTCTTTCAAGAATGCGGTCATAAAGTGGTCGTCGTGAACGAGGGAAGGTCCGGTGCGGGGATGGGCGAGAAACTCGGTTGCCCCGGCCCCGGCGACGACGCATGCTTCCGGGAAGGCCTCCCTCATGGCGGGCAGGCCGTTGATGTGATCCACGTGGGGATGACCGATAATGAGATAATCGGGCCGGATGTTCAATGCTGCCAACTGGCCGATGACCGTATCCGCCGTAGCGGAGACGCCCATTTCGATGAGGGCGGTCGCATTCTCCCCCCGAATTAGATAAAAATGAAAAAAAGGATGACCGAGCACCTGGAGCCGGTCATGAACAAAAAAAGGATAACATCTTTGTTTGTTTGTTTTCATCTCCCCTCCTTGCTGGCTTTAAATGATTTAAATGTTGATCTTTGTCAAGCGGAAGCTGCTTTGCCCTTTGAATTCTTGGCAAAAAATCGTTATAATAACATGAGAGACAGGGCCGGGAAGTAGCCTGCGGGGGAAAACAACAAATGGAGGTGAGATGATGGCTGAAAAGGCGGCTTTATTGGAAAGGATTGGCAACATTGCCAAAATTACGATGAACAATCCGGCGTCCTTGAATTCCATGACCCAGGCGCTCCTGGACGATACCCATGCGGCCCTGCGGGAGGTGGATGACGATCCCGAAATCCGGGCCGTTATCTTTACCGGGGCGGGGCGGGCTTTTTGCGCCGGCGGGGATCTTCCCTATATCCTGACCTTCGATAACATATCCAAGTCAAGGACATATATTCAGGACATTGCCCGTATTGTCAATACCATTGTACACATGTCCAAACCCGTTATAGCCATGGTGAACGGCGTCGCTGCCGGCGCCGGTTTCAGTCTGGCCTTGTCGTGTGATCTCATCTTTTGTGGCGCCGCCGCACGATTTTCACAGAGTTTTGTGCGGATCGGCCTGATTCCAGACGGCAGCGCTACCTATTTCCTGCCGCGAACGATCGGTTTGCACCGGGCCAAGGAACTCATGTTTACCGGGGATATCATCAACGCCGACAAGGCATTTCAAATCGGGCTCGTTAACCGGGTTATAGAAGACGAGAAACTATGGGAAGATACCCGGGGCTTTGCTGAACAATTGGCCTGCTATGCCCCCCTTGCCATCGGCCTTATGAAAAAGGTACTCAACCAGAGCGATAAACTGGATCTCCAGGCGGGTATCGAGTTGGAGACGGGGATACAGTTGTTCTGTCTGGGAACGGAAGATCACCGGGAGGGGGTAAACGCCTTTTTAGAAAAACGCGCTCCCATCTTCACAGGGCAATGAAGGAGATTTATTTACGCGGTAGAATGCCCAATGTAATTAAGGAAAAATATCTTGACAAAGACCATCAATAAAGAGATATTAACCACACTTCTGAGTCGGTTTTGGTTTAATATTGTCATCCCAGAGCCAGAGGAAAGGCATCTGGGGTTTTTTATTTGGACCTCAGATCTTGATGAAGCTCAGGAATCGGCTTTGAAAAAGATCGGATAAGGAGGACTATGGCGAAAAGAAATCAGAACACCTTTTTTAAGCGTCAAAAGGAGATCAAGCGCAGGCAGGAGGCCCAGGAAAAAATGGACCGCCGGCAGGGGAAGAAGAAGCAGGAGGAGCAGGAAGGTGAAGATGTGCAGCTTGTGGCGCCTGCGGATGCGGAACAAGTGGAACCAATGGAACAAGCGAAACAGGTGGAATAGTCGATGATGAATCGATTCGTAGCGCCATGATCATCGCCTATAGGTCGTTGCACGGAGATTTATCATTAAGAGAAAAACAAATTTTACCTTATAAAAGGAGGATGTAATGAATATTTACGTAGGTAATCTGGCTTACACCATCAGTGAAGAAGACTTGCAGAAGGCTTTTGAGGCGTTCGGGAAAGTCGCATCGGTAAATATTATCCGTGATCAATTCAGCAATCAGTCCAAGGGATTCGGGTTTGTTGAAATGCCCGATCAGACTGAGGGCCTGGCAGCCATCAGCGGTCTTAATAACAAGGAAGTGAGCGGTAGGGCCATGAACGTAAACGAAGCGCGTCCACGGGCCGAAGGCGGGCGCGGCGGCGCCGGAGGCGGTGGTGGTTTTAACAGGAAACGTGGCCCCGGTGGTGGTGGCGGCGCCGGTGGCGGTGGTGGTAGAAGACGATTTTAAGGTGTATAGTAACTATCTTCAGTGAGTTTTTAAATGAATCCCCCTAACCACCCTTTGACAAAGTGTAGTTAGGGGGATTTTTTATGTTTGGGTGATCGCAAAATTGGCCATGATCGACGGCTTCGTAAAAAGATCCGCAGGCAAGGCGCGCAAATCATGAGGAATGAGGAGTACTTGGCGTACGCCGCTGTGGCGAAGGATGCAGCGCAACGCAGCATCCGGACTTTTTACGAAGCCGTCAGGATTGTCCGGATAACTGGCCGCAGGCGGCGAGGATATCGCTGCCACGGCTGGCGCGGATGATGGTTGTGTAGTTGTGCTTCAGGAGTACCTGCTGGAAGTTTGCCACTGCCTTCGGGGTAGGAGTCTTGAATTCGGATCCCGGGAATTCATTGAAAAGGATCAGATTCAGCTTGCAATGGAGGTTTTTCAAGAGGAGGGCGACCTTTTCCGCATCTTGAGGACTGTCGTTGACGCCAGCCATAAGGATGTATTCAAAAGTCAGCCTCCGGCGGCCCGGCATGGGATAGTCCCGGCAGGCCTTCATAAGGTCTTCCAGGGGGTAGCGCTTGTTAACGGGCATCAGATCGGTTCTCCGCTTATTATCAGGGGCATTGAGGGAAATGGCAAGATTGACGCAAATGTCCTTGCCGAGTTGGACGATCTTTGGGGCCAGGCCGCAGGTGGAGATCGTGACCTTCCGATGGGATAATCCCAAACCCGCATCGGAAGTCATGATGCGTATGGCCTTCAGGGTATTGTCGTAGTTCGCCAGGGGTTCGCCCATTCCCATCAGGACGATATTTCTGACATTGGGACTTTCCGGAATCCGATACTTGAGATTCGTCAACTGGCCGGTGATCTCCGAAGGCAGGAGATTACGTTTCAGGCCCAGGGTGCCGGTAAAACAGAAACGGCATCCCATAGCGCAACCCGCCTGGGTGGATAGGCAGGCCGTCCAGTGATTCTTGCCTGGAATCAGCACACTTTCGATATGAAGCCCATCCTGGAGCCGGAAAAGGACCTTTTTTGTGCCGTCTGCCGAGGCCTTAATCTTGACGATCACCGGGCTGGTCAGGCATGCCGTTTCTGAGAGATGAAGCCGCAAATCCCTGGACAGGGTGGTCATCTCCGCGAAGGATTTGACATCAAACTGGTAAATCCACTTCATGATCTGGCGGGCTCGATACTTTTCCTTCCCTAAATGGGCGATGAAGAGCTCGATCTCATCTAAAGGCAGGTCTCTGATGTTGACTTGGTTTTTCACGCCAGTTTCTTTTGCAATCTTTCCCCGATAGCATCGATAAAAGCCTTGGTGCTAACTTTTCTGTTCGCCGGGCATTTCTCCGCTACGGCCAGTAGATCACCGGTCATAATGCCGGATTCCACCGTTTCGATGGCTGCCTCCTCGAGACTGTCGGCAAAGGCCATGACCTCGGGTGAGTGGTCAAGGTCCCCCCTTTTGCGCAGCCCTCCTGTCCAGGCAAAGATCAGAGCCATGGAATTTGTCGAGGTTTCCTCTCCCTGAAGATGCTTGTAGTAGTGCTTCTGGACCGTGCCGTGGGCGGCTTCATATTCGAAATAGCCGTGCGGGGAAACGAGGACGGAAGTCATCATCGCCAGGCTGCCGTTGGCGGATGCGATCATGTCCGACATGACATCGCCGTCGTAATTTTTAAGAGCCCATAGGAGACCGCCCTCGGAGCGGACGATGCGGGCTACGGCATCATCGATAAGGGTAAAGAAGTATTCGATCCCGGCATCAGCATATTCCTTCTTCCAGTTTTCCTCATATTCCAGATCGAAGACAGCCCTGAAATGGGCGTCGTAGGTCTTGGAGATGGTATCCTTGGTGCTGAACCAGAGATCCACCTTCTGGTCGAGGGCATAGGCGAAGCAGGCCTTGGCAAAGCTGGCGATGGAGTCGTCGGTGTTATGCATGCCCTGAATGATCCCAGGTCCGGAGAAAACGTGAATGGTGTTCCTGAGGATTTCTCCCCCGCCGGCTGGGGTAAAGACGATTTCAGCTTTGCCGGCCCCGGGAATTCTCAGTTCCGCATTGCTGTATACATCTCCGTAAGCGTGCCTGCCGATGATAATAGGCCGCTTCCAGGTGGAAACAAAGGGCTTGATATTTCGGGCTAAAATGGGGCTCCGGAAAACCGTCCCGTCCAGCATGGCCCGGATGGTTCCATTGGGGCTCTTCCACTGTTCCTTGAGATCGTATTCCCGGACACGGTCTTCCGTGGGTGTGATGGTGGCGCATTTTACCCCCACGCCGCGCTTCATGATGGCCTTTGCTGCATCAATCGTTACCTGATCGTTCGTTGCATCGCGATGCTTCACATGGAGGTCATAATACTCAAGGGTGATATCAAGGTATGGTAAAATCAGCCGGTCTTTGACGAGTTGCCACATGATCCGGGTCATCTCATCGCCGTCCAGTTCCACTAGGGGAGTTTTAACAATAATCTTCTTTTTCATATTCATATAACGATGCTCCCTATTATTTTATATCTCTACAATTGGGCATTCAAAGCACCACCGGCAAGAATCAGTTTTTGCTGCCGGTCCGTCAGTTCATAAACCGCGGAAAAGACGCTTCCGCTGGTGATGTTGTTAACCTGTAGCGGGGCGCCATTTTTCAGGGTATCTCTTATGGCTGGAATCTGGAGGAGATCTCCGGAGTTTATCTTTTCGTAATCTTCCCCGTTTTGAAAGACCAGGGGTAGAATCCCGAAATTGATGAGATTTGCGGCATGAATGCGTTCGAATGTCTTGGCAATAACCACCTTCACTCCGAGAAACATGGGACAGATGGCGGCATGCTCTCTTGACGAGCCCTGACCATAAGACTGACCGGCAATGATGATATTCTGACGGCCGTTGTCGCGAATCTGGATCGCCCGTTTGTAGAAATTACGGTCTAGAAGCTCAAAGACATATTGGGAGTATTTGGAGATGTTGGACCGATACTTCATCCTGGCTCCGGCGGGAATTATGTGATCGGTGGTGATCTTGTCTCCGACTTTGATTGTTACCTCACCGTCGATATCATCGGGCAGGGGATTGTTTACGGGAGGGTCGCCGATGTTGGGACCTCTGACGATTTCCACCTTTTTCCGCTCCGCTGCTTCGAGTGGTTGTAGAATCATTCCATCATCGACATGATATTTTTTGGGGAAAGAAATATATGGCAAAGCAGCGCCGAGATCACGGGGATCGGTCAGTCGGCCGGTAAGGGCTGACGCCGCTGCCGTTTCCGGACTGACCAGGTAGATGTCGGCGTCCCTGGTCCCGGAACGTCCAAAGAAATTGCGATTTGAGGTCCGCAGGGAGACTGATTTGGAAGGGGGACTCTGGCTGTTGCCGATACAGAAGCCACAGGCATTTTCCATGATCCTGGCGCCGGAAGCGATTATGTGGGCGAGGTAACCGTCCCGGGTGATGTTTTCCAGAACCTGGCGTGATCCCGGGGCGATAATCAGGCTCACATCGGGGTGAATAGCCTTACCGTGAAGGATTTCGGCTATGGTGGCCAAGTCTTTGTAGGAAGAATTAGTGCAACTGCCGATACAGATCTGTTGGACCTCTATGGGGCCGATTTCTCTGATGGTGCTGATATTATCAGGGCTGTGGGGTTTGGCCGCAAGAGGTTCGAGTTGAGAAAGCTCGATTGTCGTCTCTCCGTCATAAACAGCGTCAAGATCAGCCTGCAGGGGGGACCAGTCCTTGCCCCGGCCCTGGGCCTGAAGGAACAGCCTGGTCATGTCGTCACTGGGAAAGACCGAGGTGGTAACACCGCATTCCGCCCCCATATTGGCTATTGTGGCCCGCTCCGGGACGCTGAGAGACAAGAGGCCATCGCCGCCGTATTCGAAGATCCTCCCGACATTGCCTTTGGTTGTATAGATGCTGAGGATTTTCAGTACAATGTCTTTGGCGGATACCCAGGGAGGGAGTTTCCCTTGGAGATTGATGCGTAATATCCTGGGACCTTGGAGATAAAAGGGTTTTCCGGCCATGGCCAAAGCCACATCGAGGCCGCCGGCGCCGATCGCAAGCATGCCGAGGGCCCCCGCCGTGGGGGTGTGGCTGTCGGAACCGATAAGGGTTTCCCCGGGCTTTCCGAAGCGCTCGAGATGAATCTGATGACAGATACCGTTTCCCGCTCGGGAAAGATGGATCCCGAATCGCTGGGCGACGCTTTGCAGATAACGGTGGTCATCGGCGTTCTCAAAACCGATCTGAATTGTATTGTGATCAATATAACTTACGGACAAGTTGGCCCTTATTTCCGGCAGGTTCATCGACTCAAACTGCAAATAAGTCATGGTGCCGGTTGCATCCTGAGTCAGCGTCTGATCGATACGGATCGCGATCTCCTCGCCGGGCAGGTATTTGCCTGCCCCTAGATGGGCGTTGATAATCTTCTCGGTGATAGTTTTTCCCATAATGATGCGTTCCTAATAAAGAAAAGGGCACGGCGATATATGGCCGTGCCCGCAATCTTTGTGCTTCCTTTTGTTAACTAAAGATCGTTATCCGCTTCGAGAGCCTTCAAGCGTACCGCTTTGATAAAACGCTGGTTGTAATAGGGCTTGTCGAGGCTGTCGATACGAACATGGCGATCGCGCTTTCCTGAGGAGGCATGAACAAACTGGTTGTTGCCGATGTAAATGCCTACGTGGCCGACTGAAGCCCTTCTGGTGTTGAAAAAGACTAGGTCACCTTCCGTCAATTCTCCCTTGGCGACCTTCATCCCGACTCTGGCTTGTTCTCTTGCGGTGCGGGGAAGATTCACATCGAAGAATTCATATATTTTTCTGACAAAGCCGGAGCAGTCCAACCCTTGAACAGAAGACCCTCCCAGCCGGTAGGGAGCACCGAGAAAGCCTTTGGCAACTTTAACTACTAGGTCACGCTCCTCCGGGTCTCTCCACTTGCCTAGCGGATTCTCCGAATACTGAATGTCACTCTCGAGTTCGGCGGTCCTCTCCATGACCGGATTTTCATCGGGAAGCAGATCTTCTTCCCCGTCAATTTCGCTGAAGTCCGGCTGGACACCCTTTTTTTGCTTGAGTTGTCGGGATTCAATGACTGGTGCGGAATTCACAAGGGCCAGTTTTTGGCCGGCGCGAAGCTTGTTCTTCTGGAGATTATTCAGCGCCTTGATATCGGTGATGGATAAACCCGTCTTTTTTGAGATCCCCTGAAGGGTATCGCCTTTTTTAACTACATAAGTCTGACTGGCCTTTTTGGGTTGTGATTTTGTACCTTTTGCGACCTTTCGGGAACCAGTGGAGGGAATAATGAGTTTATCCCCTGGTTTCAAGGAGTTTCCCTGCAGTCCACTGGCTTCTTTGATACTCTGGGTCGAAACCCCGTATTTTTTGGCGATCCGGGTGAGGCTGTCGCCTCGTTTTACCTTGTATTGCTGGTCTGCAAATCCATCTGTACAGACCACCAATGTAAAGAACAGGACACTCAGTCCCATCCATAGGAAAATCCGCCGTTCCATCATGAGTACCTCCTTATGGTTATTCGGGGGTTGCTTCATTTATTAACGGTGCACAGATTTAGATGATGGATGATAAACCGTACACAAGAATCGAGGCATCCTTTTACAAGAAAAAATTCCACAAGTCAAAATTTTTTTTCAATGACCTGATTGTCAATCTCCCTCTTGTATCATTAACGCAATGATTCTGAGAGGTAATACGGGTATAACTTTTTGAAAAAAACATTCCCAATAGGGGTATTCATTGATGACGGAGCAATTTGCAATTACCTCTCTTGAAAAATACAACGATGTGGTTTATGTAGACAGCCATGTGGAAAAAGTGGATTTTCATAACACTCATTATCCTGGTTGGTGCACTGCTTCTTAATATTGGTTATTACTTTCTGTTCCCCGATGTCGCTGCCCTCGGAAAAACCAACCCCAAGAAGACCGCTTTCATGGAATACCGGGAAAAGGAGTGGCAGGGAGAAGGAAAAAAGAAAAAGATCCAACAAAGGTGGGTCTCCTTGTCCCAGATCTCACCATTTGTCGTCAAAGCCGTTATTGTTGCCGAGGATGACAAGTTCTGGAAGCATGAAGGGTTTGATTTCGAGGCCATGCAGAAAGCCCTCGAGAAAGACATCCAGAAGGGGAAATTCAAGGTCGGTGGGAGCACCATCAGTCAGCAACTTGCCAAGAACTTGTATCTTTCGCCGTCCAAGAATCCCATCCGGAAGATCAAGGAAGCAATTCTTACCTGGCGGATCGAGAATCACCTGTCGAAAAAACGCATCATTGAAATCTATCTGAACGTCGCCGAATGGGGGGACGGTGTTTTTGGCATCGAAATGGCTGCCCGCACTCACTATGGGAAATCAGCCGCCGCTTTGAATGCCCAGGAAGCAGCGAGATTGGCGGCGGTGCTTCCCAATCCCAGAAAATTCAGTCCCACCGGGACATCACGTTACGTCTCCGGTCGTGCCGAGCGGATTTATCAGATCATGGTCAGAAGAGGTATTGTCATCCCGGAATTTGAAGATGTAATGAAGGATGCTACCGACCTGGGGGGCCAACTGGAAAAGCAGGATCCAGAAGCCATGAAAAAGCTGGAAAATAAGGTAGACACATGGAAGAAAGAATCTACCGAAGCATCCCGCAATACAGAATCTTCGGTTCAAGGGGAGAGCAACAAGGAATCTGATCGGGATTGACACATAAACCATCAAATGCTACAAGCTTGCTCATAAAAGCACAACCGGGAGTAAAAATGGCAGATGTATATAAGGCGGTCAAACTGACGGACAGGGTTTACTGGGTTGGTGCCATCGATTGGACGATCCGTGACTTTCACGGTTATACCACTCACAGGGGAAGCACCTACAACGCATATCTGATCCTGGCGGACAAGATAACCTTGGTGGACACGGTCAAGGCGCCCTTTCGGGAAGAGCTTCTAAGCCGCATTGCCTCGGTAATTAATCCAAAGGATATCCAGGTGATAGTATCCAACCATTCCGAAATGGATCATTCGGGCTGCCTTGCGGAAATGATAAGTCTGGTCGAACCGGAAAAGGTCGTCGCCTCAACCATGGGGGCCAAGACCCTGAAGGACATCCTGCATTTGGACCAGGAGATAATATCCGCAAAGGACGGGGAACAGCTCAGCCTTGGCAATATGAACCTCCGTTTCATGGAAACTCGGATGCTCCATTGGCCTGACAGTATGTTTTCCTATCTCCCCGAGGAAGAGATCCTTTTTTCCCATGACGCCTTTGGGATGCACCTGGCCTCAGCCGAACGTTTCGACGATGAAATCGACCCCGCCATTCTCCAGTATGAGGGGGCTACCTATTATGCAAATATTCTCCTTCCCTATTCACCCCTGATAACCAGGTTGCTTGGACGGATTGGATCTTCAGGCATGACCTTCAAATACATTGCTCCGGATCATGGACCTATCTGGCGAAAGGATATCGGGGCGATTATAGGGAAATACGGCAACTGGGCGGCTCAAAGACCGACCAGGAAGGCCGTTGTTGTTTACGGCACCATGTGGCACAGCACGGAACTTATGGCCAGGGCGATTAGCGAGGGACTCGCGAGCGGTGGCGCGATTGCCAGATGCATGTCCCTGGACGTCTGCCACCGCAGTGACGTTGCCTACGAAATCCTCGACGCCGGCGCCCTGTTGATCGGTTCCTCAACCCTAAACAACAACATGCTTCCCCAGGTTGCCGATGTTCTGACCTACCTGAAGGGTCTCCGGCCCGTGAATCTTATGGGAGCGTCTTTCGGTTCTTATGGATGGAGCGGCGAGGCGCCTGGACAGATTACGGACATTTTGAAGGAGATGAAAATCAAAGTTATGGCTGAACCCATCAAGGTTCAACATGTGCCCCGGGAGAGTGATCTGGCCGGCTGCTACGCCCTGGGGGAGGAGATAGGCCTGCAATTGAAGAGAAACGAGGAGGTTGCATGAAAAAGACGAAAGTATCGTTCATTTTGATATCGGCGTTGGTTTTTCTGATGGTCGGGGCCTTTGCTGTCCATGCTGAGAAGTACATTCCGGAAAACGCTATTGCGGCCTCTGTAAACTGGGGCAACGGCAAGGTCTATTTCTTTAAAGGCGATCGTTACGTGCGTTACTCGGCGAAGCCGGACCTGGCGGAAGATCTCATGGGAGACAGGGCCGACCCCGGTTATCCAAAACCCATAAACAACGAAACATGGCCGGGGCTGAACTGGAAGGATATAAACGCCGTGGTCATTATGGACAACGGTAAGGCTTGTTTTTTCAAAGGGAAAGAATACATCCAGTACGACATCAAAGCCGACAAGGCCGATCCGGGTTATCCGAAGCCCATCAATGAGCAGAACTGGCCGGGGTTGATCTGGGCCGATGGCGTGGACGCGGCGGTGAACTGGGGGAACGGCAAGATCTTTTTTTTCAAGGGCGGTGAATACATCCGGTACGACATAGTCAAGGGGAGGGCTGATACCGGCTATCCCAAACCGATTGACGCTCGTAACTGGCCGGGAATGATCTGGAACAGCGGCATCGACGATGTAGTGAACTGGGGGAACGGTAAGGCTTATTTTTTCAAGGGCTATGAATATATCCGTTACGACATGCAGGAGGATAAGGCGGATCCGGGTTATCCGAAGCCGGTAAACCGGCAGACCTGGCCGGGACTAATTAATTGGTGATGGCTTTACAAAAAAGGAGACTTCTAGGATGGAAAAATACGTTTGCAATATATGTGGTTATGTCTATGACCCCGAACAGGGTGATCAGGATGGCGGAATTTCGCCGGGGACGTCATTTGCGGATCTGCCCGACGACTGGATTTGTCCGATCTGCGGCTCGGGAAAGGATGAATTCGTAATCGAATAGAGCGTTGTTAGTGTCAAGAGGAGCTGGTGATGGATGAATTGAAGAAAGCGCTTTATAATGCCTATGTTGGTGAAGCGAAAGCGGCGTTGCGCTTGAAGGTCTTCGCGGACAAAGCAAGGAAGGAGGGCTACCCGCAGATAGCCAAGCTGTTTGGTGTCATTTCCTTTTCTGAAGAGATACATGGGACCCGGGCGCTGAAATTGCTGAGAGAAGTAAAATCCACCGAAGAGAATCTCGCGGCAAGCTTTGAATCGGAACAGAAGGTTGCCGGCGTCGCTTATGACGAATTCATAAAAATGGCGGAACAGGCAGGAAACAAGGCGGCGGTCCTTCACTTCAGCCAGAGTCGGGATGTGGAAGAGGTGCATGCCAAACTCTATAAGGAAGCGATGAACCACTTTCTGGAGGAACGGGAAACAACCTATTATGTATGCAAGGTATGCGGTTTTGTATCCGATGGAGTACTGCCCGATGAGTGTCCCTTCTGCGGCGCCAAAAAGGAGCAGTTTGAGCATTTCGGATAATAGTGTGAGTATGGTCTCCCCTTGAAGGGGAGGGAGAAAGGTATATCCTCAGATGAAAGGATTGATCGTCCGCTGGCTGATTCTGACCATTGCCATTCTGTGTGCCGCCTATTTTATCCAGGGCATTTCCGTAAGCAGTTTTGCAGCCGCTTTTTTTGCCGCGGCGGTTCTTGGTATCCTGAACGCCTTGTTCAGGCCGGTGCTCATCCTCCTTACCCTGCCCATAAATATCCTGACCCTGGGCCTCTTCACATTTATCATCAATGCGGTGCTTTTGAAAATGACTGCCAGCGTAATCCCCGGATTTGATCTTCACGGCTTCTGGCCTGCCGTTCTCGGCGCCCTTGTCATCAGTATCGTCAACTGGCTCCTTCACGTCCTGATCGCCGATTCCGGGAAATGATGAGCCAGGTATCTGAACCGGACAAAAGGGCAACGCCGACAAGCGATCTGACTCCGGCGATGAAGCAGTACATGGAGCTGAAGTCTCGTTATCAGGACAGTATCCTGTTTTTCAGGATGGGAGATTTCTATGAAATGTTTTTTGAGGATGCCGTCATTGCCGCGAAGATTCTCGATATTACTCTTACCTCAAGGAACAAGAACAAAGAGGGCAGCATCCCTCTGTGCGGATTTCCTTATCATGCCGCGCCTTCCTATATTGCCAAACTGATTGAAAAGGGACGTAAAGTCGCCATATGTGAACAGATTGAAGATCCGAAGCACGCCACGGGTGTCGTTAAGAGAGACGTTGTCCGGGTCATAACACCGGGGTTGATGGCTGATCCTGACCATCTGGATGCCACGGAGAATCATTTCATCGCCTCCTTGAATGTTGAGAAAGGGAGCTTCGGCCTGGCGTTCATGGACATTTCGACAGGAGAATTCCGGGTGATGGAGTTTCAGGACCGGGACATGTTCCTGGCGGAGATAACGGGGCTTCGCTTCCGGGAAATTATCATATCCGACGATTTTCAGGATCAGAGCCTGTTAAAGACCCTTTCCCGTAATGAGCATATCGCCGTCATAAATTCCTTTCCCCGGGACTACTTTGACCATGACGAAGCACTCCAGCGCCTGCGTAACTATTTCCCCGAGGATAATCTAGCCCAGGTCGCCATCGAAGACCGTCCAGCCATCATCGGACCGTCGGGTGCCATCCTCCGCTATTTGGAAGAGACACAGAAAGAGCGTCTTGCCCACATCAACCATTTGGAGGAGATGGCATGGAAGCATGTGCTGCTCCTCGATGATATCGCCAAGGGCACGCTGGAATTGTTTCATACCATCCAGGAGCGCAAGAAAAGGGGTTCCCTTTTTTCTGTTCTCGACGAAACAGTGACGGCCATGGGGGCAAGGCGGTTGCGGTGGTGGCTCCATTATCCCCTTACGGAACCGGCAAAAATACAACAGCGCCTGGGGTCGGTTGGGGAGATCAAGGAACATCACCTGCTTCGAGAGGAACTACGCAAGCTCCTGGAGAAGATCTACGACCTTGAACGACTGAGCGGGCGAGTGGCGATGGATATGGCCCATGCTAGAGATCTGGCTGCCCTGAAGACGTCGCTCCAGGTTATCCCGAAACTCAAAGCGATTCTCCCATCGCTGACGTCGCCGCTGATCCATTCTCTCCTGAGCGGGATGGATGATCTGCCGGAGATAGCGGCACTAATTGGTCGTGCCATTGTAGACGATCCTCCCCTGACAATTCGCGAAGGGGGAATAATCAGGGATGGCTTTGACGAAGAGCTTGACTTGCTTCTGTCGCTGTCCCGGAATGGCAAGCAGAACATTGCCGCCCTTGAAGAACGGGAGCGCAAGAAAACCGGAATCCAGTCCCTCAAGGTAGGATTCAATCAAATTTTCGGATATTATATCGAGGTAACCAAGGCCAATGCGCAGCTGGTTCCCGGCGATTATATCCGCAAGCAGACCCTGGTGAACGCCGAACGCTATATCAACCAGGAACTGAAGGAATTTGAGCAGACTGTCCTTCACGCCGAGGAAAACGGCAGGCAACGGGAATATGAACTATTTCTTCGGATTAGAGAAGAAATAGCCCGGCATATCAGGAAGATTCAGGAAACAGCGTCCTGTCTGGCCGATCTGGATGCGTTGACCTCTCTGGCTGAGGTAGCGGAAAAATACAGTTATTGCCGCCCTGTCGTCGATGACGGGGAAGTAATTGAAATCACCGATGGGCGACATCCGGTGGTGGAGAGAATGCCGCTGGCGGAAGGATTCGTACCCAATGACACTTATCTGGATCTGAGCCAAAACAGGCTCCTCATCATCACCGGACCAAATATGGCAGGTAAATCGACCTTCATTCGCCAGGTCGCGCTGATGGTCATTATGGCTCAGATGGGCGGCTTTGTCCCGGCAAAAAAGGCCCACATCGGAGTTACCGACCGTATCTTTACCCGGATCGGCGCCGCCGACAGTCTTACCCGGGGGCAGAGCACCTTCATGGTGGAAATGCAAGAGATGGCGAATATCCTGAATCATGCCACCCGACGGAGTTTGATTATCCTGGATGAAGTAGGTCGGGGAACCAGTACTTTTGACGGCCTGAGCATTGCCTGGGCGGTGGCCGAGTATATCCATGATGAAAGGCATGTCGGGGCTAGGACTTTATTTGCTACCCATTATCATCAGTTGACCGAACTTGCCCTGACTCATGAAGGGGCCAGGAATTATAACATTGCTGTCCGGGAATGGGGGGATCGGATCATTTTTCTCCGCAAGATAATGGAAGGTGGGACAAGCAGAAGCTACGGTATTCAGGTAGCCAGATTGGCCGGTGTTCCTGATGAAGTGATCCGACGCTCCCAGGAAATCCTCAAGAATCTGGAAAAGGGGGAACTGGATGATATGGGCGTTCCCAGGATTGCCCGGGGTAAAAAAACCGCCGCCAAAGTCGGGATGACAAATCAGTTGAGCCTCTTCATGGATGACAGGGATATTATTTTCAACGAAATTAAGGATCTCGATACGACTCGTCTTACGCCCCTCGAAGCCTTGAATCGCCTTCACGAGTGGCAAAACAGGATCGGGGGCAGGACATGAGGAATGTTGGGATCATTTTCTCTTCGATGATATTGTTATTTTTTTTCTCCGTTCCGGGGCTGGCGGCGGACTGGTCGCCACTGATGAATCGACTTATTAATGATGGTTTTGAAGAAAAATCGGTGCGGGCGCTTTTCAGCCGTGATGACATCCAGTTCGATCCGGAACCGATGGCAACAAAAATGAATGAACTTTTACGGCGCTCATCCCAGCAGCCGATATCGCCAAAGCCATTCGTAAGCAGAGACGTTCATAAACGATATCTCCGCTCCGGCATGATTAATCAGGCGCGGGCATATCTGGAGCGGAACCGCTCAACTCTGGAGCAAATTAGCCGGACCTATTGTGTCCCGAAAGAAGTGGTGGTATCCATCCTCCTGGTTGAAACCCACCTGGGGGCAAATACGGGGAAAAGAAAGGCCTTTCATGTCCTTTCCAGTATGGCCCTGAGTGCGGATTGGGACCAGGTTAGATCTTTTGTGTCGTCAAAGGCCATACAAAACGGAAATGAAGAATATGCCCGGACGCGGTGCCGGGAAAAATCGGACTGGGCCTACAATGAGCTGAAATTTCTGTTGGAATATTCTCGAATCAACAACACCGATCCCCTTTCCATTCCCGGATCGATCTATGGAGCAATCGGTCTTTGCCAGTTTATGCCCTCCAATGTTTTTCTGTATGGGGTCGATGCGGATGGCAAGAGGGGCATCGATCTTTTTTCCACTCCCGACGCTTTGAACAGTATTGCCAATTATCTTCACCAGAATGGCTGGGGATGCCGGATAGAAAAGAAGAACCGGCGCCAGGTAGTTATGACCTATAATCGCAGTCAGGTCTATGCCAATACCGTTCTGGCAGTGGCCGACCGGTTGCAGGCAAAGAAACGGGTGAAGGTTAGATCAAGCCGGACAACGTAAAACCGCGGGGCGGGAAGCAATCTTAGGCATGGTTTGAATAATGGCTTCGCCGCAGTTCAGAAATCTTTTTCGCTTATTCTAATAATATGCAAAGCTCTCAATCTATGGAAGGATATGTGCTCAGCATCAAGGGCGATACAGATGTCAAGGCTTCCCTGGCAGGGAGATTGGTGATCGACAATGTCGCCCGGTTTATGAATGAGATGGAGCGGCTATTTCGTGAACGTCATCCAAACTCGGTGACCTGCGAGCTTACCGACCTCATTTACCTCGACAGTGCCGGCGCTCTTGCCTTATTGAGGCTTCAAGATTCCGCAAAAAGTCATAACTTTCCAATGACCTACGAGAACATGTCGAGGGAGGCCAGGGAAATAATGGACCTCATCGATAGGGACGCCCTGGTCAAACCTCCCCTCCATGATGAAATGACAGACCATTCTTTTGCCGTGGGGGTAGGGGAGACGGCCTTTCATTTTTATCATGATCTGATCGATGTAATGACCTTTCTTGGCGAGTTGCTCATGGCGGTCGGTTATTGCGTCTTCCATCCCGGCGCTGTAAGATGGCGGGATGTGCTGTTTTACATGAAAAAGGCGGGAGCAGAAGCACTACCCATCGTCGCTCTTATCAGCCTGCTCATCGGCCTCATCATGGCCTTTATGTCTTCCCTGCAGCTCAAGCAGTTTGGGGCCAACATCTTTGTTGCCTCCCTGGTCGGTATTGCCATTGTTAAAGAATTAGGCCCCATCATGACGGCCATCATTGTTTCCGGACGTTCCGGATCGGCGTTTGCCGCCGAGATCGCCACGATGATGGTCAATGAAGAAGTCGACGCCCTGACGACGA